>Ga0111539_10000332_pt1 | contig 57943 bp, 49 predicted proteins | sample RhiMethybrSRZTD1_FD_79667 | JGI IMG/M metagenome (GOLD analysis project Ga0111539, IMG submission 79667) | Populus rhizosphere microbial communities from Tennessee, USA - Rhizosphere MetaG P. TD hybrid SRZTD1 (version 2) (version 2) | ecosystem: Host-associated > Plants > Roots > Rhizosphere >...
CGGTGGCGACCGCCGTCGCCTCGCTGCCGCTCGCGCTGCTCGCGCTCCGCACCACACCGGTGTCGGGCCGCCTCGCGCTGGCGATCGTCGCGGCCGTTGTCGTGCTCCTTTCGTTTGGCATGGCCGCGCTTCGGGCGATCGATCGCGCCACGGCCGCCGAGCGGGAGATTGCGACGCCCACGCGCGTCGCCAGCCTGCGGCCGCGCCGGTTCGACGCCGTCGTGCCGGCCGGCGCTCGATGGCGGTCGCACGACGCGCCGGTACGAGTTGACCTGATCCAAAGCTTCACCATGAAGAAATTGAAGAGGTGAAGAGCTTTTGGGGCAAAACGCTTGCCTCTCGGATCCGCGCTACCGTTTGGCCGCGGGTGAAGGGGCGCCGCGCGCACCCTTGGCCGCGCCTTCAACCACCGGACAGTCGATAGGGCGGATCTGAAGGACAAGCGATCTGTCCCGGAGGATCTTCACCTCTTCAGCTCTTCATGGTGAAGCTTTGTCATGTCGCTGCTTGACGAGGTGCCGATCGTACCCGAGCCTGACCAGCTCCTCGAACGCCGCCCATACGTCGTCGGGGATCTCCTGCGGGATCTGGAAGCCCTGCTCGGGATACAAGCGAATGCGCTGGAGGTCGCCCACCATGATGCTGATCACGTCGTCTTTGGACAGCGCGGTGTTGGCGTACTTCGCGAGGTAGTCGTCGAACGACACCTGGGGCGACGTCACGACGAGCGGCTTCTCTGGCCAGACTTTGCGGAAGGTCGCGTAGCTGCGGCGCTCCATGTACGGCTTCTGCACGACAATGAAGCTCGCCGGATCCAGTCCCCGCTCCGCGAGTAAGCGCCGCGTGAACTGCACGTTCTCGCCCGTGTTCGTTGACGCGTTCTCGATCAGAATGCGACCGGCGGGCACACCCATCTCGCGGGCGATGCGCGCAAACTGATCCGCTTCCGGCTCGCTCCACATGTGCCGGGTGATCGCGCCGAGCCCGCCCGAAAAGATCAGCCAGGGCGCCCAGCCGTCCAGCCAGAGCTGCGCCCCGCGCGCCGCGACTGCCGTGTCGTGGCTGCAGAGCACGAGGATCGCGCCGGCGGGCGCGAGCTCCTGATGCATGTGGTGATACTCCCAGAGCTTCCCGGCCAGGTCGTGGACGCGATCGGTCGTCACCACCGCGACGCTCCTCCGGTTGGCGGACCAGGTTGGAACGGCATTAGTTGTGGACACCCGGGGCTTCGTGCCCGGTCCGCTCGACGTATTCGATATACGAGCCCGGGTAAACCAGCGGCCGGCTGTCGGTGCCGCTCTCGCCGCCCAGCTCGAGGACGCGATTGCCGAGCCCTCGCAGGAACGACCGATCGTGCGACACGAAGATCATCGTGCCCTCGAATCCGCGGAGGGCTTCGATGAGCATGTCCTTCGTGGCGAGATCGAGATGGTTGGTCGGTTCGTCCAGGATCATGAAGTTCGGCGGGTAGAGGAGCATCCTCGCCATGACGAGGCGGGTGCGCTCCCCGCCCGACAGCGATCGGATCTGCTTGTCGATCTCGTCCCCCGAAAATTGAAAGGCACCCAGCAGGTTGCGCAACACGCCGACCGACTCGTGCGGGAAGTCTTTTTGAATCTGTTCCCAGACGGTGAGGTCGGCGTCGAGCAGCTGAAGGGCCTGCTGGGCGAAGTACCCGGTCCGCAGGCTGGCACCCAGCTTGATGCGGCCCGCATCCGGCTCGAGTGCGCCGGCGATCATCCTGAGCAGTGTCGTCTTGCCGGCGCCGTTCCGGCCCATCACCGCCCAGCGCTCGCCGCGCAACACCGTCAGGTTGAAATCGTCGTATACGACGCGCGTTCCGTACCGCTTGCTGACACGATCGATGACGACGACGTCGTCGCCCGATCTGGGAGGCTGGCGAAACTCGAACTGCACGACGCGGCGCTTCTTTGGGAGCTCGATCTTCTCGATCTTCTCGAGCGCCTTGACGCGGCTCTGCACCTGCGCGGCCTTGGCGGCGTGCGCCGCAAAGCGGTCGATGAACCGCTGCTCCTTGGCGAGCATCGCCTGCTGCCTCGCGTAGGCGGCCTCCCGGTTGGCCTCCCGCAGGGCGCGCTCCCGTTCGTAGAAGTCGTAATTGCCGGAGTACACCGTAATTTCGCCGTCGTCGATCTCCGCGATGCGGGTGACGATCCGGTTCATGAAGTCGCGGTCGTGCGAGGTCATGAGCAGCGAGCCGGGCAGCGACTTGAGAAAGTTCTCGAGCCAGACGATCGACTCGATGTCGAGGTGGTTCGTCGGTTCGTCCATCAGCAGCACGTCCGGCCGGCCGAGCAGGGCGCGCGCCATCGCCACCCGCATCTTCCAGCCGCCCGACAGCGCGCCGACGTCGCCGTCGATCCACGCGTCGTCGAACCCGAGGCCGTGCAGGACCTCCCGCGCCTGGCTCTCGAGCGCGTACCCGCCGAGATGCTCGTACTCTTCCTGCACCTCGCCGAACCGGGCGAGGATCCGGTCCATCTCGGCGGCGCGGGCCGGATCGGCCATCGCGTGCTGCAGCTCTTCGAGCTCGTGGTGCAGCGCGCCGAGCCGGCCGCTGCCGGCGATGACCTCGTCCAGCACGGAACGGCCGGACATCTCCTCGATGTCCTGGCGGAAATAGCCGACGCTCAGCTTCTTCGGCATCGTCACGTCGCCGTCGTCGGGCGCTTCCTCCCCGACGATCATGCGGAAGAGCGTCGTCTTACCGGAGCCATTCGGGCCGACGAGGCCGACCTTGTCCCCCGGGTTGAGCTGGAACGAGGCGTCGACGAACAGAATCTGTCTGCCGTACTGCTTGCTGATCTTGTTGAACGCGATCATGTGGCAGCGCTCGCCCCGCGAGGCTGCCAGAACAGCTTACATGACGACCGCGTAGCAGCAGACATCGCTCGGCTCCCCGGGGACGAGGTTGGGGAACTCGGCGTACTTGCGCAGGATCCCTTCGCGTGTGAAGCCGCATTTCTCGAGCACGCGCCACGACGCCTCGTGATCGACGTGACAGATCGCATAGAGGCGGCGCACGCCCATCGAGCGCGCGAGGATGGTCATCGTCTGCAGCGCTTCGGTGGCGTATCCCCGTCCCCACGCGTCCTTGGCCAGCACGTATCCCGTGGACGCCCGATAGGACGTCTCGAGCGAGAGCCCGGTGCTGCCGATGAGCGCGCCGTCCCGCGTTTCGAGCAGGAACGGACCGACCGACCAGCGCTTCCACTCGATGTCGCTGAACTGAAGAAAGGCGCGGGTGTCGTCCACGGACCGGTGGACCGGCCAGCCGAGATACCTGGTCACAGCGGGATCGCTCGCGTACCGCGCGAAGATCGTGGCGGCATCGGGTGGATTCGGACGCCTGATCACGAGCCGTGCCGTTTCGATTCGCTCCGGGGCCTGGAGGCGCACGCTCACCGCCGAACAGCTTATCGTGCGCGTGAGCCGATTTCCGACAGGCTGACGCAGTCGGGATCAGGAGGCACGATGGTTCGAACGTCCCTGCGTACCGGCGCCCTGGCCGGCATCCTGGCACTGGCGGCCACAGGCGCTGCGAGCGCGCAAACCGCGGCTCAGGCGGCACCGCCCAGCACTACGGCGGCGCGAGTCCAGTTTCAGCGGTCGATTTCGAGCGTCCGCTTCGATGTTCCCGCGGCGGTCCAGGTGGTCGGGCCGAGCTATCGGACACAACTTGGCAAAGGACAGGGACGACGGACGCGCGGGGTCTGGATCACCGCCGGGGTCATCGGCGGCGCGCTTCTCGGCGGCTGGCTCGGATCGAAAGTCGAAGGCGACTGCCTCTGCGACTCGCCCGGACTCCAGGGCTGGCTCGTCGGCGCGCCTATCGGCGGGGCGGTTGGGGGGTTGCTGGCGTGGAGGATGACGCGTTGACGCCGGTAACCTACTGAATGCCGTTGATGATCGCCGCCAGCCGTAGACCCCCGAGCGCCAGCCGTGTGTCGATGACGGGAATCTGGGCCCGGTAGTACGCCTCGTCCACGATGCCCTGCTGCGGCAACAACGCCGTCTTCGCCAGCGCGAGCGACTCCATCGCCCACTCGGGCGGCGTGCCGGTCGGGCGCCCCGCAAGACGTTCCGAGACAATCACGCGATCCAGCAGGGCCAGGTAGTCGGCATCGCTCAGCTGGCGGTGCGCGATCAACGAAGAATCCCAGACCCCGTGCAGGTTGCACGGCGCCGGGGCCGACGGATTCCCGCCGCACGTCGGCGATCCGAACACCGTCACGAGAATCCCGTTACCGCCGCGTTCGACGCCGATCGAGTGGAGCGGCTGATGCAGATCGCCGACGAAGTGGACGAGGAACTTCAGCGCGATTGCGCGATCCGCGCGATCGAGCGTGAGGTTGCCGAGCCGCTCCTGATGATACGGAATGCGATCGACAATGCAGTCGCGCCAGCGATCGTTGCGGGTGCCGGCGGCGATGCCGGGCTGCCGCGGGCAGTCGCGATCGCGATCGTAGGCCGCCGCGTCCGGGGGAATGTTGACGTAGTGCCAGAACGACGTCTGGTAATTGCCGCTGAGGTACTCGTCCGCCCAGGTCGACACGTCGGCCAGGCTGCGCCCGTCGAGCAGCCACGCGACGTTCTGCCTCGCGGCCGGCGTCAAGTGCCGTTCGGCGACCAGCGCGACCAGCCGGTGCCCCTGCGGGCCCCACGCACCCAGCGTCGCCGTCGCGATCGTCGCCACCACGGCGGCCGGCACGACGAGGCGAGTCCACAGGCGCGTGATGGTCATGCGACTATCCGTCAGCGACGAAGGTAGGCGTTCAGCGCGAGCCCGGCCGTGGCGCCGACGGCGAGCAGGCACATGCCCGCGGCGAGGTAGTCCTGTGTGAGACCCGCCATGAACGCCAGGATCAGGCCCGCAAACATCACCAGGATGGACGCCAGATAGCCGGCGCCGAGAAGAAACGCGGTTCTGGAATCGGGATCGGCCATGGCGAAACTTTACCAGTCCGTCGGACGGTAGTCCTTCAGAAACTGACCCCACACATGACGGCCGGTGTTGATGCCGTCGATGATGGGATCGACGACGCGGGCCGCGCCGTCCACGATGTCGAGCGGCGGGTGAAACCGGTGATCGGCGGTCTTGCGTTTCGCGATTTCAACGGGATCCTCGTCGGTCACCCAGCCGGTATCCACGCTGTTCATGTGGATGCCGTCGTGCTGGTAGTCGGTCGCCGCGGTGCGCGTCATCATGTTCAGCGCCGCCTTGGCCATATTCGTGTGCGGATGGCGTGTCGTCTTGAAGTTGCGATAGAACTGCCCTTCCACCGCGGACACGTTCACGATGTGCTTGTCGCGATTGGGCGTGCGGAGCATCAGCGGCTTCAGCCGCGCGTTGAGGACGAACGGCGCGATCGCGTTCACGAGCTGCACCTCGAGCAGCTCGACCGACGGGACTTCCGCGAGCAGCAGGCGCCACGAGTTCCGCCCGCGCAGGTCCACCTGCTGCAGGTCCTGATCGAGCTGGCCGGCCGGAAACAGATCCTTTTGCGCGAGCAGTTCCTCGGGCAGCAGCGGTACTTGCGAGAGCGCGGCCGCGTGCGTGAGGCCGGCCAGTTCCTGGCGGCCTTCGCGGCGCGTGACCGCGCCGGACGATGTCCCGGCCTCGGGAAGCATGTGATACCCGCGCAGCCCTTCGTAGGCGCCAACGAGCTTCCGCACGTGATCGGGCATGGCGGACAGCGCCGCGGTTTCGGCCGCCATCATGTGCGCATAGAAATCGGGCGGCCGGCGGACGGTCTGGCACGCGTTGTTCACGATGAAGTCGAGCCGGCTCCTGGTCGTCACGAGCTCGTGACAGAAGGACTCGACGCTCGGCGTGTGCCGGAGATCGAGCCCGAAGATCTCGAGACGGTGGCCCCACTCGCCGAAGTCGGCCTCGCGCGCGTACCGCATCGCCGCGTCACGCGGGAAGCGCGTCGTCACAATCAGCTGGGCGCCGGACCGCAGGAGCTTCAGTCCGGTCTGGTAGCCGATTTTGACGCGCCCACCCGTGAGCAGCGCGACGCGACCGCGCAAGTCGGCCAGCTCGGTCCGTTTCGCGAAATTGAAGGCGGCGCACTCGGGACACATCTGGTCGTAGAAGTGATGGATCGTCGAGTACGGCTCCTTGCAGACGTAGCAGTAGCGCGGATCGAGCGACTCGCGCGGCGCCGGTTCCGCCACGGGAGCCGTCTCGTCGTGCACGTCCTGCGGCAGGAACGCCGGCGGCGGAAAGACGTTCGGGGTGTTGATCGGCGCCTTCCGGTGCAACGACCGGATCCCGGATTCGGCGAGGATCTCATCGTCGCGCCGGATCCTCGCCGCGCGCTGCTCCCGCGCGGCGGTTTTGACCTGCCGGCGCCGCTCGTACCGGTCCGGACTGTACGCGGACGCAACTGCTCGCAGCAGCCGTTCGCGATCGGCGTCGGGCAAGCGCGTGAGCACGCTCCGGTCGGCCGCAATCTGCTCGAGCACCTCGGCGGCGTCGCGCAGGCGATCTTCGAGCGTCCGCGCGGTTCCTGGCTGGTCGGTCATGTCTGTCGGTGACACGCTCTCAAGCGTAGCGCGCCGCGGGCCAAACCCGCAAAGGCCGATTCCGTCCCTGGACGACTTGATCGACCCGATGACGGAGCAGGTGTTTAACGCTGCGAACTGGTCGTCCACGCTGATGAACCCAATCCATGTCACCGTTCGTCACTGTCACGTTCGAATGCGGGCAGATTAGGACGAGACCGTTCGATCCTGCGCGCTTCCGGGTCCGATGACACAGCGTTGCAGCGAAGCGGCGGATTTCTGCAGCGAGTTGCGGACCACACAGAGAAACCAGAATGCGGCGAACGCCGTCTGTTAGTAGCGCGGCGCGGGGGAGTTCGCGCCGTCTCATGACGACACGCTGGACGCACTGGGCCGCTGCGGGATCGTTCTGGGTGTTCATCGCCCTGCTGTCGGGCTTTCAGATCTGGTGGCTCGCGCGGCAACCCGGCGAGTCGCTGCAGGTCTACCGCGCCATCGTCTGGCAAAGCGCGTTTTATCTCTGGTGGATTCCGTTCACCGTGGGTCTCTGGCGCGCCGCCGTCCGCTGGGACCCGGCGACGCTCGGCATCCGGCGACTCGCGCTCCACGTGGCCGTGATGACCGGCGTCGTGGTGGCGCACGCGGCGGCGGTGACGCTGGTCGCGGCGCCGCTCGCGCCCATGCCCGCCATGAGCCTGTGGGATCACTACATCGTTCAGCTTCGCGGCCGGGTGTACTCACAGATCATCATCTATGTCGCCGTGATGGCCTCGGGCTCTGCGCTCGTGTTGTACGAACGATGGCGTGATCGGGCGGCCGCCGCCGCGCGGTTCGAAACGCAACTGGCCGAAGCCCGGCTCGCGTCGCTTCGCGCGCAGCTCCACCCGCACTTCCTCTTCAACAGTCTGCACGCCATCGCGTCGCTCGTGCGCGAATCGAGGAACGAGGAGGCGGTGACGCTGATCTCGGACATGGGCGGGCTGCTACGGCAGATCCTCGAGACCCACCCGACCTTCCACACGATCGCCGACGAGCTGAACTTGGTGCGGACCTATCTTCAGATCCAGCGCGCCCGGTTCGGCGATCGGCTGCGCACCGCGATCGAGATCATGCCGGGTGTGGAAACGGCGCGGGTGCCGGTCCTGCTGCTGCAGCCGCTGGCGGAGAACGCCCTCCGTCACGGGCTCGCCGACAAGGTCGAGCCCGGCTTCGTCCGCGTGAGCGTCGATCGGCGGGCGGACACCCTGGTGATCAAAGTCGAAGACGACGGCGCCGGCGTGGCCGGCGGCTGGCGGCTCGAAGGCAATCAGGGGACCGGGCTCGCCAACCTCTGCGCGCGCCTGCGCGCGCTCTACGGAGACGCCGCGTCGCTCACCGCCGGGTCGGGGCCGGCCGGCGGCTTCAGCGTGACGGCGCGCCTGCCGTTCGAACGATGACCGCGCCGATCTCGACGGTGATCGTGGACGACGAGCCGCCGTCGCGGCGCACGCTCCGGCTCCTGCTCGATCGCCAGGCCGACATCACCGTCACCGGCGAGTGCGCGGATGGCCCCGCCGCCATCGAGCTCATCGCCCGGACGGCGCCCGACCTCGTGTTCCTCGACGTCCAGATTCCCGGCGCCGATGGCTTCGAGGTGCTACGGCGGCTGGGATCCTCCCGCCGGTCCGTCGTGGTGTTCGTGACGGCGTACGATCACTACGCCGTGCGCGCGTTCGAAGCGCACGCCGTGGACTACCTGCTGAAGCCGTTCTCCGACCGGCGCTTCGACGATGTCCTGGTGCGGGCGCGCCGTGCCGTGCGCCACCGCAACCTCGACGACTTCGAACGGCGGTGCGCGGCGTTCCTGCAGGACGCGACGAGCGGCGCCGTCGCCGCGCCCGGGCAGCTCGTCGTGCGCGACGGCAACCGGACGCTCGTGCTGCCCTGGCGGGAGATCGAATGGGTGGAGGCAGACGACTACTACACGCGCATCCACGCCGGCGCGCTCCGGCCGCTGGTGCGGCGAACGCTGCGCTGGCTGCAGGACGCGCTCGACCCGCGCCGCTTCGTCCGCGTGCATCGATCGGCGATCGTCAACCTCGATCACGTGCGCGAAGTCCGCGCGACCGCCGGCGGCGATCACCAGGTCGTGCTCGCCAACGGCACGACCGTGCGGGTCAGCCGGACGTACCGCGATGATTTGATGCGGCGCCTGCGATCGATCCCTGACTAGTGGCCGGCCAGACCGCCTCCGCGATGTCGCGGGCGCGATCCAGCCCCGGCGCGCCGGCACCGTACGTGCCGCGATAGGACGGCGGCAGCAGCGTCGCAATCGCCAGGCCGATCGCATCGATCATCAGCTGACGATCGCCCGCCGCCGCCTCGCGAAGCGAGGACGCGCGCACCGGACGGCCGACGCCGGCCCGGACCGGCACGGTGTACAGCGTGTTGTCGTCGATCGGAAACATCGTCTCCGTGCCGGTGATGCTGACCGGCAGGACCCAGGCATCCGGCCCCTCGAGGTAACGGATGGCGCCGGCGAGCATCGGCTGCATCGCCCCCGTGCGGCTGCGCGATCCTTCCGCGAAGAGGAGCAGCGCGTCACCGCGGCGGAGTCGTTCGTGCGCGGTGTCGATGGATTGGCGCGCCGCGCGCGCGACGTCGCGGGCGTTCATCACCGCGCCTTCGCTCGACCGCCCGCTGTTCTGGGCCACCTTGATGGTGCCGAAGCACAAGCTCGAGAATCGCCGCTTGAGATCGGAATACACCTTCGGCCCGGCCACCACGGTCAACCGATCGCAAAGCGCGCCACCCCCGGCACGATCGAGCAGGACCTCGATCAGATTGGCGTCGGAATAAGACAAGTGATTCGCGAAGATGACGACCGGTTCGCCGTCAACGGTCGCGAGGTGCTCGATCCCGTCGCACCCCGATCCGTGGTCGAGCAGGCGCTCCGCGAGCACGTGGTGAATGCGCCGGGCGAGCAGGTCGCGCGGATAGTACGTCCAGTCGGCGCCGGCGCCAGCCAACCGGCCGTTGAGCGCCTCGAGCCCGTCCGGCCCGGCGTCGTCGATCACCCGGTCCAGATCGACGCGCATCCCGTTCAGCGTCTGGTCGTCGCGGTCGCTGAGAAAGGTGGTAATCGCCCGGATGAGCGCGGCACGATCGAGGCGGACGGCGTGGTGGGGGGACTCAGTCACGGATCGGCCACGGTGCGGCGCGTGGCCCGCTGCCACAATAGTCGCGGGCGGCGGCGATTGTCGACCGAAACCTGACCAGAAGCCTTCGCCACGAAGGCACGAGCGACAGGAGGGGCCGGCTTCAGCCGGCCCGGCAGAGGCGGGCTGAAGCCCGCCCGTCCCTCTGAGTCTGAATCGCGTTCTTAGCGCGTGACTCTCCGAGCGCCATCCCCCGAAAGCGCCAGCGTCACCCAGTGCCGCGCGGTCGCGTGGAGCGCGGCGTACGCCGTCCATGTCGATCGCGCCCATTCGTCCACGGCGCGCCGGTGCGCGGCCGGATCGCCCGCCGCCGCCACGTGCGCGACCGTCAGCCGGCCGCGATCGTCGGGAAGCGCCGGCTTCTCCAGGTGCGGATGCCGCTCGACCCACCGGCGGATCGCTTCGCTCGGCACCGCGGCGGTCCCGCCACGCTCGAGCGACCAGCACGCGTGCGCGAGATGCGCCGCGAGCGACTTGAACGACACGCAGTACCGATCGGGATGCTGAAGGCAGTACATGTCCACGAACAGGCGATGGACGCCGAAGTAGGTGACGTCGCTGAAGTGCCTGGCCACCTGTTCGTCCATGATCAACTGACAGCCCGCGGTGCCGCCGGGCACAACGAGGCCGCAGCCACCGCAGCGATCCTGGCTCACTTTTTCGCCGCGCCGGGTCGAGCCGCCGCTCTCCTGACGGTGCGGCGCGGCCGCTGCTTCGCCGAGACCGAGCGGATGACGAGCTCGCCCGGCCCCGTCCTGGACAACGGCGAGTTGCCCTGCGCCGTCGCGGCGCGAATCAACCGCGCCACCGCCGGCGTGTCGGGCGACACGCCGCCGTGCATCCGGACGAAGCGGTTCTGCGTGCCGTCACCGAGCAGGATGCCATCGGGATCGGGCAGGTCGGCGCCGTAGTAGAACGCGAGCGCCACACCCTTCGCCGACGCGACCACCGAGACGATGCAATCGGCCGGGCGAAGCGTGCTCGAGAACCCGATGACGAAGAAGTTGTAGTTGTCGTACACCAGTTCGTGCGCGGTCGGCAGCCGGCGCCGCACGGCCGCACGCGTGCGGCGGATGAGCGCGGCCACCGCGGGATCGAACTTGGCGATGAAACCCGCGAGCAGTTTCGCCGGCGAGGGCTCAGCAGGCATGTCGGCCTTTCGTCACGCTATTGAACCACGGCCCGGCTGCCGCCGATTAGATCAACTGACCGTTGCGTAGATCGACGACGGCCGTTCACAATGGGGTGGCGGCGAGCCGGACTCGCCGGGTGAGGACAATCGACTTGAGCGCGAAGCTGCGACGATGGGTGGAGTCCTGGGACCGGGTGAAGGGACTCCCTGAAGAGGAGTTGAAGACTTACATCCTGGGCAAGTGCCGGAACGGGTTTCAGGTGGCGAAGAAACCCTCGCGCGACCAGCGCGACGCCTGGGTGACGTTACTCGCGGAACCGGACAGGACGCGGGACCAGTTGAGCCCGCTCGCCCTGCGCGTCGTGGAGTACGTCCGGGACAGCCTCGAGAAGGACGGCTACGACTTCGAGCTCAACCTCGACGACACGGGCGGCGTCGCCTACGCGGAAGTGCATTTCAAGACGCTGACGAAGAAAGATCTGAAGCCCGAGAAGTGAGCTTCTGATCGCGTCAGAAGATCGCTTGCACCCGCTTCCCCGCGTAACTCACGTCCTTCACAGTCCTCTCCGGCAGGAGCTCTACCCTGAACTTCCGCTCTGAGGCGACGTTGGTCGCCCCGTTCGGGGTGCCGGGCTCGAGCGTCAGCGTCTTCGAGCCGTCGTTCCACGTCATGCGAATCCACGATCCGCGCCCGCTCAGGTACTCCTGGCTGACCCCGTCGTCTTCGTAGAGGGTGAACTGCCCGTTGGCGCCCCGGAAGATCTTGAGCGTCGTCGGCTCGGTCACCGGCTGGCTCGCGTACTGGCGGATCGGATCGACGGGGATGATGCCACCCGCCCGGACGTAGATCGGCATCGTCGCGAGATCGACGGCGCGGGTGACGCGCCGGCCGCCGCTGACTTTTTCCGCGGTCCACCAGTCGTACCAGTCGCCGACGGGGAGATACACGTCGCGCGACGTGGCGCCTTTCGTGTAGACGGGCGCCACGAGGAGATCGCGGCCCCAGAGGAACTGATCGCCGACGCCGCGCGCGACGGCGTCGCCGGGATAGTGCAGCCACATCGCGCGCATCAGCGGCAACCCGGCCGCGCGCGCTTCCCACGCGAGCGTGTAGGTGTACGGCATGAGCTGGTAGCGCAGCTCGGCATACTTCTTCGCCACCGGCTCGATCGCCGGGTTGTTCATCTCCGACTGGAGGATGCTCCGGCGATCGCCGGGCGGCAGCGTGGCATTGTTGTTCCCGTTTTCCTGCGGTCCCATGTCGCTCAGGCCCCAGCCCCAGGGCAGGCGCGTGAACCACGTGCGCCCGTGCGATCGAAACGATCCACAAAAAGCGGCGAACTGATACCAGCGCGCGTAGAGCTCGCCGGTGAGCTCGTTGTTTGGATAGAAGCCGCCGATGTCCGATCCCCAGTACGGGCCGATGCTGAGCGAGTAGTTCAGGCCCACGGCAATTTGCGCTTCGAGCGTCTTCCACGACGTCTCGGTGTCGCCCGACCACACCCAGCCGCCCCACTGCGCGATGCCGGGATAGCCGTTGCGCTGCAGGCTCCACGGGCGCACATTCGGCTTCGTCGAGAGACTGCCCTGATAGTAGAGCTGGAAGCGTTTGATCCGCTCGAACAGGTTGAACCAATCGCCCTCGTCGGGCCAGAACGCGTCGATGCCGGCGTTGACGAGGTTCACGTGCTGTTGCCAGTAGGTTTGAATGTGCGACGCGTCAACGGTCTCACCCGCCGCCGCCGGAATCGTGCCGTGCAGCGTCGGCAGTCTGTCGCGATCCCAGGGCACCATGTGCACGACGACCTTCACGTTCTTCGCGTGCATGTCGGCAAGGACCGCCTTCGGATCGCGCTTGAAAACGTCGGGGTTGAAGTCGAACGACGGCTGCCGTGTGTTCCAGCCGCGCGGCGCGAAGCCGGTGCCGAGATAAATCACCGCGTCGATGGGGATCTGCTTCTGTCGGAACGTGTTCACGATCCCGAGGATCTGCGTGTCGTCCTCGAGCGTCCGATGTGACTGCATGTAGCCGAGCGCCCACTTCGGCGGCAGGACGGCGGGACCGGTGATCGTCGAAAAATCCTTCAGCGCGGCTGCCGGATCCTGCGCGTCGAACACGAACACGTCGTAAAGACCGGGCACGAACGCCTCGACCGGCGGCAGACCTTTGCCTGCGTTCTGCTGCTGATTGCGCTCGTTCTGCGGCGCCACGCCGGCCAATGGCGGAATCGACGGTTGGAACACGCCGCGATCGGCCGCGCGCAGATCGACGAGCACCCACGGCGTCGAGACGAAGATTCCCCAACCGGACGTGCCGAGCAGCATCGCGACCGGATTGCGCGAGCCGTACATGTCGCTCTGCCAGCGCGGCTCCATGGCGTCGGCCTTGCCGCGCCGGTCGAACTGCACCGGCTGCTGGCGCCACGGCGTGCCTGGCTCCGGACGCGGGCCGCCCTCGCCCATGCCGAGCACCGGCTGGTCGTCGAGTTTGAAGGACAGCGTCCCCTCGTTGTCGAACACCAGTTCCTGGATCAGCCGGCCGCCGGCGGCCTTGATCGAGACAGTGAGCGGCGCCGGCCGCACCTCGACGTCGAGCGTGCCGATCGTCCGGCGTACCGGTCGCGTGACTTCGCGCAGGCTCAACGCCGGCGCGGGATAGCGGCGGCTGACGACCGACGGCGTGGCGGGAAATTCGCCGGCGTAGCTGATCGGCTTGAGCGTGATCCGGAGGCTCCGATCGCCCGCGGCGCGGATGTCGAGCTGGGCCGGCTGGCCTGCGGCGGTGATCTGTTGTCCCTGACCGGCGACCGTGCTGCACAGGAGAGCGACGAGGACAGCGAGATGGCGGAAAAAACGCACGGACGACCCTCCCGACCGCGCTAGTCTACCCGCTCGCGAGACGGCGCAGCCGTTCAATCGGACGCGTCAGCGATCGCTTCGTCTTGAGCAGATCCGCCCAGACATCGCCCACCGCCGACACCCGCCCGGCCATCGTCCGCAGCGTGAACGAGCGCGGCAGGACGGTTCCGCTCGCCACTTCTTCCCACGTGCAGGGCGCCGACACCGGCGCTCCGGCTTTCGCGCGGACCGCATACGCCGCCGCGAACGTGGCGCTGTAGCCGTTGCGGCCGGTATCGACGTAGATGCGCCCGCCGCGGTCCACTTTACTGAACTCCTGCGTCAGACGATCTGGATGGCGCTTCACCAGCAGCGATCCGACGCTGCCGGCAAACTGCATCACGTCGCCGAAGCCGGCCTTGCCGTCGAGCGGCACGACGATGTGAAACCCCTTCGAGCCGGACGTCTTCACCCAGCTGGGCAGACCCAGTTCGTCGAGGAGATCGCGGAGGGCAAGCGTCGCCGCGCGCAGCACGTCCTGATCGTCGTCGGCTGGATCGAGATCGAACACGCAGATGTCGGGCTTCCCCAGCTTCGGCGCCCGCGACGTCCACACGTGCGGCGTGATGCAGTTCTGGTTGGCGATCCAGAGCAGCGATCGCGTGTCCATCACGAGCGGATGGTGCAGCGAGCCGCCTTTCTTGGGCACCTCGACGCGCTTCAGCCACGCGGGAAAGCCCTTCGAGACGTCCTTGTGGAAAAAGCCTTCGGCGCCGATGCCCGCCGGATAGCGCTCCATCGTGACCGGCCGCGCGCGCATGTGCGTGACCATGATCGGCGCCACGGCTTCGTAGTACGCCGCCAGCTCGCCTTTTGTGATCCCGTCATCCGGGAAGAGAACCTTTTCAGGGTGCGTGATCTTAAACGCTCGCGGGGCCCCACCCCCGCTCGCGGCGCGTTCGGCGGCTCCGCGCCTCATGTGGTCTCCTCGCGTGTGACATCGCTGGCCTTCTTGTCGATCCGCACACCGAGCAGCCGCGGATGACGCAGCTTGTTGTACGGCGTCCACTCGATGAACGCGACCTGCACGACGATCTCGGGCCTGACCCAATGCGCACGGCGTGGCAGTCCCTTCGATTTTGCCTTGTTGAACGGCGGCTCCGGGATTTCGATCGCGTCGAGCCGGGCGCGAAGATCGAGGAGCAGTTTCGTATCGAACCCGGTGCCGACCTTCCCGGCGAAGACGAGATCACTCTCTCCCGCCGTCTTCGTAGGCCGGCCCGAGCCGTGGGCCGCCGTCTTCGTAGGGCGACCCGAGCTGTGGGCCGCCAGCTCGTAGTAGCCGACGAGCAGCGCCCCGAGGCCGACCCGGGCGCCTTGCGGATCGGTGAAGCCGCCGACGACGAGCTCCTGGGTGGCCTCGCACTTCATCTTCAACCAGTGCGGCGACCGACGGGATTCGTAACGCGAGTCGCGGCGCTTCGCGATCACGCCTTCCCAGCCCTCGGCGCAGGCGCGTTCCCAGGGTTTCGGATCGTCGAGCGGCCGCACGCGTTCAATCGGAAGGCGAAGTCGCAGTCGATCGAGCGCCGCGCGCCGCTCGTCGAGCGGCAGCGACCGCAGGTCGCGTCCGTCGAATTGGAGGATGTCGAACACGTGATAGTCGCCGCGCCCGAGCCGGCCCCAGCCGCCCGTAGCTTCGCCGTCGAGGATCAGATCGCCGTGAGGCAGCTTCGCGATCGCATCGACCACCGCCGGATACGACGTGTTCAGCGGCAGCTTGTTGCGCGAGAACAGACGCACGTCCTTGCCCCGCTTGTAGGCAAGGACGCGGATCCCGTCGAGCTTCCGTTCGAACGTCCACTCCGGCCCGCTGAAGCGTTCCTTGGTGAGCGTCGCGGCCATCGGCTCGATCCACTCTAGCTCTTGATCCACGCCATGGCCTCCGCGGCGATCGCGGGCGGCACCTCGTGACCGCCGGTGAACTCACGGAACGTGACGTCGTAACCGTGCCGCTTGAGCGCGGCCACGATCACGCGGCCGCATTGATCGATCGGCAGAATCGGATCCGACGTCCCGTGCGAGACGAAGACGCGCGGCTGGCCGTGCGCTGCGCCTTCGACGACGAATCCCGGCGAGAACGCGACGATGCGGGGGAAGAGATCGCCGTTGACCAGCCCGAGCGAGAGCGCGTACGTCGCCCCGTCTGAAAAACCGCCGACCGCCACGCGCGCGGGATCGATGGCGACGGTGTCGAACACCCGCTCGAGCGCGCGATTGAGAAACGCGACATCGCGCCCGAAGTCGCCGCGAATCGCGTCCCAGGTCGGGCCGCGCGAGTCGGGCGCGAGGACGGCGACGCCCGCGGCCTCGACGGCGCCGCTGATTCGCTGCAGCATGCGCTGCCCGCCGCCGCCCGCCCCGTGAAGCAGCACGAGCAGCGGCAGCGGCGTGGCGGCGGCGCCGCTGGCGGCGGGAACGTGCAGAATCGCATCGCGCGAGGCGTCGAGGCCGAGCGGCCGGGTGCCTTCCGCCGTGGTCGTGACCCCGCCCTTCGGACGCGCGGCGATGCGGCCGTCGCGGCCGATGCCCTGCTCGACGGCCAACTGACAGGCGTCGCCGAACGCGAGCGGCGCGACTATGGCGCCGGCGAGCGCGCCAAACTGGCGGCGGGAAATGGGGGCGGGCAGCACGGAAATACTCTACGCGGGTTCCGGGGTTCCGGGGTTCCGGGGTGTATCAATTCACTCTCAGTAACGTGTTCGGATCCGCACGCGCCGCCGCACGCGCCGGCAGCAACGTCGCCCCGGCGGCGACGAGCAGCATCACGATCGCCGCGGAGGCCAGCGCGAGCGGATCGGACGGCGTCGTGCCGAAGAGCAGCGACTGGACGCCGCGGCCGGCCAGGATCGCCGCCATCAACCCGCACCCGACACCGCCGCTCGCAAGCACGAGCGCCTCGCGCAGGATCATGCGCGTCACGATGGCGGGCCGGGCGCCCATCGCCAGGCGAATCGCCATCTCGCGCCGCCGTTCGGCCACCGCATGCGCGAAGGCGGCATAGAGCCCGACCGCTGCGACCGCCACGGCGAGCGCGCTGAACAGCGCGAGCAGCGTCGTGCCGAGCTGCCACGGCCGCATCTGCCGATCGAGCAGCTGCATGTACGGCTGCACGCTCAGGAACGGCAGGTCTCTCCGGTCTCCGACGATCAATCGCCGGATCGCCGGCGCGAGTGCTTCGGCGTGCGCGTCGGTCCGAATCATGAGGCCGCGGACGGGCGGCCCGCTCTGCGGCGCAAACGGCGGACTCGGGACCTGCGCCATCGGCACGAAGTACTGCATGAGTCGCGCTTCGTTGTCGACCGGCAGGAGCGATCGCTGACGTACGTCGCGCGTGACGCCGATCACTTCGCGGCAGGGCACCTTCGCGGACGGCGTCGGCGGTCCCGCAGACGTCATCGGGTCGAAATCGGGATCGAAACCGATGCGAATGCATTTCCCGAGCGCGCTCTCACCGGGCCAGACGCCGCGCGCCATCGCCTGATTGACGATGACGACCGGCGCGCCGCGGCCGTCTGTCTCGGTGAATGCGCGTCCCTCGACGACCTCAATCCTCAAGATCTTGAAGAGCTCCGGGGTCGCCGCAATGAGATGTGGCAGTTGGCCGCCGACGTTCGGCCGCGGGCGCCCCGGCACGCTGATGGGAGGCACGTTGAAGCCCCCGAACGGGATCGCATCGATCGCCGACACGAGCTGCACGTGCGGAAGCGCCCTCACTTGATCGATCGCCTCCGCGAGCAACTGGCCGGAGCCGGGCGGACTCCCGGGCCCCAGCTCGAACTCGGCGACCACGACGCCGTCCATCCGCATCCCGAAATCCTGTGCGGCCAGCCTGTAGAAGCTCGTGCCGAACATGGCCGCGCCCGCCAGCAGCATCACCGACAGCGTCGTCTGCACGAGCAACAGCGCGGTCAGCGCCTTCTTGCGCCGCGGGCCGCCGCGGCCGGCGGCGGAGATGTCCTGCGCCGCGGACTCGCGCGGGAGTTGCCAGAGGTTGGCCATGGCCGCGACCAGCAGCGCGAGCAGGCCCGCGAGGCCCGCCGTCGCCACCGTTCGCGCATCGACGTGTCCGATTGCGACGAGACCCGGAAACAGCACGCGCCGGACGACGTTGTCGAGCCAGGGCGCGAGCAGCAGCGAGAACAGCGTGGCCGCGGAGGCCAGCACCGACGCTTCGACCACGCCCTGGACGATCAGCCGCCCGCGCGAGGCGCCGATCGCCGCGCGAATCGCGAGATCGTGGCGGCGCCGCGCGGCGCGCACCACGAGCAGCGTCCCGGCGTTGGCGAGGCCGATCACGAACACGAGCAGCGACACGCCGCCCAGCCACCACGCGACGCGCTGCTCCGTCGCCGCGACTCCGGCGCCGGCGATGCCCGACAGGCGCACGCGCCGTCCCACCGCAGCGCCCGCCTGCGTCTCCGCCGCCTCGACCGCCACACCCGGCGCGAGCCTGACGACGATGGAGAGGATGTTGCGGAAGCTGTCCTGATCCCATCCGGGCGAGGCGCGCATCGCGGCCGCAAACGGCACCCACAGATCGACATCAGCCGACGAGTGCCCGCTGAACCCGGCCGGCATCACGCCGCCGACCGTGTACTCGAGGCCGCGCAGGAACAGACGCCGGCCGATCACGTCACGGTGGCCGCCAAACGCCGAGCGCCAGAACGCATGGCTCAGCACCGCCACCGGTGGAGCGCCGGCGTCGTCGTGTCCCGCGTGGATTCCAGGACCAAGCGCCGGCCGGACGCCGAGCACGCCGAAGTACTGTCCCGACACCAGCATGGCGACGACACGCCGCTGTTCACCCTCGATGACGACGCTCGTCGGGGTGCGCTGGAACGCAGCGGCACCGGACAGCGCCGGCACTTGATCGCGAACCGCCGCGTACGTGACGTACGACGTGGTCGTCATCCGGCCGCTGGCCGGGTCGTCGGACGCCTGGAAGCTCGCCGTGAACACATGGGCCGCATCGATCACGAGCGCCGGCGGGCTGAGGAGCGCGCGGTCGATCAACCCGAACATCGCCAGATTCACCCCGGCCGCCACGGCGAGCGTGACGACGGCCGCGAGCGTGGGCACGGGCGTGGAGAACAGAGAGCGGACAGCCGTGACTAGCTCGAAGCGCGCGCGTTCGATCATGGCGGTAGTTCTGACGCGACCCGGAGCAGCTTGGCCGTCGGTTTCGCGTGGCTTCGCCAAACTCTGACATTTCAGTCGGGTACGATGGAGCCGTGCCCACCTGTCCCGACTGCGACGAGCCGCTGCCGTTTGCCTTTTCCGATACCGCTGGTGTCGGCGCGTGGAAGCGCGGCGACGGCTTCAACACCACGCCGGACACGGCGCACTACGTCTGTTTTCCGTGTGGCAAGACCTGGAAACAACGGCTGTCGGGCCCGTTGACGCCCGACATCGTCGGCGACATCGCCTTTTTCACCTGCCGTCGAGCCGACTGCGGTGAGCGGCTGACGGTGACGAAGGCGTCGCTGGTACCGACTGAAGTTGAGCTCACCTGCCCGCATGGGCACGCGTACACGGTCGTGGCCACCGACGAACCCGGCCTCACACTGCAGACTCAGAATTGAGGGATTCAGGGATTCAGGGATTCAGGGATTCAGGGATTCAGGGATTCGCCCGCCATCCCAGACTGCGTTAGCATTTCAAACCATGGTGCGTCCTCTTTCTCTGATCGCTGCCGCGTTGCTCGTGCCCACCGTCCTTCAGCCCGCGTCGATCGATGCGCAGGCAAAGCCCGCATCGGCCGTAACCGCGCAGGCGGCCGTGCCGCGCGCGATTCGCCGCGATGTGCCGCTCACCAACGCGATCCGCCGCGCCTACGACGCCGGCACGCGTGACATGACCGGACGGCCTGGCCCGAACTACTGGCAGCTCCAAACCGATTTCGTGATCAATGCGCGTCTCGATCCGGCGACGCAGACGATCACCGGCACCGAGACGATCACGGTGCACAACAACAGCCCGCAGGAGCTCAGCGATATCGTCCTGCGGCTCGATCACAACATCTTCCGCGGGCTCGTCCCGCGCGGCACGTCCGTGCCGGCGGAGAACACCGAGGGCATGGTCGTCACCAGCATCAAGGTGAACAGCGAGACGATCGATCTCGCTGCCGCCCCGCCGGCCGCCGGCCGGGGCCGCGCCGGCGGGTCCCGGAGTGTGCCCGCCGTATCGGGGCTCGATCAGACGGTCGCCCGAATCGTGTTGGCGACGCCAATCGCCGCAAAGTCCGACGCGAAACTGGAGATTGCCTGGCGCACGAAGTTGCCCGGTGGGCCGGGCGGGCGCGGCCATCGGATGACGCAGCGCTTCGACGACACGCTGTTTCAGCCGACGCAGTGGTTTCCGCGCCTCGCGAAGTACGACGACCTCCGCGGCTGGGACACCAGCCTCTATCTCGGGCCGGCGGAGTTCTACAACAACTTCGGCCGCTTCGACGTGCGCATCGACGTGCCCGCCGGCTGGATCGTGAGCGGCACCGGCGTCCTGCAGAACCCACAGGAGGTGCTGACCCCGGCCGCGCGCGCGCGTCTCGCCAAGGTGCTCGATTCGGACGACGTCATCACGATCGTCGGCGACGACGAAGTCGGGCCGGGTCAGGCCACGGCAGCGGGCGACCGCCTCGTGTGGCACTTCGCCGCCGACATCGTGAACGACTTCGCATGGGCCACCGCGAAGAAGTTCACGTGGAAAGCGACGCGCGCGACGATCCCCGGCAAAGGCCCCGTGCCGATCCACATGGTGTATCTGCCGGAGCGCGCGAATCTCTACACCAACGCCGGGCCGGTCGCGCGGCACGCGCTCGAGTTCTACTCCAAGCTGTGGGCGCCCTATCCGTTCCCGCAGCTCACGCTGCAGGACGGACCGAGCTCGGGCATGGAGTACCCGATGGTGATCAACTCCAACCAGGGCGCCGCCGATCACGAAACCGGTCACCAGTGGTGGCCGATGATGGTCGGCACGAACGAAACCTGGTACGGGTGGATGGACGAGGGCTTCAATCAGTACATGAACATCCTGTCCGGGGCCGACGCGCGCGGCACGGCGCCGAACCTGAACGGCCTGGGCCAGCGCTACGGGCAGACGAGCGGCGACGAGAACGAGCCGACGATGATGTGGGCCGCGAACAACGCCGGCAGCATGTACAGCTTCCAGACGTACTCCAAGGCGCCGCTCATGCTGTCGATGCTCGGCGGCATCGTCGGCGACGCTGCCGTGCAGAAGGCGATGAGCGAGTACGCGAAGGCGTGGAGCTTCAAACACCCCTCGCCGTGGGATTTCGTGAACTTCATGAACAACGAGCTCAAGCAGGAGCTCAACTGGTTCTGGTACTCCTGGCTGTGGACGACCGATTCGGTGGACGGGTCGGTTGAAAGAGTCGTGACCGCCGGGAACCGGACGACGGTCACGGTCCGTCAGGCCGGGCAGATGCCGTCGCCGGTCGTGCTCAAAGTCACGCTGGCCTCCGCCGGCCCGGCCGTGAAGCCGATGGCCAATGCGAGGATGGTGGACGACACGACCGCGATCGTGACCTGGCCGGTGGACGTCTGGTTCAACGGCAAGCGCGAGTTCGACGCCGTCCTCGACTTCGGCGGCCGCGCGGTGACGACGGTCATTCTCGATCCCGGCTGCCGTTTTCCCGATCGCGATCCCGCTGACAACACCTGGCCGCGCGCGACGGCACCGGCCGCCGGCGGCACGACACCCCGGCCCTGCGGCGGATAGACAAGGCTTCACCATGACAAAAGCTTCACAAGACAAAGCTTCACCATGAAGAGGTAAAGAGATAAAGAAATTCTTTGGGGAAAGACTTCTTGTTGCACGTGCCGCTGTCAAGAACCGCACGTCGGTGGTCAAGACTTTGAAGACGGCATGCCTGCAGTGTGCAATTCTTCACCCAAGGCGGAGCCCTTGACCCGCGGACAAAGATCGCGGCCACGAGTCTTTCCCGCAAAGAAGTCCTTTACCTCTTCACTTCTTCATGGTGAAGCTTTTGTCGCCAGGAACTGCGACACGGCCGCCTGAAACTCGCGGCGCGGCGCGGCGTCGGGCGCGTAGGTATGGCAGCGCCATTTTGCCGCGCCAGGGAGGGCGCCGGCGAGGGCGCGTTCCGTGCCGTCGCGGCCGATGATCAACGTGCGCCGGCCGAGTGTCTGCGCGATGCCGAGCTCGAGACAGACGTTCGGATTGAGGCCGGTCAAATCGACCGTCACGTGCGTCGCCCGGCAGATCTCCTCCCAGATCGACGCGATGATCTGCTGGCCTTCCGCGAGGTCGCCGCGAATGACCTCGACCCCGGCCTTCCGTCCGGCCGCGGCGATGGCGGCATAGCCGCGCGCCTGTTCCGCGCGGAACGGCATGACGGCGAACAGGCGTGGACGGCCCGGATCGGGGTACGCGCCGGGCCAGCGGGGATACAGGATCTCGTGGTCGGCGCCGCCGAGGTGATTGGCGAGACCGGTGAGGGCGTCGCTGAATGCCACAGGATCGCCACTGGCCTGGCGCAGCGCGTGCAGCGCCACCCGCAACAGCGGATCGCCCGCCTCGGCGGCCAGCCGCTCGGCATGCGCGAGCGTTTCGGCGAGGCTCGACCCGCCGCCGCGCACGTACAGGCCGTACATCGCGCGGTCGATTTCGTCCGCCAGCACGGCACTCAGGTCGTCGTCGCCGGCGGCGTACGTGGACACGTGCTGCGCGACGTCGAACGGGATCAGCGTGCCCTCCCTGGCGAGGAGGAGGAGTTGGGTGCCGGCCGCGAGCGCAATGCCGAGCTCGTAGTACACCTGCGGCTCGGCGTCGGAGAGATCGAAGATGGCGACGCTCGCGGCACGGAGATCCTGCCAGCGCTGGTCGGCGACGTCAGCGCCGGTACGGCGCGGCGAATCCAGATCGAAGCCGCGACTGGCGGCGGCGCTCGCGATCGCCGGCCGCATCGACGTCGGGCCGGAGAAAAAGAGGCGGTTGGCATCGACGAGATCGCGAAACCGCGACCAGACCGGCCGGGCGAGCATGACGTGCGCGCGGCGGGCGAACAGCCGCACTTCGTTGGCGAGTCCGCGCGCCTGGTCGGTCTCGAGCTCGCGCACGCGCTGGTCGTCGTCGCCCGCCTGGTGAATCCACGTCGTGAGGCGGGCGATGCGCGGAAACAGATCGAGCGCGACCTGCCGGAGACCGAGCGGCGTGCCGGACTGCGTGTGCGCGGAGAAGACGAACATCTTGAGCTCCTGCAGCGCCGCCAGCAGGCGCGCGCTGTGTGAGCCGGCCGACGCGCGCGTCCCTTTGAGGCTTGGATTCTTCCCCTGCGCCTGGAGCTCGCGGATCATGCTGCCGAGCGTGCCGCGATCGGCGAGCTGGTCCGCGAGGCTGCGGTTGCCCCCATCGGTTTCTTTCGAGACGAGCTGGCCGAGCCGTGACATGAAGTCTTCGAGGCCGGCGCGCCGCGTGGGGTTGAGGTTCGGTTTGTCCTTCTCGAATTCCCTCTGCAGCACTCCGAACAGCGACTGGATGTCGGCCGCGCCGAGACGACCCTCGTCCTCCGGCGGCTCCGGTTCGTCCTCCTCCTCCTGCTCGGGCTTCGGACTGTCGTCGTGCGCGGTCTTTTCGTGCGGGTCGTGTTCGGCGAGATCCTGCTCGAGCCGGTGGATTTGGCCGCCGAGCCCTTGCGCCGTGGTGAGCAGGTCGACGACGCGCGTCGCGTCGGTGAGCGCCGTCTGCAAATGCGGGACAGCGGCCGGCAGGTGTTCAGGCGCAAGTGCCAGCGCGGTCGTGAAGCGGTCCCGCGCCTGCACGGCGAGCTGCGGATCCTGGCCGTCGCACAGCAACAGCAACGTCCGGCCCCAGCTGTAGTGGACCTTCAGTTTTTCGACCGGTTCGTTCAGGTTGGCGTGCAGTGCGTCGGCGCGAGCGAAGGCGCTCGAGGCGCGCTCGAGATGGTCTCGCTGGCGTCCCGTTCCGAGGTCGTAGCAGGCGTTCCCGAAGTGGCGCCAGGTGCGCGCGCGCTCGAGCGCGTCGATTCCGGTCCGATCGGCACGATCGGCCGCCTCCGCGATCGCCTGGAGCCCGTTCGCGACCGCCGTCATCTCGCGAACGAACGCATCGCCGGTTCGCTTGGGAAACCGATCGAGCAGAGCTTCGCCTTGCGCGACGAGCGCATTGCGCTGGCGAAGTTGATCCGGTTTCACGGCCGGCCGGCCTCAGTTCGAATAGAACGTCTTGCCGTCGTTGAAGAAGACGAAGCCCGATCCGTCGCCGCCGACGGTGCCGAAGCGGCTGTCCGCCGTCCACGCGCCGCCGGTGCCGCGCCCGCTGCCCGCCCCGCCCGCGATCTGGGCGGCGACCATCAGGTTGCCCATCATCGGTCCGCCTTCGAACCCGAAGTTTCCGTGGGCATCGACCCAGTAGCGGCCGGGAAACACGGGCCCCAGACGCTGCAGCGCCATGACGTCGAGCGCGTGCAGCTCGCGGCCGTTGACGAACACGCCGGTGTTGCCGCGCGACGCATCGGGCCGGAGCGGCCCGCCCAGGCTCAGCCCGGCCGGCACGAATCCGGCGCAGGGCCCGCCCTCCAGACCCCACGCGCCCGAGGCAGGGTCGTACCAGTACGCGGCATCCTGGATGTGCACGCCCCACGTTCGTTCGAGTTGATGAACAGTGTCGTCGCTGAGACGGACGGCGTTGATGATGACCGACCGGATTCCTGCGGGTTCCGACGGCGACTCACGATCATCGCGGTGTGGCATCGCACACCTCCTTACGCTGGAACGTCTAAAGTAGCACTACGCGGAGAGCGGGTTCAGGGTTCAGCGTTCAGGGTCACCCGCCCTTACTGCAATACTTCCTCCCCTTCCTGTCGTTGCGATTCCATCTGCCGGATGACCATCCCGTGGTACGCGCCGCGCGCGGCCATCAGCTGTTCGTGGGTGCCGCGCTCGATGATGCGTCCGTCCTCCATGAGGAGAATCAAGTCCGCCCGGCGGATCGTGGACAGCCGGTGGGCAATGACGAACGTCGTCCGGCCCGCCAGCAGGCTGGCCATCGATGCCTGAATCAGTTGTTCGCTCTCGGTGTCCAGATTGCTCGTCGCCTCGTCCAGGATCAGGATCTGCGGCGACGCCAGGATGGCGCGCGCGATGGCGAGACGCTGCTGCTGGCCGCCCGACAGCTTGACGCCGCGTTCGCCGACGAACGTCTCGTACTGTTCCGGCAGTTTGGCGATGAACTCGTGCGCGTTGGCGCGGCGGGCGGCATCCTCGACCTCGGCGTCGGTCGCGGAGTGGCGGCCGTACGCGATGTTGTCGCGCGCCGAACCGTCGAAGAGAAAAACGTCCTGCTGAACGATCGCCAGCAGGTCGCGGTACGTCCGCAACTGGAAGTCGCGGATGTCCGAACCGTTGAGCAGAATGCGACCCTTGGTCGGATCATGGAAGCGCGCCACGAGGTCGGTGACCGTGGTCTTGCCGGCGCCGCTGCGGCCGGCCAGCGCGACCACCGACCCGCCCGGGACTTTGACGTTGAAGTCGCGCACGACCGGCCGTCCTTCCCGGTATTCGAACTCGACGTCTTCGAACTCGATCGTCTCCACGACCCGCGGCGCCGGACGCGCGTCGGGCCGATCGGGCTTGTCGCCTTCCATCGCGAGGACCTCGAACACCCGCTCCATCGCCGCGAGTGATCGCTGCAGCTCGGAGAACGAGTTCACGAGGTTCCAGACCGGGTTCAGCAGCAGGAACGTGTACCACTGAAACGCCATGATGTCGCCGACCGACGCGCGGCCCACGATATTGAGATAGCCGCCATACCAGACGATCACCACGTTGACCGCGCCGAGCAGGAGACCCCACGACGTCCAGATCAGCATTTCGCGCCGCTGCGCGAACAGTTCCTTGCGGAGGACGGTGTGCCGCCCGCGCATGTACTCGAGCAGCTCACGCACTTCCCGCCCGAACGCCCGGACCACGCGGATGCCTGAGAACGTTTCGCCGACGCGCCCGTCGATTTCCTCGGCGTCCTTGCGCAGCGACCGGTAGATCGGCCGCACCCGCTTTGCCGACGCGAAGCTGATCAGCACGACGCCGGGGATGATCGCGAGCGCGGTCAGCGCCAGACGCCAGTTCAGCGTCATCAGGATGATGACCGCGATGATCAACCGGATCAGCGAGATCGCCGGCGACACGACCGCCATCTGCAGCAGTCCTGTCGTCGTGTCCACGTCGCCGGTAATGCGCGACAGGATGCCGCCGGTCTTCATGTCCCAGAGCCTCGGCAGCGGCAGGTGCAGCAGCCGCTCGAAGAGCGACCGCCGCAGCGACAGCATCACGCGCGTGTTGAGCAGCCGCTGCCGGTAGTCTTTCAGGACGTTGATGAGCTGCGTGAGGATGACGAGGCCGACGAAGAGCCCGCCGGCCAGGTGCAGATGGCTCAGCCGCGCGGCCCGATCGAGCGCGTTGTTGAGCAGGACGTTGTCGATGATGAACCGCATGAACAGCGGCTCGATCATCTGGAGACCGGCGGTCGTGAGCGCCAGCGTGAACACCAGCGCGACGCGGAACCGGTGCGGCCACAGCCAGCGCAGGTATTCGCGGAGATACTGTCGCCGTTTCCCCTGGCGCCAGCCCTTCGGCTCAGGCGCGGGGGCGGGCGCGGCGTCGCCGGCTGGCGTGGCTGCATCGGGCGCCGGCGTGCCGTGCCTGTGCGCATCGGCGATCTCGTCGAGCCGCCGCTGGCGGTAGTCCTGCACGAAGCCGCGATAGCGCTGCCGCGACGAGCGCGGGCGCGGCTTGGGCGGCGGCGGCGCAGAGGAGAGATCGCGGCTCATGTGTCAGTCGGTATCGCTGCCCGGTGCTGTGAGCTGTTCCTCGGCCCGATCGCCGGAGCGCCGCCAGACCTCGGCCGTGAGCTGCCGCACGCGCTCGCCGTACGGCATCACCGGCGGGCTGCCGGCGACGGTTCTGGACTTGAACACTTCGACCATCTGCTCCACGACCGCCAGACCGATGGCATGCACCGCCTCGTGCCGTGTCAGCCCTTCGCGTTGCAGCCGCGCGAACGCATCGAGGACCTCGGGTTCGCGCGCGGCCACCTGGTTCTCGACGACCGTGTGGAGCGTGGCGTGGAGCTTGAGCTGCGGGTGATCGATCCCCAGCCGGCGGTGATAGGCCTCGACCAGCAGGACCCGCTCGGCTTCGTCGAGGGCCAGCCACTCCGAAGCGGGCGCCGCCACGTCCGCGTCGTATTCCGTCAGGCGCATCCCATTATCATCGCTCGGAACTACGGAACAACCCAAGGCGTCCGTGCTCCCCCCGTGGCGTCGCTGGACTCCGTGTTACGGATCGAGGCGATGGAGTTCTTTACTCGCGTACTTTCCTGCCGACGAAGACATCGCGCTTCCACGGATCCATCCGCGAGCTCGCCGCGAAGCCGGCCTCGCCGAGCCACGTGAGCCACGAGGCGCGCGGAAAGACGCCGAAGACGTGCCGGTCGCTGTCCACAGTCACCTCCCCATCTGGCGTCTTCAACAGGAACGCAAACACCTCCTCGTAGATGTCGTCGTCCGGATTCGGATCCCAGGTCCACACCAGGTAGCGGAGCGCCCGTCCATCGTCGCCATCCTCGCCGCCCATCTCGGTGGTCGGTTCGTACGTCTCCTTGACGCAATCGGGAACGACGACCACGGCGCCGCCGAGGCGGCAGTGTCGCGAAGCGGTGGCGAGCGCGGCGCGGACCGACGCCGGCTCGGTGAGATACATCACGGCATCGTGGATGAACACGAGATCGAAGAGGCGACCGAGCGACAGCGTGCGCATGTCGCCGAGCACGTGCTCGCACTCGGGGTTGACGGCGCGGCTCACCTCGAGCATCTGCGCCGAGCGATCCGAGAGCGTCAGCCGCAGTCGGTGCTTGAAGTGAAAGGCGAGACTGCCGCCGCCCGACCCGAGCTCCAGCATTGTCTCGGGCGGCGCGTCGGATGCGGCGAGCAAGGTCGGCAGGAGATCCGCCGCTTCTTCGACGTAGTGAATCGGCGGCGAGAACACCGGCCACCAGTGGGCGAGGTCGGAGTAAAGCCTCATGTCGGGCGCGTGGGTCAGCGCCGCTTCCGGCCGGGATCGAGCGGCGTTGGCAATTCATACCAGATCTCGACCTCGTAGCCGTCCGGGTCCTTGAAGAACACGTACGGCTCACCGGGAATGAACTCGCCCTGGCTCGAGACCGTCCCGCCGGCGCCCCGAATCGCGCGGACGGCGCGCGTGATGTCCTGCGGCCGCCGCAGTCGAAAGCCAAAATGCGCGATACCGCCCGGCTTCCCGGCGCCGGTGCGGCGACGCTCGAAGACGAGAACGTCACGGGTGCCCGGTGTCTGGGCCTGGACGAAGTCGGCGTCCTGATAGACGGGCCGCGCGCCAATCACGGTACGGTAGAAACGAAGAGATCGCTGCGGATCCCGCACCGCGAGGGCGATGTGCGTCAGTCCGTAGGTCGCGACCGGCCTGGCGGCGCTCATGAGGCGGTGACGGCGCGGGCGATGCGCGCGATCTGCCGCAGGTGGAGCAGATCGTGTCCGGCGTACAGCTTCATCATGTGCCGCACGCTCTCCTCGCCACGCTCGGCGTGGACGCCGACACGATCGAGGTCGGCCTCGGACGCCCGCTCGAGCAACCGCAGGTTGCCGTCGCGAAGCACGCCGAACTCGCGGACCGAGTCGGCGGGATCGGCCTCGTCGTAATGCAGCCGCTGGGCCCAGAGGTCCTGATCGTACCCGGTGATCGCCGGCCGATCGTGCGCGAGCACCATCCGCATTCGAAAGCCCCACACGACTTCCGAATCCGCCAGATGACGCAGCACCTGGCCGACCGACCACTTGCCGGCCGCTTCGGGCGTCGCCAGTTGTTGAGCCGAGAGCCGCGCGATCAGATCGCGCAGCCTCGCGTGCGTCTGCTTCAAGACGTCGTGCGGCGACGCGTCACCCAGCAGGTCGAGGATGGCCGTGGTGTACGCGGCGGCCTCTTCGCGCGATCGTTCGGCCGGGTTGCTGAAGATGGACATGGCGGCGGGTTATTCAGGGATAGTAGCAGAGCGGTTCACACTTCATCCTTCAGCGTTTTGAGCAGTCGGAGGGGCCGGCTTCAGCCGGCCCAGTGAAGGGCGGGCTAAAGCCCGCCCCTCCTTCTGCATTTTGCAAGGCGCTCTGAGTTTTGCTTTTGCCTTCTCAGTCGGCCACAGGCGTCTGTCCCGCCCACATGATGTGGGCGAGGCCGCCGAGGCGGAGGCCGTCGCGCCGGTCCGCGAGGTAGCGCGCGTTCAACGCGTCGGCGCCGAAGTCGTCGACGCAGGGGAATCCAATCGATCGCAGCGTCGCGATCAGGTCACGCGGATCGAAGGTGGTGTGCCACGGCTCACCGGCGGCCTCGACCCGCGCGGCCATCGCGTGAAAGACGGCGCGCTGGACGTGGGTCAGAAGATCGGGATCCAGGGCATAGTCGAACACGACGCCTCCGCCGGCTGCCGTCGCGGCGGCGATGTATTTCAACGTGTTCAAGATCGCCTCGCGCGACAGGTACGGCGTGACGCCGAGCCACGAGAACAGTGCGCCGACGCGTTCGTCGAATCCAGCCGCCGCCAGCGCCTCGGCGAGCGACGCGCGCTCGAAGTCCAGCGGCACGAAGGACACGTCCGACGGAATCGCGATCCCGGCTTCGGCCAGCCGCTCTCGCTTCCACGTCTGCGTCGCGGGCTGATCGATTTCCCACACGCGGAGCGGCAAGTCCTGACGCGACACCCGGTACGGCGATGTGTCGAGCCCGGCGCCGAGAATCACGTACTGCCGGAGACCGCCGGCGCGAAGGCGCGCGAGCTGGTCCTCGGCCAGGCGCGCGCGCACGGCCATGAACGCCCGAAGCGGCGCGGCGAGCGGGCCGGTGTCGAACTGCGTGGGGTCACGCTGAAGCGCCTCGGCGGTTTCGGCGCCCAGAATCGAGATCGCGAGCGGATCGTGCAGGACCGGGGGCTGGTCGAGCAACTGGTGCGCCGCCCGCCGCAATGCCACGCGGAAGGCCGTCGTCATCCCGCGATCGTGCCTCACTTGACGCGCGATCGCCAGTCACAACGGCGTGCTGTTTCAAGAGCGGAGACCGCGCGTAAACGCGGCGTGCACACGCTGGAGGACGGCGTCGAGCTCGACCTCGCCGTTCGTATCCACGTCGATGGATTGATCGATGTCCAGACGGCCCAGCGTGGCGAGCGCGCGGAGATTCGTGATCAGTTCCTCCGGCGTGGTGTCGCGATCCAGGTGGCCGCGATGCCGTTTCCGCTGGAGGAACCGCGCCGCGGCCATCTCCGGGGCACAGACACAGTGGACGTGGACGAGACGCCTCGACAATGCCGAGAGCCAGACCGTGGGCGTCCCCGAATCGGCCGGCATGCCAGGTTGGTGCCAGAACGACACGAGCACCGCGCCCGCCGACGCCGCCGCTGCACGCTCGAGCAGAACGTCGCTCTCGCGGCTGAGCCGGCGCCGCCAGGCGGCGTCGCCGGTCCCGTGCGCCTCGAACAACTGGTCGAGCAGATCGTCCTTGTCGAAGAAACTCAGGGCTAACGCCGCGGCGAGTTGACGGCCCAGCCTCGTCTTGCCGCTGCCGGGAAGACCGGACACGACGATGAACGGCCGATCCGTCGTCGTCACGCCGGCAGGCGAACGTCGCACGTCATCGACGTCCGTTCACGACGCCGCCGCCGCCGAGTCCCGTCGCAGCATGACGCAGAGATAGCCGCCGAGCATGATCAGCCAGGGCAGCTCGGCGAGCCCTCGAGCCGCCTCGTGGAGTTCGACCGGCATCGACATGTGGACGAGCCCGCCGCTGCGAAAGGTCAGCAGCGGCGTCCCGTCTTCGGTCTTGAACCCGTAGCGTGACGCCCAGAGATTGACGTTGGCGCGGTACTTCCGGCCATCGGGCAATTCGAGCGTGCCGCCGCCCCGCCACGTGCGATTTTGAAACACGGCGACGTCGCCTTCGGCCTCACACACGCGCACGGTCACGCGCGTCGAGAGAAAGCCCTGACGCTTGAACGTCCAGCATCCATCCGCGCTCTGCCCCGTCGCGAACGATCCGAACACGCTGCGGAAGTGTAAGGTGCCGAGGACCCGATCGCCGGCCCGCAGCTCGTATTCTGAACGGAGCGCCCGCGGCTGAACCCAGGTCAGCTCGCTGAACGGCTCGCCGCCGGCCCGTCCGGTCGCATACGCTTCGCGAATCGTCGTGGTCATGTCGCCTCGAAGCACAGACTATCGCACCGCCGCGTCACATCCTGGAGTCGCGCTGCCTCTCGAGACGAAGCCGGAGATGGCGCTTCACGTCGGGCCACTCGCGGGCGAGCACGCTGTACATCCACGAGTCGCGGACCGTGCCGTCGCGCCGGGCCTGGTGATGACGAAGCACGCCGTCGAGCTTCGCGCCGAGCGCGGCGATCGCACGTTGTGAGGCGAAGTTGAAATTGTCGGTGCGCAGCCCGACCATCTGACAGCCGAGGCTCTCGAACGCATGCGCAAAAAGCAGCAGCTTGCACGCCGTGTTGACGTGCGTGCGCTGCCAGCGCTGTGCGTACCACGTGTAACCGATCTCGACGCGGTCGATGTCGGCCACAATGTCGTGGTACCGGGTGCTGCCGACAATGGCGCCGGTTTCGAGCTCGCGGACCGCCCAGGGCAGCATGCGTCCGGCCGCTTGACCGGCAAGCGCCGCCTCGATGTAGGCTGCGACATCGCTCGGGGCGGGAACGGACGTGTACCAGAGCTCCCACAGCCGTCCGTCGCCCGCCGCCACCTCGAGATCCCTCGCGTGCGCGGCCGTCAGCGGCTCGAGGCAAACGCCGTGGCCTTCGAGACTCGCCGGAACCGGCGCGATCACGGGCGGCGATCCTCGGCCGTCGCGTCGAGCGTCCACAATGCCACCGACCTCGTGTCCTTGATGAAGAACCGGTGGCCCGAAATCGCCGGCTGCGCCCAGGTGGCGCTCGTCGCCACTTCATAGCGACGCAGCGGCTCAAATCCGGTCCGGCTGCTCCTGGTCACGATCAGTTCCCCAGCGTCGTTCAACAGGAACAGCACGTCGCCGGCCTTGACGACAGCAGTGTTCGCCGCCTGACGCGGCGATCCCAACCAGAGTGTTTTCCCGCTCCTGGCGTCGAGCGCGAAGTACTGGCCGCTCGACCGATGGGACAGGCCGAACAGCGTATCGCCGATGACGACAGGATTGCTGAGGTACATCGATACGTCCTTCGTCGTCCACGCCGTTTCAACCGTCCAGGTCTCGGCGGTCTTCAGCGGCCGGAATGCTGCAACGCCGGAATCGAGCGCGCTCACGATCACCATGCCGTCGTACAGCACCGGCATGGGGCCACCACTGCCGCCTCCAGACCATGGCGCTTGCCAGAGCACGCGGCCGTCGGTGAGGGACACGCCGATCACGGCCTTTTGCGTCACTGTCACGGCCTGACGAACACCGCCCAGCTCACAAACGAGCGGCGACATGAAGAACCCGTCATCACCGGCACGCCACCTGACGCTGCCCGTGACTGCGTCGAACGCCGTCAGCGCTTCGTAGTCGCCCGGATGCACGATGACGAGATCCTTTTCGCGGCGTAGCCGTCGCCGACCTCGGTTTTCCATTTCCGCGTCAGCGTCTCGGGCCAGGTCGATGGCGGGACGAAACCGCTCGCGCTCCCATCCCGACTGTTGCCGCGCCACTGCGTGTAGTCGAGCGGCGCACGCTGCGCCGCGAGCGGCAGCATGGCGCTTGCCGCGAGGGCGATGACGACGATTTCAGCGCGACGTGACGTGCGTCTCACCTAGACGTCGAGCTCTTCCGCCTCTTCCGCCCGCTCCATGATGAAGCGGAACCTCGCCGACGGATCCTTCCCCATCAGCTCATTGATGACGCGATCGGTGACGATCTGGTCCGCAATTTCGACGCGCAGGAGCCGCCTGGTCCGCGGGTTGAGCGTCGTCTCCCACAGCACTTTCGGCATCATCTCGCCGAGCCCCTTGAAGCGCGTGATCTCGGGCTTCGCCTTGCCGCCGATGCGCTTGAGGATGTCCGCCTTGTGACGCTCGTCGAGCGCCCAGTGGGTCTCCTTGCCGGCGTCGATGCGGTAGAGCGGCGGCTGTGCGATGAAGACCTTGCCCTCGCGCATGAGCTGCGGGATGTGACGGTAGATGAACGTGAGGAGCAGCGTCGCGATGTGATGGCCGTCCGAGTCGGCGTCGGCGAGGATGATCACGCGGCCGTAGCGAAGCCGGTTCAGCTCGAAGCCCTTGCCGATGCCGCACCCCAGTGCGGTGACCAGATCGGACAACTCCTTGTTCTCGAGCACCTTCGAGATCGACGCGCTCTCCGCGTTCAGCACCTTGCCTCGAAGCGGCAGAATCGCCTGCCGCGCCCGATCGCGTCCCTGCTTGGCGGACCCGCCGGCCGAATCGCCCTCGACGACGAAGATCTCGCTCTCCTCGCGTCCGGGGTTGGTGCAATCGCTCAGCTTGCCGGGCAGCGTCAGGCGCGATGAGGTCGCGCTCTTGCGCGTGACCTCGGCCTGGGCCGCGCGGCTCGCTTCGCGCGCGCGCGCCGCCAGGATGATCCGCGCGACGATCGACTCGGCCGTCGTCTTGTTGTGGTTCAGCCAGTGTTCGAGCGCCGGCCGCACGACGGAGTCCACGATCGCCGTCACTTCCGGGTTGTTCAGCCGGTCTTTCGTCTGTCCCTGAAACTGCGGCTCTTTCAGGAACACGCTCAGCACGCCGTGCATTCCTTCGCGGATGTCGTCGGCGGTGAGCGTGACGCCCTTGGGCGAGAGATTGTGCGTGTCGATGAAGTTGCGAATCGCCTTGCCGAGGCCGCCGCGCAGCCCGTTCTCGTGCGTCCCGCCCGATCCCGTCGGGATGCCGTTGACGTAGCTCCTGAGATGCTCCTCGGTCGATTCCGTCCACTGCAACACGAGGTCGAGGCGCAGGCCGCTCTCGTCGTGCTCGCGCGTGAGTGCGAACGGCGCGTCGTGGACGGGCCTGGCCTTGCGCTCGGCCAGGATCTTCCTGAGGTAGTCGGCCAGCCCCTCGTCGTGCTGGAACGCCTCCCGCTTCGGCTGGTCGCCCTCGGCGGCCTCGTTCTCGAACGTGATCCTGAGGCCCTTGTGCAGGTAGCTCGCGACCTCGAGCCGCTCGCGGATCGTCGCGGCGTCGAACTGCGTCTTCGGGAAGATCGTCGGGTCCGGCCTGAAGAAGATCGTGGTGCCCGTGCCGCGCGCCGCTCCGAGCTTCTTCACACCGCCGACCGGATTGCCCTGCTTGTACTTCTGTTCCCAGGTCGAGCCGTCCCGCCGGACCGTGGCGACGAGCTCGCGCGAGAGCGCGTTCACGACCGAGGCGCCGACGCCGTGCAGCCCGCCGGCCGTCTTGTAATTCTGGCCGTCGAACTTGCCGCCGGCGTGGAGCGTCGTGAAAATGACCTCGAGCGCGCTCGTCTTCGTCTGCGGGTGCTTGTCCACGGGAATCCCGCGGCCGTCGTCCTGGATCGTGAGCGACGACGCGTCCTTGTGGAGCGCGACGGCGATGTTGGACGCGTGCCCGTTCATCGCCTCGTCCACGGCGTTATCGAGAATCTCCCAGACGAGATGGTGCAGCCCGGGCGAGCCCACGCCGCCGATGTACATGCCCGGCCGCCGCCGGACGGGCTCGAGCCCCTCGAGTACGGTGATGTCCTTCGCGGTATACGTCGCCACGGTGGATCAGGATAGTACTTTGGGGGGCCGGTGCACAGTGCACAGTGCAAAGTTCAGGGTGCGCACGTGCCCCAAGTCTTTCACCGCGAAGATCACGACCCGCCTACGGCCTCTTCTTCGTGGTCTTCGCGGTCTTCGTGGTGAAGCTTTTTCGACCGTCGCTAGCGCGGCTCCGCGTGCGGCCCGAGCCGCTGGACGAGCCTGGCCAGTTTCGGGTCGCGCAACACGCTCTGTGGATTGCCGCCGGGCGCTTTCGGGGCCGCGATCCCTGTCGGCGCGGCGCGGTCGGTCAGGAGATAGGCGGCGGTGCCGCCGGCCACGGCGCCGGCAATCGCGGACCACCACACCTTCTTCGAGCTGTTGGTTGAGTCGTCGAACTTGTTCATCCCCATCAGCATGCCGACCACGTATCCGCCACCAATGCCGATCGTGGTCCAGAGAGCTCGATGACGGCGGGCGGGCTGCGTGGATCGCGTGGGCGGGGGGTTGGGCTCGTCCGCGTAGGCCGGCGCGGCGCTGCCGGCGAGGAACACGGTCAAGATGGCCGCGGCGGCCAGAGTCCGGCCGCCGCGTCCCGAAAAGCGTGCGTGAGGCATCGTTAACCTCCACCAGTGAATGCGCGATCGGCGGGGCGGAGGGCTCAGCGACGGCGGGTGATGGCGTCGTAGCAGGCGACCACAGCCTGGGCCGCGGCGCCAGGCGCGTGAACGCCGGTGGCAGGGGGCGGGTCGATGTCCGGATCGCGATTGCCGGCCGGCCGCGAATACATCAGCGCCGAGTGGAAGCGGATGTAGTCCGGACGCGGCGCGCCGGGACAACCGGTGCCGGAAAAGGAATCCGCGAACACGTCCAACGTGTGCCAGAAGCCCATCGTGTGGGTGATCTCGTGGTCGGCGATCGATACTTCCGGGGTCATGCAGTTGTTCGGATTCGTCGTCGGCGAGGAGACCATCCCGTAGCGGATCGACATCGTGCCGGTATTGCCTCCCACGGTAGACGTCCCGAACGCGCCGCCGAGCTGCGGGTAGAAGGTCAGGTTGACCCAGCCGTCCTGGGCCGGGCGCGGTGTGTCGCCGGTCTCGAACGCGACGACCCGGAATTTTCCACCGGACATCTCAGGTACCGACTTCTCGAACAGATCGCGAATCCGGTCCACTACCGCGGGATCGACGCGCGTGGTCGTCCCCTCCACGATCATCTGCACGTAGAAGCTCGGCGACCGCGTCCAGGGCTTGGTGACCTGGAGCTCGGCCGACTCGAGCGCGTTGCGCGCCCACATCCGATAGAACAGCAGCGAGAACGGCAGCGTGTCACGAATCGCGTCGAACGTGAACGTCGTGGACGCCTGCGACAGGCTCACGCCCACGCCGCGATACAGGTGCCCGGGCGCGCTGGCGGTCATCACCGCCGCGCCGCTCGCTGGAAGGTTGCCGAGCGAAAACTTGCCTTGTCCGTCGGTCGTCGCGACCGATGAGCCAAGGACGACCGAGACGCCGCTGAGTGGCGAGCGATCGCCGTAGCTCAGGAACGTGCCGGACAACGTACTGTTGCCCGACGTTTCCGGCCTCGTCGGCGGAAAGAGACTCGGCGAACTGCCGCACGCGGCAACGGCGACGACGAGAAACAGAAGCGGGAGACGAATCTCCCCGGCGCTTCGCACGATGGTGTGCTCACTGGCGGGGCTGGCGCCCCAAGGATATCGCTATTTGAGGATGCAGCTTTTGAGAATCACGTCGGTCTGCAGCCCCTCACAAAAACAGTGGAGCGTGACGCGCTGCCCGGCGGTGGCGACCTTCAGGATCGCCGCCGCGTCCTCGTCCAGCAGCCGCGCCCGAACGCCGCGCTGATCGGCCTGGGCGAAGAAGAGCGCCGGCGAGGCCGCGCCGGCGGCCTCTGCCGCGGTGACGTTGCCGCTGATCTCGAGCGGCTTGCCCCAGTACTTGCCGTCGGCGGCGGCCCGATCGCGCTGGTAGTCCTGCCAGAGGTCGGCGGCCGTCATCTTGGCGATGGGGACAGCGGCCCGGATGCGCAGGTCCTGATCCGGCAGGCGATTGACGCAGGTCGCGGCGAGCAGAGATGCGAAAAGGACAGTGACAGGACCGGCACGTCGCATCCGGGGATCATACGGCCTGAGGTTTAACCCCGGTCTCACCCCCGGGTCTGACCCCGGTCTGACCCGGTCTGACCCCGGTTTTGACCCCCAAAGTGGACAGGCCACTTTCCTGCTGCATTTCGTGGCCGGACACCTATAATGTGCCCTAATTCGGACACTCTCAACGCGACTGGAACAAGGAGCTGGTCCTCCCACCTGAATTCCAGTTGTTCACGGCACTAAACCGGCAATTCGTCACTGACGAACTCTGTTCGGATTGGGACAGGGCTCCTTGGAGGAAAGGTGGCAATGAAGCGCAGCTTCGCTACGTTGATGTTCCTGCTGGCTCTTCTGGCGATCGCCAGCCCGCTTGCGTACGCCCAGGGCGGCGTCACGACGACGCTGACCGGCACGGTCAGTGACGCGTCGGGGGGCGGCATCCCCGGCGCGACCGTCGTCGTCAAGAATTCAGGTACGGCCGCAACCCACAACACCGTCACCAACGCGCAAGGCACGTTCGTGATTCCGGCGATCTCCCCCGGCACCTACTCGGTGACCGTGTCGCTTTCGGGCTTCAAGACGGCCGTGCTCAACGACATCGTCGTCAACGCCGGCGTGCCCGCGGCCGTGCGCGCGACGCTCGAAGTCGGCGGCGTGACCGAAACGGTCGTGGTCGAGAGCGCGACGCCGCTCGTGAAGACAACGGAATCGGGCGTGTCGGCAACGATCAACGTCAAGCAGATCATCAGCCTCCCGATGTCGAGCCGCAACGTGCTGGACGTCGTGACGTTTCTGCCAGGTGTGAGTACGCCGGGCGGCGGAAGAGATTCGACAGTGAACGGGCTGCCGCAGGCTGCGATCAACATCACGCTGGACGGCATCAACGTTCAGGACAACACGCTGAAGACGACCGACGGCTTCTTCACGATCGTGCAGCCGAGGCTCGACGCGATCGAGGAGGTCTCCGTCTCGTCAGCGGCCCAGGGAGCGGACGGCGCCCAGGGGGCGATCCAGATCAAGTTCGTGACGCGCTCCGGCACGAACACCTACAGCGGCAGCGGCTACAACTACTTCCGCAGCGACACGCTGAACAAGAACACTTGGTTCAACGTCCGCAACGGCGTAAACAAGGCGAAGCTCAAGCAGAACCAGACCGGGGCGCGGTTCGGCGGCCCGGTCAAGATTCCGGGCGTGTACGACGGAAGCGGCAAGCTGTTCTTCTTCTTCAATGTCGAGGAGTTCCGGCAGCCGTCGGACGTGACGCGGGCCCGGGTCATGTTGCACCCGCGAGCCGAGCTGGGCTTTTTCCGCTACGGCACATCGGAAGTCAACGTGCTCACGGTCGCAGCGGCCAATGGCCAGACGGCGACGATCGATCCGGCGATCGGCAAGCTGCTCGCGGACATCCGCGCGGCCGCCGGCACGACGGGCACGATCGTGGATGCGGTCGATCCGCGGTTTCAGGACTACAACTACAACGTCGCGGTCAAGGCGCTGAACTACTTCCCGACCGTGCGCGCGGACCTGAACATCACCTCGGCGCACCGGTGGTCCACGACGTTCAATTACCACACGTTCAGCTCGGTGCCCGACACGTTGAACGGCTTCGAGCCGTTCTTCCCCGGGTTCCCGGTCATGGGCTCGCAGACCTCGACCCGCATGCAGGTCTCCAACGCGCTGCGCTCCACGCTCGGCGCCAACCTCGTGAACGAGGCCCGCTTCGGCTACAGCGGCGCGCCGGTGGTGTTCTTCAAGGAGCAGAACGTGGTGGACCCGTGGAACGGGCCGCTCGCGAACCAGCTCGGTCACCACCTGCAGATCAGCGCGGCGGGCATCACCAACGCAGGGGCGGCCCCCAATGCGCAATCGCGCAATGGTTCCACGTTCCTGTACGAGGACACGTTGAACTGGCAGCGCGGCGGGCACAGCTTCAGCTTCGGCGCATCGATGACCCAGGCGGACATCTGGGCGAAGAACCAAGCCACGGTGCCAACGGTCAGCTTCGGCGTCGAGACGCTCGATCCCGCGAACTCGATGTTCAGCAGCACCAACTTCCCCGGCGCGGCGCAGACGGATCTCGACAGAGCGCGCGCGTTGTACGCGGTGCTGACGGGGCGCGTGACGCAGATTGCCGGCACGGCCCGCATCGACGAAGCGTCGGGTCAGTACGTGTACTCCGGTCTCGGCATTCAGCGCGGCCAGATGCGGGACGCGGGCTTCTTCGCCCAGGACAGCTGGCGGGTGCGGCCCGACCTGACGATCAACGCCGGCCTCCGCTACGAACTGCAGATGCCGTTCCACGCGTCGAACAGCAGCTACTCCATGGCGACGGTCGATGACGTGTGGGGCATCTCCGGCAACGCTGCCGGCTGCAGCCCCAGTGAGGTGACGCCCACGTCGTGTAACCTGTTCAAACAGGGAGTGACGCCCGGCAAGACACCGCAATTCGTGCAGCTCGGGGAAGGCGTCGCGGCCTACAAGACCGACCTGAACAACTGGGCGCCGAGCATCGGCTTCAACTGGAGCCCGAGCGCTCAGGGCGGGATGCTGCGCGGACTCATGGGGGAGCCTGGCGATTTCGCCATCCGCGGAGGTTTTGCGCGATCGTATCAGCGGAACGGGCTGAACGACTTCACGGGCTTCTTCAACCAGAATCCGGGCGTCGCCATCAGCGTGACGCGAAATCAGGCACAGGGCAATCTCGGGCCGCTGCCGCAGCTCCTGCGCAACCCGGCCTCGCTTGCGCCGCCGAGCTTCCCGGACAAGCCGATTTATCCGCTGACCGACGTCATCACTCAGGACGTCAGCGCGTTCGATCCGAGCCTGCAGGTGCCGTACGCCGACACGTACACGATCGGAGTGCAGCGGGGCCTGACCCGGACGATGGCGGTCGAGGTCAGGTACGTCGGCACGCGGAGTCGCGAGCAAATCTTCACGTACAACGTCAACGAGCTGAACATTCACGAGAACAACTTCCTGAATGAGTTCAAGCTCGCGCAGGCCAACCTGGTCTCGCACGTCTCGGCCGGGTGCGGTATCACCGGTCAGCCGGCGTGTTCCTTCGCGTACCGCGGGCCCGGCACGGGCACGTCGCCGCTGCCGATCTACCTCGCGTACCTGAACGGCTCGCGCGACACGGGCAACGCCACGGCGTACGCCGGCGGCAATTGGACCAACGCAACGTTTGTCAACCCGTTGGCCCGGCTGAACCCGCAGCCGTTCACGGCCATCGGCTCGCTAGACGACGATGCCACGCGGCGTGCCAACGCCATTGCGGCGGGACTCCCGCGAAACTTCATCCTGGCCAACCCGGACTACCTGGGAGGCGCGAACATCCGCGGCAACGGCGACTACACCGGGTTCAACGGGCTCCAGGTGGAGTTGCGCCGCCGGCTCGCGAATGGCTTCTCCTTCCTGTCGAGCTACGCCTACGGTCCGACGTCTGACGCGGAGTTCTACTCGTTCCGCGTCGGCCGGAAGACCGTCCGCCAGTTCGGCGGCGAAGGGGAAGTCACACACGGCTTCAAGCTCACGTGGACGTTCGAACTGCCGTTCGGTCAGGGCAAGAAGTGGCTCAGCGATGCCGGCGGTGTTCTGGACCGGATCGTCGGCGGCTGGCAGATTCACGGTAACGCGCGCGTCCAGAGCGGACGGCTCGTGGACTTCGGCAACGTCCGGATGGTCGGCTTCGACGAGAAGGAGCTGTGGGACTCGCTCTACAAGCTGCGCATCGACAGCAGCCGGCGTGTCTGGATGCTGCCGCAGCCCATCATCGACGAAACGATCAAGGCGTTCAGCGTCAGCGCGACGTCGGCCACCGGGTACGGATCAGCCGGCGCCCCGAGCGGCAAGTACTTCGCGCCGGCGAACGGGCCGGACTGCCTCGAGACCGTGGCGAACAACTACGGCGACTGCGGCGTCCGCACGCTCATCATGCGCGGCCCGATGTTCCGGGAAGTCGACCTGAGCGTGATGAAGGCGATCAAGATCGCCGGACGCACCCGCGCCGAGTTCCGCGTCGAGATGCTGAATGTGTTCAACTTCGTCAACTATGTGCCGGTCACCGGGATCGGCAGCACGCCGGGGAACTACGAGATCACCCAGAACAACGGCGGGTTGACGGGCGCCAACACGGCGCGCGTCGTGCAATTGGTGACGCGCATCACCTGGTAAGAGACGGAGGACACGGAGAGAGACCGGAGCTCACGGAGAAAAGCCCGGAGATCACGGAGAAGAACGAGAGCCACGGAGGCTGCGCGGCAGCTTCCGTGGCTTTCCTGTATACGGCGCCGCGGTTGTGCGTCCCTCTCCGTGAGCTCCGTCGTCTCTGTGCTCTCCGGGTTTAGGATTCGACCAGCAGCACGCCCGGATCTTCCACGAGCTCTTTCACTCTCACGAGAAACCTCACGGCTTCAGAGCCGTCGACGATGCGATGGTCGTAGGTGAGGGCCGTATACATCATCGGCTTGAGCACGACCTGGCCGTGGACGCCGACCGGCCGTTCCTTGATGGCGTGCAGCCCGAGAATGCCCACCTGCGGCGGGTTGAGAATGGGCGTGCTCATCAGCGACCCGTAGACGCCGCCGTTGGTGATGCTGAACGTCCCGCCGCGCAGATCTTCCAGCGTCAGCGTTCCGTCCTTCGCCTTCGCGGCGAACTCGCGAATCCCCGCTTCGATTTCCGCGAACGACATGCGATCGGCGTCGCGCAGGACGGGCACGACGAGCCCCTCGGCGGCGCCGACGGCGATGCCGATGTCGTAGTAGTGCTTGAGCACCATCTCGTCGCCCTGGATCTCGGCGTTGAGGCGCGGGAACTCCTCGAGCGCCGACACCGCGGCCTTGACGAAGAAGGACGCGATCCCGAGGCCGATGCCGTGCTTCGTCTTGAACGCCTCTTTCTGGCGCTCGCGCAGCGACATCACCGCCGACATGTCGACCTCGTTGAAGGTCGTGAGCATGGCCGCGGTCTGCTGCGCCTCGACCAGCCGCCTGGCGATCGTCGCGCGGCGCTTCGACATCCGGACGCGCTCAGTACGTGAATCTGACTCGGAGGGCACGGGACGGGAGGACGGCACGGAGGACGCGGCGGGCGCAGGACGGGCGGAGGGCGCGGATGGAGCCGGAGCGGGCGTCTCGGCCCTTGCCGGCGCCTTCGCCTGCGCGGACTTGCCGCTGCTGACCGTCTGCTCGACGTCCTGCTTCGTCACGCGCGGACCAGCCGGCCTGACGTCGTTCAAATCGACCCTCTGCTCCCTTGCGAGCTTGCGCGCGGACGGGGTCGCGGCGGCAGCCCCACCCTTGCCGTTCGTGGAAGGGGCACTGGGCTTCTCCGTGTCTCCCGCTTTCTCCGTGCCTCCCGCTTTCTCCGTGCCTCCAGCTTTCCCCGTGCCCTCCTCGATCGTCCCGAGGACATCCCCGATCTTCACGTCCGCGCCGTCGCCATGCGCGATCTTGCCGAGCACGCCGTTCTTGGGCGCGGACACCTCGACATCCACCTTGTCGGTCTCGAGTTCGACCAGCGGCTCGCCGGCGGCGACCGCATCCCCTTCCTTCTTGAGCCAGCGCGCGACGCGCGCGTCCACGATCGACTCACCGACCTCGGGAACGACGATGTTGATGGACATACGGGCAATCAACTTCGCCCTTCGACGGGCTCAGGGCGCCCCGAGCCTGCCGAGGGGCGAAGTTCGAAGTTCGACCGTCGAACTTTCAGGTCAAAAGCGCTCGAAATGAGCCGTTCCTGATTCTGCGCGTGACGCGCGGCAGATCCTTCCGCCGGACTGGAGCTGCGCGGGCGGGCGAGCACCGCGAGCCGGCGGGTGCCGGCCAGTCCCTCGAGGGCCGGCCGGATGAAGTCCCACGCGCCCATGTTCTCCGGCTCCTCCTGCACCCAGACGATCTCCTCGAGCGCCGGATAGCGCTCGATCGCCTCGAGCAGGTCGCGCACGGGCAGCGGGTAGATCTGTTCGACGCGGCAGATGGCGACCGCCGGGGTCTTTTCCCGCTGCGGGCTCGACAACAGATCGATCGCGACTTTACCGGTGCAGAACACCAGCCGCTGGATCTCGCCGGTCCGCTCTGCGGCGTCCGGATCGTCGATCACCTGCATCCACCGCCCCTCGGCCAGATCGCGCGGACGGGAGGCGACGCGCGGATGGCGCAGGAGGCTCTTCGGGGTGAGAACGATGAGCGGCAGGGGATCGGTTTCGAGGAGCGCCGCCTGCCGGCGCAGCAGGTGAAAGTACTGTGCCGCCGTCGTGCAGTTGGCCAGCCGCAGGTTGATGTCGGCGGCGAGCTCGAGGAACCGTTCCGGGCGTGCGCTCGCGTGATCCGGGCCCTGGCCTTCGTAGCCGTGCGGCAGGAGCAGGACGAGCGACGGCGTCTGCCCCCACTTCGCGCGCGCGGAGAGCACGAACTCGTCGAGCATCAGCTGCGCGCCGTTGATGAAGTCGCCGTACTGCGCTTCCCAGATGACCAGGCGCTCGGGCGCCTGCACGTTGTAGCCGTACTCGAAGCCGACGACGGCATTCTCGCTGAGCGGGCTGTTGCGGATCTCGTACGACGCCTTCGCGGTCCCGAACGATTCGAGCGGCGAATAGCGCTTGCCCGTGCTGGCGTCGTAGAGGACCGCGTGACGATGACTGAACGTGCCGCGCTCGACGTCCTCGCCAGTCAGCCGGATCGGGGTGCCGTCCTCGAGGATCGACGCGCAGGCCAACTCCTCGGCCGCCGCCCAGTCGATCGTCGCGTCGTCCGGATTGGTGAACGCCTGGCGGCGCCGGTCGCGCCCGCGTTCGAGCTTGCGGTGCACCGTGAAGTCAGCCGGCGTCTCGAGCAGGCTGTCGTTGAGCGCGCGCAGCCGATCGAGCGGCACGGCGGTCTGCGTCCGCGCGGCGGTGCCCGGCGCGGCGATCTCGGGCGTCGTCTCGAAGTAGTGTTTTTCCGGCTCGAGCGCTTCCAGGCGCTTCTGCAGCGCGTCGAGCCGCTCAGCCAGCATCTCGTCCGCGCGGCCGGCGGGAATGAGCCCGCGCTCCTCGAGTGCGCGCGCAAAGATCTGGCGGACCGTCGGCTGCGCCGCGACCTTCGCGTACATCAGCGGCTGCGTGAACGATGGTTCGTCGCCCTCGTTGTGCCCGTAGCGCCGGTAGCCGACGAGATCGATCAGGAAGTCGCGCTTGAACTGTTCGCGGTAGCCGAACGCGAGCCGGGTCGCGGCGACGCAGGCCTCCGGATCGTCGGCGTTGACGTGAATGATCGGAATCTTGAACGCGCGCGCGAGCCCGCTCGCATAGAGCATGCTGTACGAATCGACCGGCTCGGTCGTGAAGCCAATCTGGTTGTTGGCGATGATGTGGATCGTGCCGCCGGTCGTGTACCCGTTCAGCCGGTGCAGGTTCAGCGTCTCAGCCACGACGCCCTGGCCGGAGAACGCGGCGTCGCCGTGGATCAGGATCGGCAGGACGGCATCCGGATTGAACGCCGGCGAGCCGGGACGATGCGCGTCCGTGCCGGCGGCGCGGGCCATCCCTTCGATCACCGGATCGATCGCTTCGAGATGGCTCGGGTTGGGCGGCATCGAGACGACGAGATCCACGGCCTCGCCTCCCTCGACCATGCGCGAGGCGCCAAGGTGGTATTTGACGTCGCCGCTCCACTGCACGCCTTCGATCGCCAGCGAGTTGCGGACCGGGTCCTTGAACTCGGCGAGGATCTGCTCGTACGGCTTGCCGAGCACGTGCGCCATCACGTTCAGGCGCCCGCGGTGCGCCATCCCGACGAACGCCTGGCGGATCCCGGCTTCGGCGGCTTCGGTGATGACCTCGTCCAGGATCGGGACGAGCATGTCGAGCCCTTCGATGGAGAACCGCGTCTTGCCCGGGAACGAGCGGTGGAGGAATTTCTCGAAGGCTTCGACCTGCGTGAGCCGATCGAGGAGCGCGACCGAATCGACCGGGCTCGCCGGCGCACGGAAGCGCCCCGTCTCGATCGCCTCGCGCAGCCAGTGCCGCTCGTCGGGCACGAAAATGTGCGCGACGTCATACCCCGTCGTCGAACAGTACAGCTCGCGCAGGCGCGCGACGACCGCCGCCATGCTGGTCGCGCCGTGCGCGATCGGTCCGCCGATCAGCGTGGCGGGCAGGCTCGCGAGATCGTCTTCCGTGATGCCGTGCGTCGCCGGCAGGAGCGCGGGATCGCCGACCGGCCGGCTGCCGAGCGGGTCGATGTCGGCCGCGAGATGTCCGTAGCGGCGGATCGATTGCGCGAGATTTCTGGCGGCGACGGCTTTTTCGAGGTGCCGGGATTCCGAGGTTCCGGAGGTTCCGGAGGTTCCGAGGTTCGGTTCCGAGGTTCGTGGATCCGAGCCTTCAGCGGGTATCCAGTGCCGGAAGAACGCGCGCGTCGCGCTGTCAACGGATTCCGGATCGCGCTGGAAGCGCTCGTAGAGCTCCAGCACGTAGGCGGCGTTCACGCCCTGGAAATCCTGCCAATCGAACGACATACAGTGTTCCGTGCCCGGGGAGCACGAACCTCGGATCATATCATCCGGGTTCGGCCGGATTGGCCCGCGTGCCAGAGTGTGCACTACTCGCCGGGCGGCCCGAAGAGCGTGAGGAAGTGGCCGTCGGGGTCGTGCATGTTCGCCGCCCAGTCCTTTTCGGTGACCTGGCGCGGCTCGCGAAAGAATGTCACGCCGGCAGCGACGAGCGCGCGCCACGTACGCGTGACGCTCTCGACCGGGAACACGAGCTCCATCGCGCCCGCGACCGGTGTCCGCACGCGTCCCATCTCCGCGCTCAGGATGATCGAGACCGGTCCGGCGGTGAAGAACGCCAGCCCGCCGTGCTGGAACTGCAACGGCAGCCCGAGCGTGTCCCGATAGAAGGCCACCGACCGCTCGAGATCCGTCACGCCGACGACGATGTACCCGACGCCTTTGTTCAAATGGTCCACGTTGACACCCCTTCTCATTGGCACTCGGCGCTCGGCACCACCCGCTGAGTGCACCGTGCCCTGTGCGCAGTGCACCGGTGCTATTGATTTGTTAGCACTAACTAACTATAATCGGCGCGAAATGTCAAGACCGACGCCGGATCCACTCGCCCTCGCCCACCGGTTGCACTCGGCCGCGATCCACCTGCTTCGCCTCGTCCGGCAGGTGGACGTCGCGACCGAGCTTGGACCGGCACAGCTGTCGGCGCTCTCCGTGCTCGTCTTTGGCGGACCGCGATCGTTGGGCGCGCTCGCCGCGGCCGAGCAGGTCCGCCCGCCGAGCATGACCCGCGTGGTTCAGGAGCTCGAAGCGGCAGGATACGTGCGTCGCCGGCCGGACACGTCCGATGCGCGCGCGATACGACTGGAAGCTACCGCCAGCGGCCGGCGGCTGATGCTCGAGGGGCGCGAGCGGCGGGCCCGGCTCCTCGCGTCGTTCCTGGAGGAGTTGCTTCCGGCGGAGCGCCAAGCCGTCGCCGACGCGCTGCCGGCGATCGAAGCGGCCGTCGCGCGCGGCTGGCAGGCCGTCAGTCCGCGCGCAGCGTCCGCGCCGGATCGACGCGCATCGCGCGCGAGGCCGGGTGGAGCGTGGCGGCGAGCGCCACCAGCAGAATGACCGTGACGACGGCCGCAAACGTGATCGGATCGCCCGGACGAATGCCGTACAGGAGCGAGCTCGACGCGCTGGCGAGCAGCATCGCCAGAAGCAGGCCGACGACCATGCCGACGGCCACGACTTTCAGCCCTTCGGCGAGAATCATGCGGCCGATCGCGCGCGGCGCCGCGCCGAGCGCGAGCCGGATGCCGATCTCGCGGCGCCGCTGGCCGACCGAATACGAGATCACGCCGAACAACCCGCCGGCGGCGAGCGCCAGCGCGAGCACCGCAAAGCCGACGAAGAGCCCGTTGATGATGCGGCTGCTCGCCAGCTCTTCGTCGATGATGACCGACACCGGCTTCAAGGCCGACACCGCGATGTCCGGATCGAGGCCGCGCATCACCGCCTGCACGTCGCGCGCGCGCGCGGCCGGGTCGCCGGCGCGCACGAGCGCGCGGAGGCTCTTGGCCGGCCATTGGTCGAGCGGCAGATAGATCTGCGGGCTCGTGCGCGTCAACTGCGAGTCGCGCGTGTTCGACACGACGCCGACGATGGTCACGCGGCGATCGCCGGTGACCGCGTCGTGCGCGGTGATGGTGCGGCCCACGGCCTGGTCAGGCCGATCGAAATATCGTTCGGCCGCCATCTGATTCAGGATGGCGACCGGCTGGCCGTCCGCGCGATCGGACGGCTGGAACGCCCGCCCCGCGAGCGGCGCGATCCCGGTGGCCGGGAAGAAACCCGGCCCGACGCGGAAGCAGGACGCCCACGGACGATCGTTGTCGGTCTGCCCGTCGTGGAGCGTGCCGGAGAGTCGCAGCGCGAAGTCGCCGTCGAAGACCGGCATGTGCGTGGCGACCGCGGCCGCCGTCACGCCCGGAACGACGCTGAGCTTTTCCTCGAGCGCTCGCGCAAACTCCGCCCGTGCGCTGTCGTCGCCGTACCGGGTGTCCGGAAGATCGAAACGGTACGTGAGCAGCGGACGCGCCTGGAATCCCAGGTCGATCCGGCGGATGTACAGCATCGATTGCACGACGAGCGCCGACACGACGAGCAGCGACAGCGCCAGCGCGACCTGCGCGCCTACCAGTACGTTCCGCCGGCGTCCGGCGGCACGCCCGCCGATGGTGCGGGCGCCGTGGAGGACGTCGGCCCCGATCGAGCGGCCCGCCGACAGCGCCGGCCACAGCGTGAAGAGCAGCGGCGTCGCCACCGACAGCGCGAGATTGAACAGGAGTACGTTCCGATCGATCGACAGCGATCGCATGAACGGCTCGAACGCCGTCGCCGTGATCAAGCGGAGCCCGCCGTACGCGAGTCCCAGGCCGATGAGGCCGCCGGCGAGACTGAGCAGCAGGCTCTCGGCCAGGAGCGGCCGGATGAGCTGCCAGCGCGACGCCCCCAGCGCCATGCGGACGGCTGCCTCCTGGCGGCGCGCTACCAGCCGCGCCAGCACGAGATTGGCCAGGTTGGCGCAGGCAATGAGCAGCACGAAGGCGACGATCACCCCGAGCAACGCGAGGATGACCCACGTGTCCGACCCGGCGAGCGCCGCTTTTGTCGAGCGCACGTGCGACTGCCAGCCAGCGAGGATCCGCGGGTGTTCGCGTCGCTGCGCTTCGAGGATCGGCTGCAACTCCGCGTCCGCCGACGCCAGGGTCGCCCCTGGCGCCAATCGGCCGACGACCCGCAATACGCGGCGGTCACGCGCTGCCGACGCGTCGAGCGGCAGCGTCGTCCAGATGTCGATCAGGGCGAGATTGCCGATCTCGATCGAGGCCGGCAACACACCGACGATGGTGAGGGGCTGTCCGTCGAGCAGGAACGAACGATTCACCACGGAGCGGTCAGCCGCGAACGCGTCGTGCCAGTAGCGATGGCTGAGGACGCCGACGCGCGGGCGTCCAGGGACGTCTTCGCCCGGCTGAAACAGACGCCCGGTCGCCGGTCGAATCCCCCACACCTCGAACAGGTTCGTCGTCACCTCGCCGGTCTCGATGTGCCTGGCATCGCCGTGACCCGTGAGGGTGCCGCCGCCGAGCTTGTAGGCGGCCAGCGAACTGAAGCTGGTGAGCCGCGACCGCCACTCGAGAAAATCCGGCAGCGCCGCAAGATCGCGGGTGATCTCGCGTTCCGGATTCGCGCTGATGATCCACCCGAGGGTGCCCTCATCCTGAATCGGCAGCGCGCGGACGAGAAGAGGATTGGCAATGCTGAAGAGCAGCGTGTTGGCGCCGATCGCGAGCGCCAGCGTCAGCGCGGTGATCGCGGCGTAGCCGGGCGATCGCCATGCCGAGCGGAGTCCCTGGCGTACATCGCGAAACACATTGCGCATGTCGAACCTCCGGAAAGAACCGGCCGCCCGGGACCGCTCGGCCGCTGCAGCCCGGGCACCACGACGGAGCGAAACGGCATGGAGAATCAGGCGCAAGGCCTGGCCCCAATAGCGACGCCAGGCGCGGAACGCGCTCTGTTCTGCCCCGTGCGCGAACTGTTCTTCGAGATCACCGAGGAGGTACTCGCGCAGCGGATCCTGGACGAGGGCGGTCACCATCAGGCGCGCGACGCGGGGTGAGCGATGGCGGCCCATGTGGAAGCTCCGGCTACAACCTGAAATCCGCGTCGAGCCCTTCGGTCATGCTGCGCAGGCCGGAAATCGAGTGTTTGAGGGCGCGCTGGCCGGCCGCGGCCAACCGGTAGTGCTTCTTCCGCCGCCCGCCGCGCTCCGGCGTCGGCTCGCCGAGGCGGGTCGTGACCAGACCCTTGTCTTCGAGCCGCTCGAGCGTCTTGTATACCGCCCCGAGCGACACCTCGCGCCCGGTCCGTTCCACGATGTCCTCGCAGATCGGCACGCCGTAGGCGTCCTGCCCGATCCGCACCAGCGCCAGCAGGACCAGTTGTTCGAATTCGCCCAGGACGAGCTCACCCATGACGATATCTTAGACGATGTCTATGAAATTGAGGTTCCGGACGGAAACCCATAACGCGGAGGGCACGGACACACACGGAGATCACGGGTACTCCTGGGAAACCCGTGCTCTCCGTGTATCCGTGTTCTCCGTGTTTTTGCCCGAAGCACCAGCTATTCCCCAGGCTCGGTCATCTTGCGCGGATCGACCCACTGATCGAACTGCTCGCCGGTGACCAGGCCGAGCGCGACGGCGGCTTCCTTCAGCGTCGTGCCGTCCTTGTGCGCTTTCTTGGCGATCTTCGCGGCGTTGTCGTAGCCGATGTGCGGGTTGAGCGCCGTCACGAGCATCAGGCTGCGCGAGAGGTTGTCGTCGATGCGCGCGCGGTTCGGCTCGATGCCGGCGGCGCAGAAGCGCTCGAAGTTGGTGGACGCGTCGGCGAGCAGGCGCAGGCTCTGCAGGACGTTGTGAATGATGAGCGGCTTGAAGACGTTCAACTCGAAGTTGCCCGACGCGCCGCCGATGCCGACCGCCACGTCGTTCCCCATCACCTGCGCGGCCACCATCGTCAGCGCTTCCGATTGGGTCGGGTTGACCTTGCCGGGCATGATCGAGCTGCCGGGCTCGTTTTCTGGAATCGTGATCTCGCCGAGCCCGGAGCGCGGACCGGAGGCGAGCCAGCGGACGTCGTTGGCGACCTTCATGAGCGTGGTCGCGAGCGTCTTGAGCGCGCCGTGGAGCGCAACGAGCGCCTCGTGGCCGGCGAGCGCCGCGAACTTGTTCGGCGCAGTGGTGAACGGCAGGCCGGTGAGCGACGCGATCCGCCGCGCGCTCTGCTCGGCGTACTTCGGGTGCGTGTTGAGACCGGTGCCGACCGCGGTGCCGCCGAGCGCCAGCTCGTACACGGCGGGCAGCGTCGCGTCGATCGCGCGGGCCGCGAGATCGAGCTGGCCCACCCAGCCGGACATCTCCTGTCCGAGCGTGAGCGGCGTGGCGTCCTGCAGGTGCGTCCGCCCGATCTTGACGATGTCGGCGAACGCTTTCGCCTTGCGGTCGAGCGTGTCGCGCAGCGTCCTGACGGCGGGGAGCAGCCGCCGCACGGTCTCCTCGGCGGCGGCGATGTGCATTGCCGTCGGGAACGTGTCGTTCGACGACTGGCCGCGGTTGACGTGATCGTTGGGGTGGATCGGCTTCTTCGATCCGATCTGGCCGCCCGCGAGCTCGATCGCGCGGTTCGAGATGACTTCGTTCGCGTTCATGTTCGTCTGCGTGCCGCTGCCGGTCTGCCAGACGAAGAGGGGAAAGTGCGCGTCGTGCTTCCCCTCGATGACCTCGTCGGCGGCGCGGACGATGAGATCGACGGTGTCCTTCTGGAGAGTCCCGAGGTCGCCGTTGGCCTGCGCGGCGGCTTTTTTGAGGATGCCGAGCGCTCGGATCATCGGGCGCGGGAATCGCTCGGTGCCGATGCTGAAATGGTGAAGCGACCGCTCGGTCTGAGCGCCCCAGTACTTGTCGGCGGCGACGTCGATCGGCCCCATGCTGTCGGTTTCAGTCCGCGTCTTTGACATCAGCTCAGCGCTCCGTTTTCCGCTCCACGGCGCCCGATCCGGCCGCATCCCGTTAAATTTATCAGGAAGCCGGCACATTGCCTGACGCGAACGCTTGTGTGATTAGCTAGGTCTCATGAATCTCGAATCTTTGAATCTCTGAATCTCTGAATGTCCGAGTCCCTCCGCTCCTTCCGCCGCAACGCCGTGCATGTCCGGCAGGCGCTCGATCTGCTCGAGCACGAGGCCGGCAAGATGCAGGTGGACGGCGGCTATCTGCGGGACGAGGGACTGCTCGAGCGCTACAAGCGGCTCTCGATTCCCGTCCGGCGCGCGCTCAACGGCTCGGACCGCGCCTCGTTCGCCCAGGCGCTGTCGGCGCTCCAGGCGACCGGCACACCGGACGAGCTCCAGACCCGCGCCGTGTCGGCCTGGCAGAAACTGCAGCAGGAGCTCGACAGTACTGTCGTGCTCGGCGGCGCGAAGGTGCCGCGGCGCCAGATTCTCGGCGGGTGGCTCGACGCCGCCGCGTTCTACGACCAACTGGATCGCGATCGGGCCTACGACCACCTGATCGATCAGTGGGGCAAGGCGGCCGAAGGCATCGGCGCTCAACTGATGGACGATGCGGCGCGGGTGATCCTGCTGCTGGACGAAGCCGCGGCCGGTGCGCTCGGCGAACCGGTCATTCTCCCGCCGGCGCCCAAGATGCCGCCGCCGCCGCCCGATCCCAAAGAATCGTGGTGGAGACGGCTATTTGGCGGACGGATCAAAGAGGAAGACTGAAGCGGCTTTCGCTCGATCCAAAACACGGAGGACACCGAGACACTGAGAGCACGGGATCCTGAGGGTTAACCCTCCTCGCCCCGTGATTCTCCGTGTTTCCGTGCGCTCCGTGTTGAAGACCGAGGCTCTTACCGGAACATGTTTTTCATGACGAACCACACGTTCGCGGGCCGTTCGGCGAGCCGGCGCATGTACCACGGGTACCAGTACTCGCCGTAGCTGATCAGGCAGCGGACGCGGATGCCGTTCTTGCCGAGCTCCTGCTGGCGCGACGACTGGATGCCATACAGCATCGCGAACTCGTAGCGATCCTGCGAGACCTTGCGCTCGTTGATCACTTTCTGCAGCCGTTCCTGGAGCGGGATGTCGTGCGTGGCGATGTGGAGCAGCGCGCCCGGCTTCGTGTGGTCGTCCTGGAGGAGGCGCGACGCGAGCTTGAAGTAGTTCTCGTCCACGTCAGACTTTTTCGGGAACGCGACCGACGGCGGCTCGAGGTACGCGCCCTTCACGAGCCGGATCGCGGAGCCGAGCGCGACGAGATCCTCGACGTCCTTTTCCGTCCGGTAGAGATACGCCTGGATCGCGATCCCGACCTTGGTGGACCGCTCGCGCAACCGTTTGTACAGCGCGATCGTGCCGTCCACGTACTTCGAGCTTTCCATGTCGAGCCAGAAGAAGTTGCCGGCGGCTTCGCAGCGTTCGAGCAGCCCGACGCAGTACTTGAAGCACACCTCGGGGTCCTGGTCGTAGCCGAGCTGGGTCGGCTTCACCGAGACCTGCGCATCGAGACCGGCGGTCCTCACCAGGTCGATGACCTTCACGTAGTGATCCGAGACCTCTTTGGCTTCCTCGATGTGCGTGAGGTTTTCACCGAGCCGCGTGAGGATGGTGTTGATCCGCTGTGGCTTCAGCGCGCGGGCCGCCTCGATCGCGTCCTCGATCCGCTCCCCCGGCATGAATTTGACGACCGACCTGCGGACGAACGCCGTTTTCGTTGCCCGTTCACGCATCCACACGTTCGTCGACGCCGCCAGCAGGACCTTCCGCATCAAGCTCATGGCTGAATCGTTATCAAGTTAGAAGTGAGAAGCCAGAAGTTAGAAGTTATTGGACGCGGGCCCATTCTATCGAAGGCTCAAGGCCCATGGCCAAAGACAATGTGCGGCCGCACTGATGGACCCATTACCCCCGGACGCCGTGACCTCAGTGTTTCTCCGTGCTCCCCGTGCTTTGGCCTTGGGCCTTGGACTTGGCCCCAGGGCCAGGCGAGCGTGAGCCGTCGGTCTGCGTCAGTTCCCGATCTGCGGCAGCTCTGGCGTCTGCAGCACGACGCGGGTGAATTCGCCGCGCTGCAACAGCTCCCGCCCCTTGCCGCCGCGGCCGGTGACGCCGTACTTCGTCGTGCTGATCGTCTGTTCGGCGCCGCGCGTGGTTTCGACCGTCAGCAGATCGCGGTCACCGGTCGAGGCGATGAACCCGAGCACGCGATCGTCCTCTTTCTGCAATTTGATGAGGATGACGCCCCTTCCGGGACCGCCGAGGAAGTTGATCTCGTCGGCTTTGCAGAGCATGGCGCGGGCCTGCCGCGTCGCGGCGATCACGGTCTCGCTGCCGGTGACGCGCACCGCGCCCACGACCTCCGCGCCTTCGGGGACGCGCGCGAACTTCCGGCCGGCGCGCGTGCTCGGCTCGAGCAACGGCTCGAACGAGAAGCGCAGGCTGTACCCGTCGCTCGTCACGGCCAGTCCGTGGGCGGGCGGCGGCGTCTCCGGATTCTTCGCCGTGATGACGCCGGCCATCCGCGGATCGAGACTGACGGCGCCGACCACCTTCTCGCGGTCCTTGAACTTGAACAGGCTCTGGATCGGCTCGCCGTAGCCGGTGGACGCGGGGATGTCGGCGATGCGGGTCGTGTAGGCGACGCCGAAGTTGGTGAAGAACACCACGCTGGCGCGGGTACTGCCGGGCAGGACCGCCAGCACGGCGTCCCCTTCGCGCAGACGCGTGGACGCGAGGTCTTTGACCTCCTTCTGCCGCTTCACCCACCCGTCGCGCGTGACGATGACGACGTTGTCTTCCTCGATGATGAAGTCGTCGGCGGTGTAGTCCTCTTCGGGCACTTCGCCGGTGATCACCGAGCGCCGCGCGTCGCCGTACGCCTTCTGGACCTGCTCGATCTCGCTGCGCACGATCTTCCAGAGATCGGCGTCACGCTTGAGCAGCCCGCCGATCTCCCGCGCGCGCTTGCGCTTCTCGGCGAGCTCCTGCTGGATGACGAGGATTTCGAGCCGCGCCAGCCGGTAGATCTTCAGCTCGAGGATGGCGTCCGTCTGGACGGCGTCGAGCGAGAAGCGCTTCATGATCTTCTCGGCGGCGTCCGCCTTGCCGTCCGATTTCCTGACGATCTTCAGGATCTCGTCGAGGGCGTCGAAGACGATCTCGAACCCTTCGAGGATGTGGATCCGCGCCTTCAGCGCTTCCAGCTCGTGCTTGAGCCGGGCGCGCACCACCTCGAGCCGGAAGTGCAGGAACTGCCAGAGGATCTGGTGCAGCTCGAGGCGCTCGGGCTTGCAGACGAGCGCGTTCTCGGTCGGCACGAGACACGTGAGGTTGACCGGGAAGTTCGACTGGAGCGGCGTGTGCTTGTAGAGGTACGCCATCACCATCCGCTTGTCGGCGTCGCCCTTCAGCTCCAGCGCGATCCGCACGTCGTCGGTGGACAGATCCTTGACGTCCACCAGGTGGGGCAGCTTCCGGGAGAGCGCGACCTCGGCGATGCGCTCGACGAGCGCGGATTTGTTGACGGTGTAGGGCACGCTGGTGATGTAGATGGTCTTGCTGCTGCGCGTCACCGGGCCTTCCTGCCAGGTCGCGCGGATGCGAATCGTGCCCGATCCGGTGTTGTAGATGTCGCGGATTTCCTGCGGCGTGTTCACGATCTGGCCGCCGGTCGGAAAGTCGGGCCCCTTGATGTACCTGGCGAGCTGCGCGTTCGTCATCTCCATGTCGGCGTCGATCATCTTGACGAGCGCCGTGCACACCTCGGTCAGGTTGTGTGGCGGGATATTGGTCGCCATCCCGACCGCGATCCCGGTCGCGCCGTTCACCAGCAAGTTGGGGATGCGGGCCGGCAGCACGACCGGCTCTTCGCGCGTGCCGTCGTAGTTCGGACGGAACGTCACGGTGTCCTGCTCGATCTCGGTCAGCATCTCGTCGCTGATCCGCGCGAGCCGGCACTCGGTATACCGCATCGCCGCCGCGCTGTCGCCGTCGAGCGATCCGAAGTTGCCCGAACCGTCCACGAGCGGATAGCGGAGCGAGAACGGCTGCGCCATCCGGACGAGCGTCTCGTAGAGCGCCGCGTCGCCGTGGGGATGGTAATTGCCCATGACGTCACCGACGACTTTCGCGCACTTGCGGTGCTTCGCGTCGGCCGTCAGGTTCTGCTGCCACATCGTGTAGAGGATGCGGCGCTGCACCGGCTTCAGCCCGTCGCGCACGTCGGGCAGCGCGCGCGACGTGATGACCGACAAGGCGTAGTTCAGGTACCGCGCCTGCGCGGCCTCGTGCAGCGCGACGCGCTCGTCACCCGGTCCGCTCGGCGGACGGGTCACGACGTTCGCGTCGTCCTCAGCATCGAACAGGGACGGGGGCTTCGAGGACTTTCGCTTGGCCACGAGCAGATTCTAGTACGAAGCAGATCTCTCGTCAGGCACCAGGCGCTGGGCACCAGGCACTCGTTCGTGTCCCACTTGCCCCAACAGGTGTTTCGAATGCCCAGTGCCGAGTGCCCAGTGCCTGACGAGCGCTATTGTCCGAAGGCATAGAGCGCCTCCACTGTCCGAATGTAGATCCGGCCGTCGGCGAACGCCGGGGTCGCGTAGGCATCCTCTTTTAGATCGTTGACGACGACCGGCGTGAGATCGCCGGTGGGCGGGAGCACGGCGACGGCGCCTCGCTCGCTGACGAAGAAGATGTGGCCGGCCGCGGCGACCGGCGAGGCGTAATAGTTCCCGAGGGCTCCCGTGAACCGGCCCTGGTTGATGAGGGCGCCGGTCTCCGGGTTCAGCGTCGTCACGATGCCGTTGTCGTTCACCATGTAGAGGACGTTGCGATAGATGAGCGGCGACGGAAGCTGGGGCACCGAGCGCTGGTATTTCCACTTGACCGCCGTCTCGGTCGTGTCGCCCGTGCCACCCAGACTAATGGCGAGCATGCCGTTCTCCGAATCGAGCGCGGCGCGGTAGTACTCCCATTCGTCCTGGCTCAGCGCCTGGTTGCCGTCGAGGTCTACCATCGAAAACCAGTTCGGAATGCCCTTGGGGAACTCGGCCTGCGACAGTACGCCGTTGCCGTCGGCATCCGCCGTCTTCCACGCTTCCGCCGCCGGCGGCACGACGACCTTGCGGCCCGGATCGTTCTGCGGCGCGCCATAGCCGTTGATGAAGATCGTGTCGCCGTCGACGACCGGCGTGGACTTGATCTCGAACGAGAGCCCGCGCACCCACCACCGCTTTACGCCGGTGGCGACGTCGTACGCCGTGAGCAGGAACGAGCCCGGCAGCAGAATCTGGTCGCGGCCATCCGGCGCGCGCCAGACGATCGGCGTCGCGTGGCCGCTTTTGGCCTCAGGGCGAGGCGTCTTCCATCTGATCGCGCCCGTGCGCTTGTTGACGGCCATCACGAACGACCCGGTACTCTGATCGCACGCGAGCACGACGTCGTTCCCGACGATGACCGGTGACGCGCCCATACCGTAGATGTTGTTGAACGGGCCGAGCGGCATCTTCCAGCGCTCACGGCCGTCGATCTCGTACGCGATCAGCCCGTAGTCCGGGAAGAACACGTACACGCCATCGGCCTCGACCGCCGGGCTCGGGGATGCCGGGTTGTTCCGCTTGTCCACGATCTTCGTCGTCACGTCGGGCGCCCGCCGCTCCCAGAGGATCTGCCCTTTCTGCCGATCGATCGCCATCGTCATGAGCGCGGTGTCGCGGAACGCCGTGAGGTAGATGCGATCGCCGTAGAGAATCGGCGACGAGTGGCCGCGCGGCAGCGCCAGCCGCCAGACGAGCTTGTTCGCCGGGCCGAACTCGATCGGCACGTTGGCCGCTTCTGACACGCCGGACCCGTTGGGCCCGCGGAAGCGCGACCATTCCCCGGGCGGCGCGGCGGCGGTGACCACGATGGCGGCGGCCACCGGGAGAAGACAGAGTGCCCAGCGAGCGTTCCGGAGTGTCATGGCCGCCAGTATAGCCACAGTGAGGCGAGGCGCTGAGATCGCAGTGACGCGGCTCGCACCCGAGCCGCACGACGGAAGCCCTTTGACCCGGAAAGCACGGAGGGCGCGGAGCACGCGGACAGCGGAGGCTTTCTTGAAAGCCCCGGATCCGTGTCCTCCATGTTTCCGTGTCCTCCGTGTCGAGGATCGAAAAAGGTTCTTACCAGACCCAGTCGGCAATGAACAGGTTGGTGTCCGTCTCTTTCTCGGAATGCCGGTTCGACGCGAAGACGAGCTTCCTGCCGTCGGGCGAGAACATCGGGAAGCCGTCGAACTTGTCGCTGAACGTCACCTGTTCGAGCCCGCTGCCGTCGATGTTGATGAGATAGAGATCGAAGTTCGGTCCGCGGGGATCCTTGTAGTTGGTCGCGAAGATGATTTTCTTGCCGTCGGGCGAGAAGAACGGCGCCCAGTTGGCGCCGCCGATGCCCTTCGTGATCTGGCGCAGATTGCGGCCGTCGCGATCCATCACGAACACGTCGAGGCCGGTCGGCCGCCACATCTCTTTCTTCAAGAGCGCCAGGTAGCCGTCGAGCTCCGGACCGGGATCCGGATGCCGGCCGCGGAAGACGATCTTCGATCCGTCCGCCGAGAAGAACGGCCCGCCGTCGGGCCCCGGCAGGTTCGTCAGGCGACGAACGTCCGATCCGTCGCCGTTCATCGTGTAGATCTCCATGTCGCCGTCGCGCACGCTCGTGAACACGATGCGCCCGTCCCTGGCGACGGTGGCTTCCGCGTCGTAGCCGGGCGTCTTTGTGAGCTGCGTCAGGCCCGTGCCGTCCACGTTCACTTTGAAGATGTCGTAGCTGTTGTAGATCGGCCAGACGTACCCCTGGTCGCGCCCCGGCACCGGCGGGCACTCCGCGCCGGCCAGATGGGTGGACGCGTAGACAATAGCCTTGTTGTCCGGCGTGTAGTGGGCGCACGTCGTGCGACCGCTGCCCGTGCTCACGAGCTTCACGTCCGTCCCGTCGATGTTCATCGAGTAGATCTGGTCGCAGGCGCGTCCCTTCGTGGACTGAAAGCTGAGGCGCTTGCCGTCGAACGAAAAGTAGGCCTCGGCGTTTTCGTCGCCAAACGTGAGCTGTTTGATGTTCCGGAGGTGCTTTTCGCCGGCGATTTCCAGCGGCGGCCGGACGACTGACGGGGCCTGGCCGGGACGGCTCTGGGCGCCCGACAGTGCGAGGGTGCCGCCAAAAATTCC
>Ga0111539_10000333_pt1 | contig 57916 bp, 40 predicted proteins | sample RhiMethybrSRZTD1_FD_79667 | JGI IMG/M metagenome (GOLD analysis project Ga0111539, IMG submission 79667) | Populus rhizosphere microbial communities from Tennessee, USA - Rhizosphere MetaG P. TD hybrid SRZTD1 (version 2) (version 2) | ecosystem: Host-associated > Plants > Roots > Rhizosphere >...
CGCGCGCGGTCCGGCTGGCGCGTCTGGATGTAGGCCATTCCCAGGATGTACGCGAGGTCGGAGTTCTCGGGCGCGAAGGCGCGAGTCTCTTCCAGGAACGGGATCGCCTCGCCCACGTGGCCGGCCAGGTAGTGCGAGAGGCCCAGCACCTGGACCGCCTCGCGGCGCGTCGGCGACGCGGCCGGAAGCGAGGGAAGGACCGCCGTCAGCTCCTCGATGGCCGGCAGGGGATCGTTCGCGTGATAACGCGCCACCGCGATCAGCACGCGTACCCGCGGATCCGTCCCCGGCGCGGAGCGGAGCACGTCGAGAGCGGCGGAGGGCCGGCCTTCGTCGATGAGGCGTCGGGCCTGGTCCAGGGAGATCGTGACCGGATCGGCCGGAGACGGAGAAGGAGACGGAGACGGGGACGGGGAGGGAGACGACACAGGGTCCTGGGCCTCCACCGCCGTACCGGCGAGGGTGCAGAGAGCGACGAGCAGGGCCGCGGTACGCCTCATCGCGACGCCTTGCGCCCCGAGCCCTCGCGCAGAGGGAGGATCTGGTCCGCGGCCAGGTCGCGCCACTCCTCTTCCATACCGCTGGGCCAGCGCACCCACAGGCGGTCGACCTTCGAGGTCTCTCCCAGGCCGAAGTGCACGCGCACGTCGTTCTGCGAGATGTAGCTGCCGCCGCCGCGGACCTCCTCCCACCGCGTCATCCCCCCCGCCGTGCAGCCCACGCGTGCCCCGATCGCGCTGCGGTTCGACGCCGTGCCCGTGAGCTTCACGAGCAGCCAATGGCGGCCGGCCTCGGTGTCGGTGCGGAACAGGTCGGGCGGCGCGTTCACGTTGCTGATCACGATGTCCACGTCGCCGTCGTTGTCGACGTCCCCGACGGCGGCTCCGCGGGCGGCGCGCGGCGTGGTCGCGGGCGCGCCGAGCTGCTCGGTCACGTCTTCGAAACGGCCGTTCCCGCGATTGACGTACACCACCTTGCGCTGCGCGTAGGCCGCCTCCGTCTTGAGCTGCGCCACCTCCGGGTAGACGTGGCCGTTGGCCAGGAAGAGGTCCAGCCAGCCGTCGTTCCCGAGGTCGACGAACGCGGTGGCCCAGCCGAGCCAGCGCGTGTTGACCCCGATGCCCGCGGCAAAGGTCCGATCGTCGCAGAACCCCTGCCCGCTGTTCGCGTACAGCGTCGACGTGTCGCCCGCGAAGTTCGTCTTGAAGATGTCCATGGTCCCGTTGTGATCGTAGTCGCCGATGGCCACGCCCATCCCCGCCTGCGGCTTGCCGTCCTGGCTGTAGGCGCAGCCGGAGGTCACCGCGATGTCCGTGAAAGTCCCGTCGTGGTTGTTCCGGTAGAGCGCGCTCGGATTGGAGTCGTTGGCGACGTAGGCGTCGACCCAGCCGTCGTCGTCGAAGTCGAGCGTGCTCACGCCCAGCCCGTAGGTGCCGCTGGCCTTCGTGATTCCGGACTTGTCGGAGACGTCTTCGAAAGTCCCATCACCCCGATTGTGGAAGAGGACGTTCTTGCCGCCCGTGAGGCCGGGCGGGCCGCAGGCCACCTTCACGCCCTTGTAGCGGCACAGGCCGCTGTCCGGCGTGGGCGCGCGGGCCAGATCGAGGTCGATGTAGTTCGCGGCCAGGAGGTCGAGCCGGCCATCGCGGTCGTAGTCCAGGAACGCGCACCCCGTCCCCCACCTCGTGCGCTTGTCGAGCAGTCCCGCGCGCGCGGTGACGTCCTCGAACGTCCCGTCGCCGCGATTGTGGTACAGCCGGTTCTGTCCGTAATACGTGACGTAGAGGTCCTCGTGCCCGTCGTTGTCGTAGTCGCCCGTGCAGGCGCCCTGGCCCCAGCCGCTGGCTCCCACGCCCGCGCGCGCCGTCACGTCCTCGAACGTGCCGTTCCCGCGGTTCCGGAAAAGGTGGTTGATCGGCTCCTGGCCCTTCGGGAACCCTTCCAGCGTGGTGCCGTTCACGAGGAAGACATCGAGGAAGCCGTCGCCGTCGTAGTCGAAGAGGGCGACTCCCGTGCCCGTGGTCTCCAGGAGGTAACGGTTCGCTTCCTTTCCCCCGAACACGGTCGTGGCGATGAGGCCCGCCTCCGCCGCGACCTCCTTGAAGGAGAAGCCGAGGCGGCCGCCGTCGAGGCGCGCGGGGTCGGCCAGGCCGGCGACAGCCAAAGCGCGCGTTGGTGGCCACAGTGCGACGGCCGGACCGAGCAGGAGGATCAGCGCCGCCCGGAAGGACCGGCCCCGGAGGTCGCGCCGGACGCGCATCGCAGGCATGTTAACCCGCTCAATGGTCAGGCCATTGACAGCGGAATGCCGAGGGGAGTACCTTGTCGCCGATGTTTTGTCTCGTCATGGGCCGAAATCGCTGATGCGGCGCATCAACCCCTCGGCCTTCCAGGTCGCCCGCCGCGCCACCTCCCGCGAGATCAACCGCCAGATCGCCCTGAACCTCGTGCGCGAGAAGCAGCCGATCTCGCGGGCCGAGCTCGCACGCGTGATGGGCATGCGGCGCGGCGCGGTCAGCCTGCTCGTCAACCAGCTGCTGGAAAGCGGGCAGATCTTCGAGGGGGCCAAGGGCGAGAGCAAGCGCGGCCGGCGCCCCACCCACCTCTACATCGACACGCGGCGAAGCTGCACGCTGGCCGTCGACATCAGCGCCAGCCGTACGTCGATGCTGCTGATGGACGCGCTCGGGCACCCGCTCGGGGAGGTGACCGAGTTCCCCACCCGCCGGCGCCCGGCGGCGCTGGTGAAGGCTCTCGTCGCGCACATCGGCCCCATCCTCGCCCAGCCTCCCGCGCGCGGTCAGTGCATCGGGATCGGGGTCGCCGTCTCCGGGATCGTGGACCTGGAGCGGGGCCGGCTGAAGTATTCGCCTACCCTCGGTTGGCGGGACGTGGACCTGGTCACCCCGCTGCGCGCGGCGACCGGCCTGCCCGTGGTGATCGAGAACTCGGTCAAGGCCTGCATCCTCGCCCAGATCTGGGCCGTGACCGGCGACCTGCCTGCGGACGGTCCCGTCGTCTTCGTCAACATCTCCGATGGCGTCGGAGTCGGTATCGGCATCGACGGCAAGCTTCTCCGCGGCGCGCACAACGTGGCCGGCGAGTTCGGGCACGTGCCCCTCAACATCCACGGGCCCGCCTGTTCCTGCGGCCAACGGGGATGCTGGGAGGCCTACGTCTCCAAGCGCGCCATCACCGCTCGTTACGTCGGATCCGACCCGGGCTGGACGGGCCTGACCGAGCCCGGCGGTCCCACCGTCCGGGAGATCGTGGCCCGCGCCCGCGGCGGCGAGGGCCGCGCCCTGGAGACTCTCCGCGAGACGGCCTACTACATCGGCCGTGGGTTCTCGACCCTCATCAAGAGCCTCGATCCCCGCCGCGTCTACGTCGGCGGCGAGATCACGCTGGCCTGGGACCTCGTGGAGAACACGGTCCGCGAGGCGCTGCGCGAGCAGGCCTTGATCCCGGAGACGGGCGAGACGGAGATCCGCGTCGTGCCCCTGGGCGAGAACCCGCGCCTGCGCGGGGCGGCGGCGCTGGTCAGCGCGCCGGCGTTCGCGGCTCCGATCGTCGCCTAGTCCGCCACGTCGGGGGCGGGCCGCCCCGCCGAGCGGGCCCTCACGCACCGACGGCGCATGAGGGCCCGGCTCTCGGCAGATCTATGGCTTGTCCGGCTCGGCGTAGACGGAGACCGTCGGACTGTCGGGGCCCTTCTTGCGAATCTTGTCGATCTGCTTCGCGAGCGACTTGTAACCGTCCGCCGCCCAATCCAACTTCTCATAGTCGTACAGGCTGCGGGGATCGTTGATCGGGAAGGGCTGGACGTGGAACTTGGGATCCAGGTCCTGCTTTGCGAAGACCGACGTCATGAACTCACCGAGCTCCATCTGTTCGCGCAGCGGGTTGGCATGGTTGATCAGGTGCATGTTGAGACCGATCCGCTCGGGAGCGTCGAGGAAGCGGTAGATCTCCCGCGCCGCGAGGTATCCGAAGTAGGTTCCTTCCGGACTGGTGTTGTTGCTCAAATAGCCGTCCTGGAGGAGCAACGCCCGGGGCGCGATCATGCCCATCAGGAAGTGCTGATCGAACGGCTCCGTGATGATGTAGCCGTATTCACCCCGGTTGACCCTCTTGATGATGTCGACGTCGTTGAGATCGGCCGGAACGGGCCACTCCCGGAAACGCGGGCTGAACCAGCTTCCGTAGCCCCAGCGGACGTCGGCGAAGTTCTGGGTCCCCTGGTTGTGCGTGAACTCCGGACCGGGAGCGGTCTGAATGCCGAAGTTGATGACGGCAAAACCCGGCTTGATGTTGTCGCCATGGCCCACGCCCGTCGTGGTACCGGCATTGACGCCGGTCGCCAACGGATTGACCGCGCCATCCGACACCTTCAGGCCGGACGCAAAATCGCGATAGTCCTCGTTTCCCTGGAACGCGCTGGCGGCGGTGGTGCCTCCGTCACGCCTTCCACTGGGATCGACGAGCGCCTCCGCGGGAAGGACGGCGTCCGCGGCCCACGTGTTGTCCCAGATGCTCTTGTCCTTGATCCGGACGTAGTAGTACTTCTTGTTGAGCTCGTAGTCGTAGCCATACGACGGGTCGAGGGCGAGGGACTGACGCTCGGTGACCGCGGGACTTTGAAAGCGGTCGATGACCGTCCCGCCGGAGCCGGAGCTCACCGGGTTCACCACGGCGATACGGGAGTCGAAGGCGCCGGCCACGAGCGCCATCTTCCCCAGGCGGGAGATGCCGGTCAGGGCGCTCTTCGACGGATCGACGTTGATCAGCCTCTGGTCGGCGGGCTTGAGATTGTCCTGTTGAAGGGCATCCAGGACCCTCGAGATGCCCCACGCCTGGGACAACATCAGGCTGGGAGCGTCCGGGTCGCCGGGGGTGTTGATGTACGGAGGCAGCCACCGGCCGTTCACGAGCCCGGCGCTGTAGGCGGTTCGGCTGGCGTCGGGCATCATGGCGAGGATATTGAAGATGTCGTTGACGACACCGGCCCGGCCGTTGGCCTTGTAGGAGCCCGTCTCGTTGTCGCCGGAGTCGATGTCCGTCACGCGGATGCCGACGGTCGCGATCCCGTATTCGGCGGCCAGATTCCAGAAGCCACTCACCGAAGTGCTGGTATTGAGCACGACGGGATGACCCTGGGAAGGAGCAGGGTGATTCGCGGGATCGGGCAGGAAGAACGAGATGTTGATCTTGTGGGCCGCCGCCACCCCGTCCTTGAACACGGTGACTTGTGCCGCTCCCGCGCCGGACGTGCCGGTGTAGTTGCTCTGCGCCCGGGTGACGGCGAGGGAAACGGTGATGCCATCGGTGGACGGCAGGTAGCCCGTCTCGTAGTGCTGCATGATCTGCCGGAGCTGCGCGGCACGTGCCGGCCAGTCCTTGGGCTTGACCTTGGTTCCTTCCCAGCTCACGAAGGGATCGGGAACGGCGTAGAGGCGCTCCGTGAAGCTTCCCGCAGCCGGAAAGTTCGTGATGGGATGCACTCCTCCGCTGTTGCCCGGAGGGTCACCGCCCTTGTCCTTCGCGGCCAGGGTCACGACCTGCGTGCTCGATAACAGCAGCGAGCACAGCGCCGTCGCCAAGAGTTGCTTCGTCCGCATTTCTACCAACCCCTCTCTGGAATTCGTGAACGGCTACTGGTTGTGGGCCACGGTGACGGTCACGGTACGGCGGCCCGCGTTGCCGGAGCGGTCGACGCTCTCGACGGTGATCGTGTAGACGCGGCCGGCGCCCTTGCCCGAGCGCTCGGCCCGCAGCTCGACGGTCATGTCGCCGGTGATCGCCCAGTCCGGCGCCGTGTTGCCGTCGCCCGGTCCGTTGATGGCCTCGTTGCTCGTCACGGAGACGACGCGCGGGCGGGTCGGGGCCGGATCGCGGTTGTCGGTGACGACTGCGGACAGATGGACGGGCACCATCGCGTGATTCGGGGGCCAGAGTGCCGTCTTCGAGGCACTCAGGCTCTGGAAGACCGGAGGAGCGACGTCGGGTGGCACCAGGATGGTCACGGTCCGGGGCTTGCTCGGCCGCTTGCCGTCGCTGGCCATCACGGTGAGGTCGTAGCTGGTGACGCTGACGTCGAGGGCGAGCCGGTCGTGGATGGTGATGGCGCCCGTCTCACGGTCGAGCTCGAACTTGTACGCGCCGGTTCCGCCCGTCACCTGCCAGTTCCCGAGAGGGTCGCCCTCGAAATCCGTGGCCTGAGTCGTCCCCACGAGCGCGGTGGGCAGATCGGGCAGCGTGAACGTCTGGCCCGCCGCCACCACGGGACGCACGTCGTTGAGATAGCGCGACGCGAAGCGCGCGAAGGTCGGCCAGTTCGGAGTCGGCGTGTGTCCTTCCTTCTGCCGTCTCCATCCGATGGTGCCGTCGATCAACGCGAGGTCGAACGCCGGCGTGCCCCGGACCGATTCCGCCGGCCCCGACGTCGCGCTCGTCCCCCACACGCCGGGCGTGGTGAACGGCGTGCCGGGAGGCACGACCTGGCCCGGCCAGCCCAGCAGCTCCCAGACCGGCGTCGCCAGCTTTCCGGACAGGAAGCAGCCGCGCGGGTCCGCCCACGCGTCCCCGACGCCCGCCGGCGTGTCGGTGCCGTTGGTGACGAAGATGGCTCGCGGAGCGACGAGCGACGTGGTCGAGTGCGCGTCCACGTCGAGGAGCTCCAGCCGGCGGGGAGCGTAGGTGCCCGGGACGAGCTCACCGCTGTACCTGTTGATGTTGCCGTTGACCCAGTGATACTCGGACGTGGAGCTGGAGACGAACTCCAGGCTCTCGCCGTAATGGCGGCGCGCCAGCGCCGTCCCGAGGGCGCCGGCATCGCTCGGCCAGGCCACGGCGACGCGGTCGTCGTAGGCGGCCGTCACCAGTGTCGCCTTCCCGTAGCGGGAGTGGCCCTCGACGGCCACGCTGTCCTCGTCGAAGTCGGAGTCGCTCGCGAACCGGTCGATCAGGCGGCTCACTCCCCACGCCCACGCCACCAGCGATCCGGGGTCGTCGGGCTTGCGCCAATTCCCCTTGTTGACGAGGCCGATGATGTAGCTCGACAGGTTGCCGCCGCCGCTGTCGGGCTGCACGCCCGTCGGCGAGTACGAGCAGGTGCCGATCCCGTAGGGCGCGGTGTACTGGAAGATGCCGGTCCCTTCGCCGTAGGTGACGACCACCGGGTACTTCCGGCCCGTCGCGGCCGGGAAACGGCACTGCGCCGTGATGACCGGCGTGTTGCGAAGGGCGGGGTAACTCGACTTGTCCACCGTGCCGGTCAGCGTCTTCTGCCGGTACGGGTAGCTCACGCCGGCCACGACCTGCGTGCCGGTGGTGACCGCGCTGACGGTCCAGGAGACGGGGATGGCCGGGTCGATCGGCTTGCCGTAGAGCTCCTGCTGCACGAGGCCGAAGATCTCCGGGCGCCGTTTCGTCCACCAATCCTCGGGCGCGCCCACCGGGGCACCGTCCTTCATCTTCAAGAGGTCGATGTCGGTGTAGCGGGGCGTCGACTCCGGGCCCCAATCACCCGACCCGTTCGGGGCCCCGCCGTTCTTCATGGGCAGGGGCCAGGGCGTGGTGCCGGTCGTGCCACCCGGGTAGTGAACGGAAGGATCGGGCGCGTAGGTGGGCTCAGGGTCGTACGTGTGCCACAGCCCCCAGTTCGTCCTCACTACGACGTGGCCCTGCGGATCGGTCCAGTTGCCGCTCGGGTTGTTGAGGTTGGTCGGACGCGCATTCGTCGGGGCCGTCGGGTCGTTCCAGGGCCAGGCCGTGCCCATGCGCGTGGGCAGCGCGGGGAACTGCAGACCCATCAGGCACAACATGTAGTCGCGATCCTGGGTGACCGTGGTCGCCGCCGACGGCATCGCGGGAGCCGGACTGGGGCACACCTGGGCGCTGGCCATCGAGGCGGGTATGGAGACGACGGCCGCGAGCGCGCAGAGACCGCGGGTGAGCGGCTGGGACGGGCGGCTCATTGCGGCTCGCCGGTGGCGCGCGTGAGCGTGCGCGTCTCCGCATCCACGCCGATGCCGGCGGCTTCGAGAGCGGCCGTGCCGATCGCCGGCTCGACGTCCTCGGGCCCGAACAGGATGCGGCCTTCCCGCATCTCGCCCAGGAACTCGATCCGCACCAGGCCGTAGGAATACTGCTCCACGGTGCCGTCGGCGCGCTCGAAGTCGGCCAGGCCGGCGCGCTCGATCCCTGCGGCCTCCAGCGCGCTCGCGGGAGCGATGGACTCCGCCGCTCCCGTATCGACGCGGAAGAGGCCCGCGAAGACCGTCTCCGCCGCCCCCGCGGAGGGCCGCACGTCGCCGTGCACCTGAAGGCCCGCCGCGTTCGTGCCGACGGCGGCGCCCTCCAGCAGCTCCGCGCTCATCACCGTCGCTCCGGTGCTCGCCGAGCCCGCATCGTCGCCGGCGGCGGCCCCCAGGGGCGCGCTCATCACCAGCATCGTCACCAGCACCGCGCCGCCTGCCTTTCGGATCATCTCGAGAACAGCCGTGGATGTGGACATGGTCTCTTCCGTGCCTTTCTGCATCTGTCGTGCGTGCTTCGGTGCCATGGGAGCTACTGGTTGTGGGCCACGGTGACCTTCACCGTGGCGCGTCCGGCGTTGCCGGAGCGGTCGATGCTCTCGACGGTGATCGTGTAGACGCGGCCGTTCCCCTTGCCCGAGCGCTCGGCGCGCAGGTCGACCGTGAGGGGGCCGGTGATCGTCCAGTCCGACGACGTGTTGCCGTCGCCCTGGCCGTTGACGGCTTCGTTGCTGGTGACGGAGACGATCCGCGGCGACGTCGGCGCGGGGTCGAAGTCGTCCGTCGAGGCCGCGGTGAGCGTGATCGGCACCATCTTGTGGTTGGGCGGCCAGATCGACGTCTGCGAGGCGGCGAGCGTCGTGAACACGGGCGCCGCGACGTCGGCCGGCACGTTGATGGTGACGTTCTGGCGATGGCTGGCCAGCTTTCCGTCCCCGACGATCACGCTGAGCTCGTAGCGGCGTGTGTTCACGTCCAGGGCCAGGCGGTCCGCCACCGTGATCGCACCCGTCTCGCGATCCACCTGGAACTTGTAGGCGCCCGTTCCGCCCGTGACCTGCCAGTCACCCAGCGCATCCCCGTCACCATCCGCCGCCTGCAACGTGCCGAGGGCCGAGGTCCCGAGCGTGGGCAGGGTGAAGGTCTGACCCTCCGCCACCACCGGCCGCTTGTCCTTCAGGTAGCGGGAGGCGAAGAGGGCGAACGACGGCCAGCCCGGACCATCGGTGTGCCCCTCGCCGTGGCGCCGATAGCCGACGGTGCCGTCGATGAACGCGACGTTGAACGGCGGCGTCCCGCCGCGGGACTCGTCGATCTTGCGATACGTGGACGGCGCGCCCGCGGGCGGATAGGCCGAGTCCGGCATGTCCGTCGTGAACACCGTGCCCGGCGGGATGATCTGTCCGGGCCAGCCGAGGAATTCCCACACCGGCGAGGACACCTTGCCCGCCAGGAACATCCCGCGCGGGTCCTGCCAGGCGTCGGCATTTCCGTTTGCGTTGTCGGTACCGCCGTTCGTGAAGACGGCGCGCGGGGCGATGAGGGACATCATCGAGTGCGTGTCCACATCGAGCAGCTCCACCTTGCGCGGCCAGAACTGGCCCGGGTTGAGCGGGCCCATGTAGTTCATGATGTTTCCGTTGACCCAGTGGTACTCGTTGGTGGCGCTGGCTACGAACTCGAGCGTCTCGCCGTAGGCGCGGCGCGCCCACGACGTCCCGAGCGCGCCTCCGCAGCTCGGGTAGGCGGCCACGATCCGGTCGTCGTAGGCGGCGGCCACCAGGGTGGCCTTGCCGAACCGCGAGTGCCCTTCGAGGCCGACCTTGTCGCCGTCGATCTCCGGGTCGATGGTGTTGAAGTAATCGACGATGCGGCCCACGCCCCACGCCCAGGCCACCAGGGCCCCCGGGTCCTCGGGCTTGCGCCAGTCGCCCTTGTTGATGAGGCCGATGAGGTAGCTCGAAAGGGCCTGGCCTCCGCTGTCCGGCTGCAACGACGCCTGGGCGAACCCGCATCCGCCGATCCCGTAGGGCGCCGTGAAGCCGAACACCGTGGTCGCGCTGCCGAACTGGATGATGACGGGGACCTTCACGCCGGGCGTCGCCGTGGCGCCGGGGAGCCGGCAGGTCACGGTGATCACGGGACGGTTCCGCGGCGAGTAGGTGGCGATGCTGATGGTTCCGGTGATGGTCTTCTGGTGCCACGGGTAGACGCCGGCGCCGACGCCGGTCACGGTCTGGGTCCCGGAGGTCACCGGCCCGACCGTCCACGTGACTTCGGGCCAGAGGCTGCGATCCCACATCCGGCCGTAGAGCTCCTTCTGGACGAGCTCGAAGATCTCGGGCCGCCGCTTCGTCCACCAGTCCTCGGGCGACAGGACAGGGGTGCCGTCCTTCAACTTGAGCAGCTCGATGTCGGTGTAACGCGGCGTGGACTCGGGGCCGTAATCGCCGAAGGGAGCCATGGCGCCGCCCAGACGGCGGATCTCGGGGTCAGTCTCGTAGCTGTAGCTGTCGTAGGTGTGATACAGGCCGAAGGCCGTCCGGACGACGGTGTGACCGCGGGGATCCGTCCAGCCGGTGCCGCGCGGGATCACGTTGACCGGCTTGTTCGGGTCCGAGGCGATCGGAGGCAACGTAGGGATCGTGATGCCCTGGATGCAGAGCATCCGGTCCCGGTCCTGGGTCGCGGTGGTCGCGGCCGTCGGGACGGCGGGCAAGCTGCTGCAGTCCTGCGCGCGCGCCGGTGAGGCCAGGGCAAGGATCGCTGCCCCCGCGATCAGCCAACGCTGTTTGGAGTAGGACATCAAGGTCTTCATGGATTCCGCCCTTTCCGCGCTGTCCGAAATGCCGGCCGCGATTCGAAGTCCTATTTGCCCTTGTTTGGGACGAAAGGCTTGTACGCTCCCCTGAAATCGCTGTCAAGATATATTTTGTGCAGACGGAGGGGCCGGAAGGCTTACAAATTGAGCCGTCTGGGTTTGGAAACCGTACTTTTTGGTGCGCTCCGCCATCCTCGGCGGGTCGTGCCGCGTGACTTTGTCCCGCAACCGTCCCAACTCGCTATGGCTACCGGCGGCCTGGGCGGGATTTTCTGGATTCCGAAACCGGTTTCAGCGCACATCGGATCGAACGTGTGGCAATTGACAGGGCGCGACGTCGAAACATAGTCTGCGGCGTGGCCACTCCCATGCGGTCCGTACGCGTCTGGACGTGTGTCGCCAGCCTCGTCGGGGCGACCCTCGGCGTGGCACGGGCGCAGGCGCCCGCCCCGAACGGCGGCGCGCGGGCGGCCTATCTCGATCCCTCCCTTCCCTTCGACGCGCGCGCCGCCGATCTCGTCTCGCGGATGACCCTCGAGGAGAAGATCCCCCAGCTCATGAACGCCGCGCCGGAGATTCCCCGCCTCGGGGTCCCGGCCTACGAGTGGTGGAACGAGTGCCTGCACGGCGTGGCCCGCGCGGGCGCGGCCACCGTGTTCCCCCAGGCCATCGGCATGGCCGCGTCGTTCGACGCGCCGCTCATGCGCGAGGTGGCGACCGCGATCAGCGACGAGGCCCGGGCCAAACATCACGAGTTCGCGCGCCGCGGCCAGCGCGCGCGCTACCAGGGACTCACCTTCTGGTCGCCGAACATCAACATCTTCCGCGACCCGCGCTGGGGCCGCGGCCAGGAGACCTACGGCGAGGATCCGTACCTCACCACGCGCATGGGCGTCGAGTTCGTCAAGGGGCTGCAGGGAGACGACCCGCGCTACCTGAAGGTGGTGGCCACCGCGAAGCACTACGCGGTGCACAGCGGCCCCGAGAAGGAGCGGCACGTCTTCGACGTGCACCCCAGCGAGCGCGACCTCTACGAGACCTACCTGCCCGCGTTCCAGGCCCTCGTCCAGGACGCGCACGTCGCCTCGGTGATGGGCGCCTACAACCGCGTGAACGGCGAGTCGGCGTCGGGGAGCCAGCGCCTGCTGCAGGACATCCTGCGCCGGGACTGGGGATTCGACGGTTACGTCGTCTCGGACTGCGGCGCCATCAACGACATCTACAAGACGCACAAGATCGTGGCCACTCCAGAAGAGGCGGCGGCGGTGGGTGTCACCAAGGGCTGCGACCTCGAGTGTGGTTCGACCTACAAATCCCTCAAGACGGCCGTCGACAAGGGCCTCATCGCCGAGCGCGACATCGATGTCGCGGTCAAGCGCTTGATGCTCGCGCGCCTGCGGCTCGGCCTGTTCGACCCGCCGGAGCGCGTGCGCTACGCGCAGATCCCGTATTCGGTCAACCAGTCGGCGGAGCACGACCGCCTGGCCCGGCGCATGGCCCAGGAATCGATCGTGTTGCTCAAGAACGACGGCCTCCTGCCTCTCTCGCGCGACAAGAAGGTCGCGGTGGTCGGTCCGAACGCGGACGAGGTGATGACGCTCCTCGGCAACTACTACGGCACGCCCGCGGCGCCGGTGACGGTGCTGGCCGGGATCCGCAACGCGCTCGCGCCGGCGCCCGTCCTCTTCGCGCGCGGGGCCGACCTCGTCGAGGGACGGCAGGATCCGCGGGCCATTCAAGCCATCGACGCGGCGTACCTCGCATCGGAGGGGAAGGCGGGCGGCCTCCGCGCCGAGTACTTCCGCGGACGCGAGCTCGAGGGGACGCCGGTGCTGACCCGCGTCGATCCCCGCGTGGACTTCCGCTGGGACCGCTTCTCGCCGACCAGCGACCTCGTGGCCCGCGGCGAGTTCCCCGCGGACCAGGCCCTGGCCAACGACGACTTCTCCGTGCGCTGGACGGGCCAGATCACGCCGCCCGTCTCCGGCCGCTACGAGCTGACGGTCACCGGTGACGACGGGTTCCGTCTCGACGTGGACGGGAGGCGCGTCATCGACGAATGGACGACGACGCCGCGGGCGCGCGCGCGCAGCATGTCCCTCGACCTCGAGGCGGGGCGCCGCTACGACGTGCGGCTCGAATACTTCGAGTCCGTGCGCGACGCGGAGATCCGCCTCGGGTGGAAGCTGCCCGGCGGCAAGGAGCCGGCGGAGGAGGCGCTCGAGGCCGCGCGCGACGCGGATGTCGTCGTCTTCGTGGGCGGCCTGACGGGCGACGTCGAAGGCGAGGAGATGGCGGTGTCGTACCCCGGCTTCGCGGGCGGCGACCGCACGGACCTCGCCCTCCCTTCCACCCAGGACAAGCTGCTGCGCGCCCTGCAGGCCACGGGCAAGCCGATCGTCCTCGTGCTGATGACGGGATCCGCCCTCGCCGTCGAGTGGGCGCAGAAGAACGTCTCCGCCATCGTGGTCGGCTGGTATCCGGGGCAGCAGGGAGGGAATGCGGTCGCGGACGTTCTGTTCGGCGCCGTCAATCCCGCGGGCCGGCTGCCCGTCACCTTCTACCGGTCCGTGGATCAGCTGCCACCCTTTGCGGACTACGAAATGAAGGGCCGGACCTATCGCTACTTCCAGGGCGATCCGCTCTATCCCTTCGGCCACGGCCTCTCCTACACTCGCTTCGAGTATTCCGACCTGCGCGTGGATCGGCCGAGGATGGGCGCAACCGAGACGGCGACCGTCTCCGTGCGCGTCAAGAACGTCGGCGCGCGCGGGGGGGACGAGGTCGTCCAGCTCTACGCGCGCTCCGCGGCCGCGAAGGTGCCGGAGGTGAACAAGGAGCTGCGCGGCTTCGCGCGGGTACCCCTGGCTCCGGGCGAGCAGCGGGTGGTCACCTTCAAGCTCACCCCCGCGACGGCGCTCACGCATTACGATGCCGGGGCCAAGGGCCTGGCCGTGGCTCCCGGCGACTACGAGATCCAGGTGGGCGCGTCGAGCCACGACATCCGGCTCACCTCCCGCCTCAACGTGCGGCCCTGAAGGAGCGCAAGCCATGAGGTGGCTCCAAGTCACCGACCTCGAGAGCAACGTGCACCTCGGCCTCCTCGAAGGCGACAAGGTGCGCATCCTGCGCGAGCCCCACGAGGCGGTGGCGACCGTGCTCGACCTGTTCGAGGCGGAGCAGGCGCACCGGCTCGACGCCGAGTCCTGGGTCCAGTCCGCGGAGCACTCGGGGGTCTTCGACCGCGTGTCGTGGGCCGACCTCGTGGGCGGGCGGGTCGCGCACTCCCTGACCGTCCCCCTGACCCCGCCCGAAGTGTGGGGAGCGGGCGTGACCTACAAGCGCAGCGCGGACTTCCGCGAGGAAGGGTCCGGCATCTACGACAAGGTGTACTCCGCGGACCGGCCCGAGCTGTTCTTCAAGAGCACGGCCTCGCGTTGCGCGGGACCGGGACAGCCGATCGGGCGCCGGCGCGACTCGACCTTCACCGCCACCGAGCCGGAGCTCGCGATCGTGATCGGCCGCGGCGGCGCCATCCTCGGCTACACGCTGGCCAACGACGTTTCCGCCTGGGACATCGAGCGCGAGAACCCGCTCTACCTGCCGCAGTCGAAGGTCTACAACGGCTGCTTCTCGTTCGGGCCCGTGATCGTCACCCCGGACGAGATCAAGGATCCATACGCGCTGGATCTTCACTGCCGCGTCGAGCGCGGCGGACGCGAGGTCTTCAGCGGCTCCGCCAGCACGGGCCAGCTCAAGCGCCAGCTTCCGGAGATCGTGGACTGGCTGCGGAGATCCAACGCCGTGCCTACGGGCACCGTCCTCTCCACGGGCACCGGTATCATCCAGCCCATGGACGTCGGCCTCGAGGAAGGCGACGTCGTGATCATTTCCTGCCCGGGGATCGGCGAGCTGCGCAACCCCGTCGCCCTCGTCTAGGGGACCCATGAAACCGGCCGGTCCGAGCCTCGAATCCGTCCTCGACTCGAAGGACGAAGCGCTCTATCGCGTCACGTCCGCGCAGGCGGGTCCGCCCGGAAGCTTGCCCCTGACCCCGGCCGATCTCGTGGACCGCCCCAGCGGCGACGTGTTCGGCTGGTCGCAGAACGTCGGGATGGGCTGGACGCCGGCCGACCTGCGGCGCCCGGAGATCCTGGTGCTCAGCACGCTCGGGGGCATCCGCAATCCGGATGGCACGCCGCTCGCGCTCGGGTTCCACACGGGTCACTGGGAGGTGGGCCTCCTCGTGCAGGCGGCGGCGGGGGAGATCCGCGCCCTCGGCGGCATCCCGTTCGCCGCGTTCTGCACCGATCCCTGCGACGGACGCACGCAGGGGACGACGGGGATGTTCGACAGCCTCGCCTACCGCAACGACGCCGCGATCGTCTTGCGCCGCCTCATCCGCTCGCTGCCCACGCGGAAGGCGGTGATGGGCGTCGCCACCTGCGACAAGGGACTGCCGGCCATGACCATGGCCCTGGCCGCCAGCCGCGACCAACCCGCCGTGATCGTGCCCGGCGGGGTGACCCTGCCCGCGAGCGACGGCGAAGACGCGGGCAAGGCGCAGACGATCGGCGCGCGCTTCGCGCACGGGCGCATCACGCTCGAGCAGGCGGGCGACATCGGCTGCCGCGCCTGCGCGTCGCCGGGAGGCGGGTGCCAGTTCCTCGGGACCGCGGCCACGGCGCAGGTGGTGGCGGAGGCGTTGGGCCTGGCCCTCCCCCACACCGCGCTCGCGCCGTCCGGCCAGCCCATCTGGCGCGACGGAGCAATTCGCTCCGCGCGCGCGGTGCTGAGACAGATGGCGCTGGGCCTCGCCGTCCGCGACGTGGTCACGGAAGGCGCGCTGCACAACGCGATGGCCGTCTACGCCGCCGTCGGGGGATCGACGAACTTCCTGCTCCACCTCCCCGCCATCGCCCACGCGGCCGGGCTGCGCGTGCCCACGCTGGCGGAGTGGAAGGACGTCAACGCCCGCGTCCCGCGCATCGTGGACGCCCTCCCCAACGGGCCGCATCCGACGGTGCGCGTCTTCCTGGCCGGCGGCGTTCCGGAAGTGATGCTGCACCTGCGCGGGCTGGGCCTCCTCGACCTCTCCGCGCGCGCCGCCACGGGCGAGCCGCTGGGCGCGACCCTCGAGTGGTGGGAGGGCTCGGAGCGGCGGCGGCTCCTGCGCGAGCGGCTGAAGGAGATGGACGGCGTGGATCCCGACGACGTCATCCTGCCCCCGGCCGCGGCACGGGCGCGCGGCCTCACGAGCACGGTCAGCTTCGTCGCCGGCAACCTCGCGCCGCAGGGCGCGATCGTGAAGAGCACGGCCATCGACCCCAGCGTGATCGGCCCCGACGGGGTGTACCGGCACACCGGGCCCGCGCACGTCTTCACGAGCGAGCACGCCGCCATCGCCGCCATCAAGGCCAAGCGCATCGCCGCCGGCGAGGTGCTGGTCCTGGCCGGGCTGGGCCCGCGCGGGGCGGGGATGGAAGAGGTCTACCAGGTGACGGCGGCCCTGCGCTACCTCGACCTCGCGAAGACCGTCGCCCTGATCACGGACGCGCGGTTCTCCGGCGTCTCCACCGGCCCCTGCATCGGCCACGTCGCCCCGGAAGCCCTGGCCGGCGGTCCCATCGGCCGCGTGCGCGACGGCGACCTCGTGCGGATCGAGATCGACACCCGGCGGCTGGAAGGCACGATCGACTTCGTGCGGCGCGCGGAGGACGGCACGCTCGTCCCCGACGACGCGGCGCTGGCCGCGCGGACGCCGCATCCCGATCTCGCCGCCGATCCGGACCTGCCCGCGGACACGAAGCTCTGGGCCGCGCTCCAGGACGCGAGCGGCGGCCCCTGGGCGGGCGCGGTCTACGACGCGGAGCGCATCGTGCGCCTCCTGGAAGCGGGAAAGCGCGCCCTCGGGGAGGACACGCCGGACCGTGACCGATAAATTGACGCGGACGGACGCGCCAGCGTAGTCTCGCGCGACAATCGCCCTGTCGCCGCCGTGAGGCGCGCGACCACGTGGAGGCCCTTCGCCATGCGCTTGAACTCCTTTGCCGCCGCCGGTCTCGCCCTCACCGTCTTCGCCTGTAGCGGCAAGCCGGCGGAAGCACCCGCGGGTGGCGCGGCCGCCAGTCCCGCCGCCGGCGCCGCGGGCAAGCCCATCACCATCGGCTTCTCCATGGACACGCTCAAGGAAGAGCGCTGGCAGCGCGACCGCGACCTGGTCGTGAAGTACGCCGAGGAGCACGGGGCCAAGGTGCTCGTGCAGGCCGCCAACGGCAACGACTCGCTCCAGAACGAGCAGGCGGAGAACCTCCTCACCCAGGGCGTGGACGTCCTCATCGTCGTCGCCCACAACGCGGAGACCGCGGCCACCATCGTGGACTCGGCGCACAAGAGCGGCGTGCCCGTGATCGCCTACGACCGGATGATCCGCAACGCGGACGTGGATCTCTACGTCGCCTTCGACGCGGTGCGCATCGGCGAGCAGCAGTCGGAGTACGCGGTCAAACACGTGCCCAAGGGCAACTACGTGCTCATCGGCGGCTCCCCCGCCGACAACAACGCGCTCCTCCTGCGCGAAGGGCAGATGAAGCCCCTCAAGCCCCTGGTGGACAACAAGGACATCAAGATCGTGTCCGACCAGTTCGCCAAGGACTGGCAGGCCATCGAGGCCCTGAAGATCATGGAGAACGCGCTCACCCGCGTGAGCAACAAGGTGGACGCGGTGGTCGCGTCCAACGACGGCACCGCGGGCGGCGCCATCCAGGCCATCGCCGAGCAGAAGCTCACGGGCAAGGTGCTGGTCACGGGACAGGACGCGGACCTCGCCGCCTGCCAGCGCATCCTCGCGGGCACGCAGACCATGACCATCTACAAGCCGCTGGTCAACGAAGCCAACAAGGCGGCGGAGGCGGCCATCCTGCTCGCGCGGAAGCAGCCCCTCGCGGACAAGACCGTCGGCGTGAACAACGGCAAGAAAGACGTGCCCAGCATCCTGCTCGACACGATCGCGGTGGACAAGTCGAACATCATGCAGACCGTGGTCAAGGACGGCTACCACAAGCTCGAGGACATCTGCCGCGACCTGCCCAAGGAGCAGTGCCCCAAGCCGTAGCGCTCTCGATGCCGCTGCTCGAGCTCCGCGACATCACCAAGGACTTCCCCGGCGTGCGCGCTCTGGACGGCGTGTCCTTCACGCTCGAGAAGGGCGAGATCCACGCGCTGTGTGGCGAAAACGGGGCGGGCAAGAGCACGCTCATCAAGACGCTCTGCGGCGTCAACCCCTGGGGCACGTACGGGGGCGAGATCCTGCTCGACGGGGCGCCCGTGCGCTTCCAGTCGCTGCGGGACGCCGAGCACCACGGCATCGCGCTCATCGCCCAGGAGCTGGCCCTGGTGCCCGAGCTCTCCGTCATGGAGAACCTCGCCCTCGGGCGTGAGCCCGTGCGCGGCGGCCTCATCCGCTGGGACGTGGTGCGGAAAGACGCGGAGACGGCGCTGGAGCTGGTCGGGCTCGACGTCGATCCCGGGCGCGCGATCAAGGAGCTGGGCATCGGCCAGCAGCAGCTCGTCGAGATCGGCAAGGCCCTGGCCAAGAAGGCGCGCATCCTGGTCCTCGACGAGCCGACGGCGGCCCTGACCGAGTCCGACACCGCGCGCCTCATGCGCCTGCTCGCGGAGCTGCGCGCGAGCGGCGTGTCGCTCATCTACATCAGCCACCGCCTGGAGGAAGTCTTCCAGATCGCGGACCGCGTCACCGTGCTGCGCGACGGCCGCTCCGTGGGCGGCGCGCCCGTCCGCGAGATGACGACGGAGAAGGTGATCGCGATGATGGTCGGGCGCGAGGTGGGGACTCTCTACCCGCGGCCGCCGCACAAGCCGGGAGTGTCCCTGCTCAAGGTAGAGAACTGGACGGTCGAGGATCCGCTGGTGCCGGGCCGGCAGGTCCTGCGCAACGTGTCCCTGGAAGTCCGCGAGCGCGAGATCGTCGGCCTCGGCGGGCTGATGGGCGCCGGCCGCACCGCCCTCGTCAGCTCGCTGTTCGGCGCGGCGCGGAGCCGCGTCACGGGGACGCTCTCCCTCCATGGCGGTCCGGCCCGCAAGCCCTTCGCGTCGCCGCCGGAAGCGATCGCGGCCGGCCTCGCCCTCGTCAGCGAGGACCGCAAGCGCTACGGGCTCGTCCTCGACGCTTCCGTGTCCGAGAACCTGACCCTGGCCAGCCTGCTCCGCTTCGTGCGCGGGTTCCTGGTGGACGACCGCAAGCGCGAAGAGCAGGCGCGCGAAGAAGCGGGCGCGCTGAACATCCGCGCTTCCGCCCTGGGCGCGGCCGTGCGCCAGCTCTCCGGCGGCAACCAGCAGAAGGTCGTGCTGGGCAAGTGGCTGCTCACGAAGCCGAAGGTGCTGTTCCTCGACGAGCCCACGCGCGGCGTGGACGTGGGGGCCAAGGCGGAGATCCACCGCCTCATCGCCGAGCTGGCGGAGGCGGGGCTGGGAGTCGTCCTCGTCTCCTCCGACCTCCCGGAGCTGCTGGGCATGAGCCACCGCGTGCTCGTGCTGAGCCTGGGCGCGGCCACCGCGGAGCTGAGCGCGTCCGAAGCGACGCCGGAGGCGGTGATGACGGCAGCCACCATGAAGGTATGACGTCCGCCCCCTCGCCGGTGACGGCGCCCCCCGCCGCGCCCGCCCTGCGCGCCTCGCGCGTCTCGATCCCCTGGCGCTCGCTGATCATGGTGGGCGCGCTCGTCGTCATCTGGATCGTGTTCTCGCTGACGACGGACGGCACGTTCCTGCGCCCGCGCAACCTCTCGCTCCTCGCCCGCCAGACGTCGGTGACGGCGATCCTGGCCGTGGGGATGGTGCTGGTCATCGTGGCCGGGCAGATCGACCTCTCCGTCGGCGCCCTGGCCGGCCTCATGGGCGGCCTGGCCGCGATCTCGTACATGAACCGGCAGTGGCCGCTCGGCGTCGCCTTCCTGGCCGTCCTCGTCGGCGGATCCGTCCTGGGCGCGGCCCAGGGATCACTGGTGGCCTATCTGAAAATCCCGCCCTTCATCGTGACCCTGGGCGGCATGCTCCTCTTCCAGGGCGCGCTGCTCGGGATCACGGGCGGGATCACCGTCTCGCCGTCACGGCCGTTCCTCTACGTCGGGCAGGCCTACGTGCCGCTGTGGCTGGGCTGGCTGGTGATGGGATCGATGGCGGCCGCGCTGATCGCGAGCGGCGTCCGGAGAGGCGGCACCGTGCTGTGGAGCCGCGTCGGTTTCGCCGCCCTCGTCCTGGCCTTCACCGCGGTCATGAACGCGTACGAGGGCATCCCGGTGCCCGTTCTGTTGCTCCTCGGCCTGGCCGCCTTCTTCTCCGGCGTCGCGCACCACACGCGCTTCGGGCGTCATCTCTACGCGATCGGCGGCAACCGCGAGGCGGCGTTCTATTCCGGCATCTCCATCGAGAAGCACATCATCGGCGTGTTCACCCTGATGGGGTTCCTGTCCGCGGTGGCCGGCATCGTGCTGACCGCGCGCGTGGGCGCGGCCACTTCGGACGCGGGCCGGATCATGGAGCTGGACGCGATCGCGGCCGCGGTCATCGGCGGGACCTCGCTCCTCGGCGGTCAGGGCACGGTGTGGGGCGCGCTGCTGGGCGCCCTCGTGATGGCCTCCCTGGACAACGGGATGAGCCTGATGAACACGGAAGCCTTCTGGCAGCCGATCATCAAGGGCTCGATCCTCGTGGCCGCCGTCGCCGTGGACATGGCCGGCCGCCGCACTCGCGGATAGCGTCCCGCGTCTACGGCTGCGCGCGCAGCTCCACGTCGAACGCGCATCCGGAAGCGGCCGTGAGCTCGATACGGTAGCTCGGGGTCACCACGTCCTCGCCGGACAGCGCCACCACGTTCAGGGTCACCGGCTGCAGCGGGATCACGTGCAGCCCGCCCGCCTGGATGGACCCGTCCGGCTGCACGACGGGCGGCACGGGAACGTGGAGCTGGAACACCGGCTGCACGCCGCTGGCCAGGGTGCACGCATCGTGGATGCGGAGCACGTCCCCGGAGAACTCGAGGTCGCGCGTCCAGCTCAGCACGTCGCTCGCGTGACCGGAGTACGCGTTGGTGAGGTCCGCGTGCACGTTCACCACGCCGGCGGAGCTCGTGTAGGTCATGCTCGACTGCACACAGGCGCTCTCGTTCTGCTCGATGGCCTCGCCCGCGCGTTCGAAGCGCACGACGTTGTGCGCGGACACGAGGTTCTGGAGGCCGCTGTGCGACCAGATGTTCGAGGAAACCGCCAGCCAGTCGCCCTTGAAGAGCGTGAACGACCCCTGGTCGTGATGAGCGTGCGATTGATCGTAGGGGCCGGCCACGAAAGCCAGCCAGGAGGCGTCGGTCTGCCAGCTCGAGCGCGCGAAGAAGTGGCCGGCCGCGCTCGCGTGGTAGGCGAGATCGGCGGGAGCCACGGGCGCGTCCGGATAGGGCAGCAGGTCGCCCATGAGGTTGAAGGCCTGCGACACGCCGTCGACCGAGTTGTTCTGCAGCCACCACGTGCCCCGCGCGGCCTGGGGCGTCCCCGCGGCCAGCACCACCGCCGCATGCACGAGGTTCTCGTGGTAGTCGAACAGCTCCGGGATGGAAGACCGGGACTGATCGCCGATGGGCGCGAAGCGGTCGCGCGTGGGCACCGTGGCATGGACCCAGTAGTCGATGGTGTCACGCGCATGCGTGGACAGGGCGGCCAGGTCTTCACCCGTGGAGGCGCGCCAGTACAGGTAGTTCTCGAACAGGTTCTTCTGGGCCGTGCCGTAGCCCGTCCCCTCGCGTGAGCCGCCGCCCGCGAGCTGCGCGTAGTAGGAGGCGAGCGGTCCGAACTTCTGCGATTGCAGGAAGTCGAACCAGGCCGGGCTCTGGGTGGCGAGGGCCCACAACATCGTCGCGCGCAGGAAGCTGAAGTGGTAGTTATTGCCCGGGTCGTTGATGGACCAGCCGCTCCACTCGTGCGGCACTCCGCCCCACGCGGCCAGGCTCGGGTGCCAGACGTTGAAGAGGGCCTGCTCGGCGTAGCTCGCCCAGCGCTGGCGCTGCTCATCGGTGAGACGCGCGTAGCCGTGGTCGTAGGCCAGAGCGAGCTGCTCGATGTCGACGCCGACTTCGAGATAGGAATCACCGGCGATCGCGGGCGCCTCGCCGAGGGCGATCGCGGTCTCCGCGTCTTGTACCTGCTGCTCGACGCGGGCGATCGCATCGTCGATGTACTGCGTCTGGCCGGACAGGTCGTACATGAGCACCGAATGCGTAGCGGAGTAGTTGTAGGGAGGATTGCCGCCGACGGCATCGTCGGCCGCCGCCTTGAACCGCACGTAGGCGGTGGAGGCGTGGTCGACTCCCATGTAGTCGCTCAGCGAGACGAAGGGACGCACGGTGGGAAGCGTGTACGTGTAGCCGGGATAGACGCTGGGAGCCGGCGAAGGAGTCGGGCAGCTCCCACCGCCGCCATCGCCGCCCCCGCCGTCATCCCCACCGCCGCCTCCGGTCGGTTCGGTGATGACGTCGAGGCACGCCACCGCGTCGTCCAGGGTGAAGCGCACTCCGTCGCTGCCCTCCTGGATGAGGCGGATGTTCACCGTCGAAAGGGGCTTCGCCGGGTCGAGGGTGAGCTCTGCCGTCACCACGCCCTTGTCGCCGGCGGCACCGCTCACGGGCGCGCAGTTGATCTCGGTCGTGCCGTCCGCGTAGTAGACCATCGCGCAGAACTGGAACGTGGACGAGCTCTCCACGTCGGAGCGCAGGTGCGCGCTCACCCCGAAGTGGCCGGCCGTGCCGCCCGCGAACGGATGCGTCCACCACACGTTGTTGCCGTATCCGTTGATGGCGACGCCCAGGCTGTGCGCGCCGCCGAGCGGCGAGACATCGGACTGGATCACCTGGCTGCTCGCGTCCTGCGCCTCGAAGCCGGAGACCCCCGTTTCGAAGCCGGGGTCGGGCACGCGGTTCGTGCATCCCTTGGTGACGCTGACCGTCTCGGACCGCGTGTTCCCGGCGCGATCCGTTCCGACGACGACGAACACGTTGGGACCGGCCACGAGGGGCAAAGGACCGAGGCTGAACGCGCCGCCCGGCGCGACCGCGGCCGTCTGCCCGCCGGACGAGACGATCTCCGCGCCTGACCCGTCGTCGGTGAGCGTGCCCGTGATCGTCACCGTGGTCGCCGAAAGCACGGCGCCATCCGCGGGGTTGGTAATGATGAGGACGGGCGGCGTCGTGTCGAGGCTGACCGTGGCGGACGGAGAGGCGGTGTTACCCGCGCGGTCGGTGGCGACCGCGGACAGCGGCTGATTCGCGCCTTCCGTCGTCATGGACTGGTCCGGGGGGCAGGAAAGGATGCCGGAACCCGTGTCCGCGCAGGTGAAGTGCGCGGTGACCGGTCCGTGGTGCCAGCCGTTCGCGTTCGGGGCGGGCGACAGCGCGGCCACGATCGACGGCGCGCCCTGGTCGATCTTGATGGCGGATTTCCGGAACGTACCCACCCGACCGGCGAGATCGATCGCCTGGCCGGTGGCGGACAGGTTGCTGCCATCCGTCGCCAGCGTGATGGGCGGCGTCACGCTTCCCGGCGCAACGCCCGACAGCGCGTCGGTGGCGGAAAAGGTCACGGTGACGGGGCCGTTGTTCCAGCCCCTCACGTTCGGAGCGGGAGCGGCGACCGCGCTGACCACGGGATTGGTCTTGTCGAGGCTGAGCGTCACGCTCGCACTCGCGGTATTGCCCGACTTGTCCGTCGCGGTGCCGGAGATCACCTGCCCCGCCCCTTCGTCCGTGACGAGCACGGACGCCGGGCAGATCTCGATGCCCGAGGCGCTGTCGGAGCACGTGAACTTCACGGTGACGTTGCCCTTGTTCCAGCCGCTCGCGTTCGCAACGGGCGTTCCCTTGGCCGTGATCGTGGGCGGGGTCGTGTCCTGCAGGACGGTCACCGTGATCGACGTGTCGAAGGCGCCCCCCAGCTCGAGCACGAGCTCGTTCGTGCCCGCGACCAGGGTCACCGGGCGGAGGAGCGTTCCCGAAGTCGGGTTCGGAGTCCCCTCGAAGTCCGCCGGCTCCAGGACCGCTTGCCCGTTCAGCCGGATCGTCCCGCTCGCGGCTCCGCTCTTGACCGCACGCACGATGTACAGGCCCGAGGGCGTGGCGGCGGAGAACGTGTCCGTGGTCACCAGGACGGGCGGCGGCGCGCCCGTCCCCGTCTGCTTGTATTTCTTGGGACCGAAGAGGGTGGTGTCCGCCAGGGCCGGACTCGCGATGGCCGCGACGAGCGCCACTGCGGCCAGCCGCCACCGGAAGGCAGAGGAGTGGCCTGGAACACGGTGGGTGGAAGGATGGCCGGGCATGGAACCTCCAGTGCGGCTTGTGTATCCCTCGATACGCAACGAGGGCACGGGAGGTTTGTGCTCGGGATCGCTCCGGGGGACCGGGCTCGGGTGATCGAAAGCGCCCAGCCCCCCGGCTACGCCAGCGGCTACGTCAGCGGACGATCAATGGTCGTGATCGTGATCGTCGTCGTCTCCGTCGCGATCCCGGATCTGCCCGCGGATCTCTCCGCCGGCATTCCGCGTCGAATGCACGTTCGCATAGGCAACGCCCTGCCGGATCGCCCTCAGCACTTCCGCGAACTCCCCGGCCGCGATGCCTTGTCCGGCGGGCCCGATGACGTCCGCCGCGGTCACGGTCCGGGTGACCGTGCCTTCACGGGGTCCGCCGCAAAGCGGAGTACCGGGAGGGCCGGCCAGAGGGGTTCCCGGTGCCCCGGTCCCGCACAACCAGATCGAAATGCCGCCGTTGACACCCTTCTGCGCGATGTGGATGTGGCTCTGCGTGACGTCCCCTTCGAGGTCCTCGAAGGTGAGCTCGTATTCGAAAGAGGTCTCGTCGCGGCTGATCTTCGCCCGGAACTCACCGCTCCCGGTGCTGGAGACCGACGGCGGCTCCTCGATTCCCCTGAGATCGGCCCGGATGGACCGGTTTCTGTCGTTTGCCTGCGCGACGTCCTGCGGGCTCGGAGTCGCCAGGGCGAGCGCGACGCCGGCCATCAGGGTGGCCCGTGAGATCTTCGTCATCATGTTCCTCCGATCGCCGGAGAAGCTCGCCTCACGCACGGGAGGGGGTCAGAACCCTGCGGGCTCCGTTCGGACGTGAAGTGGCGGAAGGCGGGTCTCGGGACGGACCTCGCGCCTGCAATTGCAATGCGCACTCGACGGAGAGGGCCTGGTGATACCCAAGTGACCGCCGGCGTTCAGAGCCGTGCGGACGAATGTCTCACGGGCGCAATGGCCGGCTTACGTGGACGGTAACGGCTTGCGCGATTGGTAACGGGTATTGGGAAGAACGACGGAAGGCTCTCCCGCGCCGCCCCGAAATCGGGCCAGAATCCGTTCGCAATCCAAGCAAAGGATCGAACCGATGCGCCACCCGGCTCTCGTCCTCGGCCTGACGATCACGGCCGCGTCCGCCGCCGCCGCCCCCGCGCCGTGGATCGAGGTGAAGAGCGCGCACTTCACGGTGATCAGCGACGCGGGCGAGAAGGCCGCGCGCAAGACGGCCTGGCAGTTCGAGCAGATCCGACTGGCCCTCCTGGAGATCTGGCCCTGGGCCAAGATCGACAATGGAGACCCTTTCGTGGTTTTCGCCGCCCGGGACGAGAACACGCTGCGCACGCTCGGCCCGCAGTACTGGGAGGGCAAGAGATACCGCCCCGTCAGCTTCTTCATCCACGGCGATGACCGGCAGTACATCGCGCTGCGCACCGACGCGAACGAGCCGGACGACGCCGGCGCGAACCCCTACCAGAGCGCGTATTGGAGCTACTCGAGCGCGGTGTTCAACCGCTCGTTCCCGCGCCGCCTCCCCGCCTGGTACAGCCGCGGCATCGCCGAGGTGATGAGCAACACGATCGTGCGCGACAAGGAGCTGCACGTGGGCCGCCCCTTGCCGTCCAGCCTGCAGACCGTCCGCGAGCATTCCCTCGTGCCCCTCAGCGAGCTCCTGACCGCGGACTCCTCCTCGCGGTGGCGGACCGACGAGGTGGCGGCGGAGATCTTCGACGCCAACGCCTGGGCCCTCGTGCACTACCTCGTGTTCGGCGACCAGCGAAAGCATGCGGAGAAGGTGAACCAGTTCAACCGCCTGCTCTACGCCGGCACGGAGCCCGAGCAGGCCACCCGCGAGGCCTTCGGCGACATGAAGCCGTACCACGCGGAGATGAAGAGGTACGTGGACCGCAACCTCTTCGGGTACGCCCGCATCCCGGTTTCGCTCGACACCCGGCCGGAAGCCTACGGGGTGCGGACCCTCCTCCCCGCCGAGAGCGCGGTCGCGCGCGGCGAGATGCTGGCGGCCATGGACCGTCCCGTGGAAGCCCGCGCCTTCGCGGCCGAAGCGGCCAAGGCCGATCCGGGCTCGCCCGGGCCGTCGGAGATCGAGGCCAGCCTCCTCGAGCAGGAGAAGCGCACCGAAGAAGCCAAGGCCGCCTACGCCAAGGCGGCGGAGCGTGGCTCGCAGCGCGCGCACGTCTACTACCGGTTGGCCCAGCTCGAGTGGACGCCGAACATGGACAAGGAGGCCAAGGCCCGCCTGGCCGCCAGCCTGGAGAAGGCGCGCGCGCTGGAGCCGGGGAACGCGAACACGCTTTCGTTCCTGGCCGGCCTCAAGTCGGATCTCGGACAGGGGGAGGAAGCCCTGGCCCTGGCCCAGAAGGCGATCGAGATCGAGCCCGCCGAGTCCTATCATCGGCTCACCCTGGCCCGGGTGCTCTGGGACCTGCGGCGGCCGGACGACGCGATGCGCGCCGCCCAGACCGCGCTGCAGGCCGCGGACGACGAGCGGTCGCGCAAGAGCGCGCAGGAGTACCTCGACTTCCTCGCCGGCCAGCGGGCGCGCCGCGCTCCGGCCCCCGCGCCCGTCGTCGCCTCCGCCACCCCGGCGACCCCCTCCGCTCCCGTCTCGCTCGCTTCCGTGGCCGAGGCCTTCACGCGGGCCTGCCGCGAGGGGGACAAATCGGGCTGCGCGCATCTCGCCGTCCTGCAGGCGCATGGCGACGGCGTGAAGCGCGATCGCCCCCAGGCGCTGGCCACGCTCGAGACCCTGTGCCAGGAGGGTCTCGATGATGGTTGCATCGGCTGGGCCCTGGTGCTCTTGAACGGGGGGCGTCCCTCGGATCTGGCCCAGGCGCGCGAGCTGCTCCAGGGCGTCTGCAACCACAAGAACGCGGAGGCCTGCCAGCTCCTGAAGTCGATGCCGCGCTGACGCGGCTATTCGTGCCGCAGCGATTCGATCGGATCGAGGCGCGCCGCTCGCATGGCCGGGTAGATCCCGAACACGAGACCGACCGCGACCGAGACCCCCACGGAGAGCACGATCGACCAGGCGGTGACGATCGTCTTCCAGCCCGCGTAGACGGCGACGCCGTTGGCGATGGCAATGCCCATGGCGATCCCGAGCAGGCCGCCGGCGGCGGTGATCGTGAAGGACTCGATGACGAACTGATTGCGGATGTCCACCTGGCGCGCGCCCAGGGCGCGCCGCACTCCGATCTCGCGCGTGCGCTCCAGCACCGTGGCCAGCATGATGTTCATGATCCCGATGCCGCCCACGAGCAGCGAGATGCCCGCGATGGTGCCCATCACGATGTCGAAGAGGCGCTGCGTCTTCCGGCTCTGCTCCAGGAGCGCCTCCGGCACGGTGATCGTGTAGTCGGCGGCGCCTCCGTGGAGACGGTCGAGGAGGCTGGAGATCACCGCCGACGATTCCTGCACGGGCGCGCCGGGGGCCATGCTCACGATCAGCTCGTCCAGGGGGCTCTTGAGCGGAGGCCGCCCGAACTTGCGCTCCGCCACCGTCACCGGCAGGTAGACGTCGTTTTCGGTCGAGGCCAGCGTGACGCCCTGCACCTCGCGCGGGCCGCCGCGGGGAGCGAGGACGCCGATCACGGTCAGCCAGGTGTCGTTGATCTTGAGCGGGCGTCCGAGGGCGGCGTCGAAGCCGAACAGCTCCCGGCGCACGCCGTCCCCGATGACGCAGACCTGCGCGTACGTCTCCTCGTCCCGCTGGTCGAAGAAGCGGCCCTCGCGCAGGGGCAGGCGCACGAGATGGGGGTACTGGTGCGACACGCCCACCACCTTCGGCTTGGCCCGCCCGCCGGAGGTGAGGGTCTTCCAGGGGTCGACCTCGATGCGCGCGATCACGCGCTCGACGCCGGGCACGGCGTCGCGAATCGCTTCCGCGTCGCGCAGGGACAGCCCGGCGCTCTTCCTCCGGATCTCCTGCTTCTCGTCGTCGCGGTCGAAGATCTTGTCCCGCACGATCACGTTGCGCAGCCCCATGGCGTCGATGATCTCGAGGGCCTCCTTCTCCGCGCCCGCTCCGATCGAAAGCATGGCGATGACGGCGCCCACGCCGAAGATGATGCCGAGCACCGACAACGCGGAGCGCAGGGCATGGGTACGCAGGTTGACCACGCTGGAGGTGAGCGCCTCCCGCACCTCGATCATGGCCGGCGCTCGGCCCGCCCGCCCGGACCGGCGGAAGACGCGGGCGTCTGCGGCATGGCGGTCGGGTCGCGGAGAGCGATGCGGTCTCCGGGAGCGAGCCCCTTCTCCACCACCACGCGGGAGATGCTGTTGCGGCTGACCGCCACCTCGACCGGAGTGAAGCCGCCGCCGTCCCAGCGGTAGACGACGCGGCGGCCGTCCTTGTCGAACAGGGCGCCGCGGGGGACGGCGACGACGCCTTTGGCCTCCTCCAGCCGCACGATCGCGCGCACGCGCTGTCCGGGCTTCATGAAGGAGGGCTCCGTCTTCTCGAGCTCCACCGTGGTCTCGAAATACTTCACGGGAGACTGCTGGTCGCGCGGCTTGGCCAGCGCGTCCACGCGGGACACGCGGCCGGCGAACTCCGTGCCCGGCCGGCCCTCGATGGCCAGGCGGACGGGCAGGCCGGCCTTGAGCCCGGACGCGTCCGTCTCCAGCACGAACACGCGCGCTTCGAGCCTGGAGAGGTCGGGGATCTCCGCCAGCTTCTGGCCGGGCCAGACGGAGTCGCCGACGAACGGCGTTTCTCCCCGCCAGTTCCTCTCCAGGATGAGGAGCCCGTCGTGGGGGGCGAGGATGCGGAGCGACGCGAGGCTCTTCTCCGCCGTCCCGACCTTGAAGCGTGCCTTGCCCGCCTCGATCTCGCCGAGCTGCCGGTCCGCGGCCGAGAGCTGGCCGCTCGTGGTGAGCTTGCGGCCCACCACGTCTTCCTTCTTGGCGAAGAGACTCTTGTCGAGGCGCGATTCGATGATCTGGTTCCGCGAGTAGAGCTCCGCGTCCGTGAGCTCGAACTCCTCGGCCCGGCCCCGGTTGTCCTTGGCCACCTCCCGGTCGAGGGTCAACGACTGCGCCGTCTTCCCCGCCTCCGCCTTGGACTTCTCGATCTTGGCGGCGGCGGCGGCCAGGTCGGCCTGCCCGTCCGCGGCTTCGCGCTGCGCATCGTAGGGATCGAACTCCACGACGAGATCGCCTTCGTGGAGGATGGTCCCGTCGCGGGCGAAGACCGCGATCTTCTGCTGCCGTCCGGACTGCGGAGGAGCCACGATCGGCGTGGCCCGCACCGCGCGCAGCGTGCCCATCGCCGTGACCTCGCGCAGGAAGTCCGCGCGCTCGACCACGATCGTGGCCACGTCCACGGGGGCGGACGTGCGGGCCATCCGGGCCCCGGTGGCGAGAAGGGCGGCGCCGAGCACGGCCGCCGCCGCGGCCAGGCGCCGCCGCGTGAGCCAGGCCGGTCGGCGGACTGTCATCGTCCGGCTCCGGCTACCCGGGGGGCCGCCGCGGCGAGGTCACGCGGGCTCAAGCGGTCGCCCTCCGCGAGGCCTTCCACGATTTCGACCTGCCGGCGGTTGCTGCGGCCCAGGCGCACCGGCACCTCGGTCCATCCGCCCAGGCCGCGGCGCACCCAGGTCACGGGACCCTGCTCGCGCAGGAACACGGCGTCCCGCGGGACGAGAAGCAGGCGGGGGATTCGGGCGGTCTCGATCTCGCCACGGAAGCGCATGGCCGGGCGCATCATGGTCGGATCCGTGCGGTCGAGCGCGATGTCCACCTTGAACACCTTCACCGGGTTGCGCCAGGAGCGCTGGCGCACGGTCCGCCCGACCGTCTTCACGTGCCCGAGGAGGTCCAGGTCGGGACGCGCCTCGAGCCGGATGGTCACCTTCTGGCCCGCGGCCACGGGGCCGCCGTCCGCCTCGTCGACGAAGCCGTCCGCCCGCATCTGCGAGAGGTCGGGCAGGGCCAGCACCGTCTCCCCGAACCACATGGAGTCGCCGACCTTCTTCTTCTCGTCGCGCCAGTTCGTGCGATAGACGACGATCCCGTCCTGGGGCGCCTTCACCGTCATCTTCTCGATGGCGGCTTCCAGCGCCTCCACGCGGCCGCGGGCGCGGTCTCTCTGGTTGCGCAGGGAGCGCAGCTCGGCCTCCCCCATCGACTGGGTGACCCGTCGATCGGCCTGCAGGTTCTCGAGGTCGCGCTGGCGTCCCTTGAAGTCGAGGCGGGCCTTCTCCAGCTCGACGCGCTGCTGGAGCTCCGGAGGGACCTCCGCCTTGAGCTCGGCCTTGCCCAGGTCGGCCTCGCCCTGCGCGACCTGCTGCTCGATCTCCAGCAGCTTCATGCGCAGGTCGACTTCCTTCTGCTCCGCCTTCTTGGCGAACTCCGCCAGCTCCGCCTTCTTGTCGACGAGCAGGCGGTTCAAGGCCTCCGTGTCGAATCCCAGGATCGGCTGCCCGGTCTTGACCGCGGCGCCCTCGGGGGCGAGGAACGAGATCTTGAACTCCACCTCGGTGACGGGGGGCGCGCCGATGTCGGTGGAGCGGACGGCGGCCAGCTCCCCGTCCACGTCGACGGTGAGCACGAGGTCTTCCCGGGCGGCCTTGACCGGGGTCAGCACGTCGGCCGCGCCCCGCCAGCCTACGCGCGCCCACACCGTGGCCGCCGCCACGACGAGCAGCCCGAGGAGGACGAGGATCCGTCGGCGCGGCAGGCGCGCGCGTGTCCGCTCAAGGAAGGAGGACATCGTCTCCTTCCTCGAGCCCCTCCTCCACGACGCAGTCCTGGGGAGTGCAGCCGCCCAGGCGCACCGGCGTGGGGTCCGTACGTCCCTTCCGAATGACGCCGGCCTGCTCCTTCTCGAAGCGCACGGCGTGCCGGGGCACCACCAGCGCCCGCGGCCAGACCTGGCGCACGACCTCGACCCGGACCGACAGCCCGGGTCTCATCACGGGATCGGTACGGGCGAGCGAGATGCGCATCGGGAAGCCGCTGGCCGAGCTCGCGCCGCCGGCCATGCGCCGCGGCTCCCCCGCGACCGCCCGCACTTCCTCGACCCGGCCCTCGAACGTGCGGTCGGGATAGGTGTCGAGGATGCAGCGCACCTTCATGCCCGCGATCACGCGCCCGTGGTCCACCTCCGAGAGCGTGGCCGCGACCTCCATCGCGCTCGGATCGGGGATGGAAGCGACGCCGAAGCCCGGCCAGACGGTGTCTCCCGGCTGGAGCTTGCGCGGCCCTTCGGGGCCCCACTGCCAGAAATTCGAGATCAGGAAGACCCCGCTGCGCGGCGCGCGCACGGACATGCTGGCCAGGGACTGCTCCGCGGTCTCGACTTCGCGCCGGACCTTCTCCTCCGCACGGCGCAGCACCTCGATGTCCGATCGGGACGAGACCTGGAAGGCCCGGTGATCGAGGCGCGCCTTCTCCAGCTCCGCCTTCTTCTCCAGCAGCGTCGCCTGCATCTGCCGCCATTCCACCGCCGACCGCAGCTCGCGCGGGACGGCCGCGTCCACCCGCGCTTTCTCCGTCTCGATCTCCGCCTTGTCCACGGCCACCCGCTTGTGGTCCCCGTCCGCGGCCAGGGTCCGCTCGCGGCTCTCGCGCTCGTTCTCCGCCTGGCGGAGCCGGAGCCGGCGCTCCTCGATGTTCTGGATGACCCGGGCCGCGTCGAACTCGAGCACCCGGTCGCCTTCCGCCACATCGGTGCCGTCTTCGACCATCCAGCGGATCTGCAGCGGTCCCTCGCTGCGGGGGGTGACGATGGAGACGGATCGGACGGCGGTCAGCTCGCCGCTCAAGAGGAAGACGTCTTCGAGCGAGCGACGAACCGCCGTGGCTTCCCCGGCCGCGGCGACGCCGTTGGACCCGGCGGCGCTGCGGCAGGCGAATGCTCCCGCGGCGGCACAAGCGGCCACCAGGAGACCAGACGCGCGGCCCCGTCTCGTCATGGGCTGGAGAGAGTACGCCTCAAGCTGACAGGATCTTCCGCCTTATGAGACGCAACCTGGTAGCGTTCGGTTGCCCGGGAACGGTGAAAATTTGAAACCTGGGAAATGCGCCCGGCCGGTCTAAGGGGCGGTGTAGATCGCGGCCGAGCGAGGAGCCAACGAGACGCGTAGGCGGCCGCCCTCGACACGCGCGCTCCCCCCTCCGAGCCTGTTCTCGACCGACCGGTCCCCGGTCCAGCTGGCCGCGGCCGTCGGGATGTCCAGAACGGCCGGATCGGCCGCGTTGTTCAGGACCACCACGACCGCCTGGCCGTCGAGGACCCGCGCATAGGCCCAGGCCTGCTCGGTCACGGCCAGGGTCACCATCCGCCCGCGGCGCAACGGGGCCAGCTCCGAACGGAGCCAGAGGAGCCGCCTCAGGTTGTCGAAGACCGCGGACTCCTCGGCCGTGCGGCCGTCCGTCCGGAACGCGTTGCGCGCATCGCCGGGGAACCCGCCCGGAAAGTCGCGCCGGTTGTCGGGATCGCCGCCGCCGGGAAGCGCGATCTCGTCGCCGTAGTAGACGAGGGGCGTGCCGCGCGCGGTGAGGAGGAAGGTGTCCGCGAGGCGGCGGCCCGCGATGGTGGCTCCCGGCTCGTTCATGAAGCGCCCGGTGTCGTGGAGGCCGGACAAGGTGACGAGCACAGACGCGTCCGGATAGAGGCGATCGTGGGCGAGCATGACGGCCAGCTCGCGCAGCGGCTTCCCCTCCGCGAAGGCCCGCCGGATCGGATAGAACGACGGGAAGTCGAACAGCGTGTCGATCCCGCTGTCGATGCCGTCGCGCGCGACGCCCCCCTGGAAATACGAGACGAGCGCGGGGTCGCCGTCGAACATCTCCCCGAGCAGGGTCAGCTTCGGGTACTCGCGATGGAGAGCCGCACTCCACTCCGACCAGAAACGACGCGGTACGTAGGGCAGCGTGTCCTGGCGGATGGCGTCGAGGCCCGTCATGCCCACCCACCACAGCGCGTTCTGGACGAGGTACCGCGAGACGTCGGGGTCGTCCTGGTTCAGGTCGGGCAGGATGTCGATGAACCAGCCGTCGAGGGTGTCGCGCTGGATGTCCGGCGTGGCGTGCGGGTCCGCGATCGTCCAGGTCTGCCAGACATTCCTGGGATGGCGCTCGGCCGTGCCGTGGAACCAGGTCGGGGTCGGCGGGTCCGCGACCCACGGGTGATACGGCCCGGTGTGGTTCGCGACCTGGTCCTGGACGACCTTCATTCCCGCCGCGTGCGCCGCCTCGACGAGCTCGCGGTACCGCGCGAGATCGCCGAGGTGCTCGTCCACGGCGTAGAAGTCCACCGCTCCGTAGCCGTGATAGTCGGTGATGGCCTGGCCGTCGTAGCGCTCCTTCTCGTTGAGGTGATCCACGTTGTCGTAGACGGGCGTGGTCCAGATCGCGGTGACGCCGAGGTCCTTCAGGTAGGGCAGGCGCTCGATGATCCCCTGCAGGTCGCCGCCGTGGTAGTAGCGCGTCTGGGCACGGTCGAAGAGTCCGCGGGAGCGCGCGGGGTCGTCGTTGGACGGATCCCCGTTGACGAACCGGTCGGGCATGATGAGGTACACGACGTCGTCGGGCGTGAACCCCTGGAACCGGCCGTCCCGTGAGAGGGGCGCGCGGATCTCGAACGGCACCTCGGCGGTGCCGCTCGCCGTCGTGAGGCGCAGCCGACGCGGGCCCGGCGCCGCCGCGGCCTCGATGGTGACGTCGACGAGGACGGAAGTGCCCGACGCGCTGACGCGGGGCGTGCCCGCCACGGTGAGGCCCGGCGCGGCGCCGATGGTCGCGCCCGCGAGGTCGCGGCCGCGCACGAGCAGGCGCACGGTCGACAGCGAGTGGCCCGGCCACCAACTCGGCGGCTCGACCTTCACCACCTGCGGCGCGGCGAACAGAAGGGCGAGGGCGCCGGCGGCGATCACGCGACGAGGTTACACCGAACGGCCGACGGCGACCCCTGCAGTCAGCCGCGTCTCGCTCGTGAGAACATCCGGGGCGGGAGGGCAAAGGGACAGCATGGCGGTCAACGTCACGGACTTGAAGCGCGGCGACATACTCGAGATGGACGGCGACCCCTGGCTGGTCACCGAGATCGCCTCGCAGACGCCTTCGGCCCGCGGGGCCAGCATGCTGGTGAAGGCCAAGCTGCGGAACCTCCGCACCAGCCAGGGCCTGGCCAAGACCTGGCGCGGGGGCGAGATGGTGACGGCCGCGGAGGTGGAGTATCGGACGGCGCAGTACCTCTACAAGCAGGGCGACGATTTCGTGTTCATGGATCTCACCAGCTACGACCAGTTCACGCTCGACTCGGAGCGTCTGGGGGACAGCGCCGGGTACCTCGTAGAGAACCTGGAACTGAAGGCCACGCTCTTCGAGGACCGTGTCATCGCGCTGGTGCTCCCCCTGACCGTGGATCTCACCGTCCTCGACACCGCCCCTGCCATCAGGGGAGCGACGGCACAGGCTCAGCTCAAGCCGGGCACCGTGCAGACGGGGCGGCAGGTCATGGTCCCCTCGTACATCGAGCCGGGCGACACGATCCGCATCGACACTCGCGACGGCCGCTTCCTGGAGCGCGCGAAGTAGGCCCGCAGCGGTCCGGCCGTCAGGCGACGGCGGCCATTTCCGCGGCCGGCGTCGTCGCGTCCTGCCGATCCTCGACGCGCTGCATGAGCACGGCGGCCAGCGCGAGGAGCACGCCTCCCGCGATCACGGCGAACAGCCGGTTGTTGCCGAGCAGGTGCGACATCACCCACCCGAAGCCCAGCGAAGCGACGATCTCGGGGATCACGATGAAGAAGTTGAAGATCCCCATGTACACGCCGATGCGTCCAGCGGGCAGGGCGCCGGCCAGGATGGCGTAGGGCACGGACAGGATGCTCGACCAGGCGATGCCGACACCCACCATGGGCAGCAACAGCAGGTACTGGTTGTGGATGACCGCAACCGACATGAGGCCCAGCCCCCCCGCGAGCAGGCAGAGCGAATGCGCGCCCTTGCGGCCGACCGCGCGGGCCAGCTTCGGCAAGAGCGGCGCGAACGCGAAACAGACGGCGGAGTAGGCACCGAAGCAAATGCCTCCCCACTCCACGCCCGCCTGATAGAGCGGCGACGTCTCGTCCGGCGCCCCGAACACGTTGCGCGCGACCGCCACCGGGAAGTACAGCCACATGCAGAAGAGGCCGCCCCACGTGCAGACCTGCACCCAGGCCAGGCGCTTCATGGTCTCGGGCATGTGCGCGATCGCGTCCTTGATCTCGGCCGCGCCGCCGAAGAGGCCGCGCGTCGCCTCCTGCCGGGCTCGGAAAGCCTCGAGGTCGTCCGGCGGGTATTCGCGGGTGGTGAGGATGGTCCAGAGCACCGCGCCCAGGAACGCGGCCGCGCCGATGTAGAACGACAGCTTGACGTTCAGCGGGATCGTGCCCGCGGCGGTGGCGCTCACCACGCCGAACACGTTCGTCATCAGCCAGGGCAGCGCGGAGGCCACCACGGCGCCGAGTCCGATGAAGAGGCTCTGCATCCCGAAGCCCTCCGTCCGCTGGTCTTCGGGAAGCAGGTCGGCCACGAAGGCCCGGAACGGCTCCATGCTCACGTTGATCGACGCGTCCAGGATCCAGAGAAGACCGGCCGCCATCCAAAGGGCGGAGGAATTCGGCATCAGCACGAGGGCGGCCGAGCTGAGCAGGGCGCCGATCAGGAAGTACGGCCGCCGGCGCCCGAGGCGGCCCCAGGTACGGTCGCTCATGTAACCGATCACGGGCTGGACGAAGAGGCCGGTCAGCGGCGCGGCCAGCCACAGGAGCGGGATCTGATCGGGGCGGGCGCCGAGGTACTCGTAGATGGCACTCATGTTCGCCATCTGCAGGCCCCAGCCGAACTGGATGCCGAGGAACCCGAAGCTCATGTTCCAGATCTGCCAGTAGCCGAGCCTGGGCTTTTCCATGTGGGGTCCCCCGTTCGCGGGCATCTTATCGCACGCCCTCCGGGGCGGAGCCCAGCTCCGCGGCGGCGTCGTGATACGTGAAGCCGAGAGCGCGCGCGAAGATGCGATCGGACGCGTCACGTCCGATGTAGACGCCGCGCGCGGGATCGAGGCCATGCCGCTCGATCAGCACCACGCCCAGACCGGGCAGCGGCTTACGGCACCAGCAGACGGCTGCCCCGTCGCCGTGCGGGCACCACACGTGATCCACGTCGAGCCCGAGGAGCTCGTGCGTCCGCCCGAAAACCGCCTCCACCCCGTCCGCGCTCGTCGTCCCGCCGGCCACTTCCGGATGCCACGAGATGCCGCAGAGCCGCCATCCTTCGTCGCGATACCGGGCGAGGACTTCGCGCGCGCCGGGAACGAGGGCCACGTCGTCGGGTGAACTCGGAGTCCGCGCACCTCTGCGGCTCGTCCGCACCACGCCGTCGTACCAGAAGACGACCGCACGTCCCTCGTAACCGGCGCGCGGCTGGCGGACGAAGGGCACGGCGTCTACGCGCGCGAAGCCCTCCGAGACGTCGGGCGCCTCCAGCTCGCGCCGGTGGCGGAAGAGGACGCCGGGCGCGATCACGCCGGGGTCGTCGCGGGAGACGCGCCGCATCTCGTCCGGATCGAGCAGGCGGCCGTGGCGCGCGATCATTCGCTGCACGACGTTGACCTGCGCGTCCTCGAGGCTCGTCTGCCGCCACACGCAGCGCGCGGGGACGCCGTGCGCCCAGGCCGCCTCGATCACGGCGTTGCGCGACGCGCGCGAGAGGTACGTGTTGTCGAGCACGACCCGCCGCCCGCCGGCCACGAGGCGCGCGTCCAGCGCGGGCAGCAGAGCCCCGAGCCGGCCCCCGGCCTCGTCGCGGTTGAGCCGTTCGTAGCCCTCGGCCACCAGGGCCGCGGCGAGCGTGCTCTTCCCGGCGCCCGCGGTTCCCATCACCAGCACCACGTCGCCGGGCGCATCATCCGGGGGACGGCGTTGGGCGCGAGGGATGCGCATGAGGCGCGCGGCCGGGAAGCGCGTATCGAGAGCCGACAGGTCATCGGCCGAGAGCGCGAACACCCGGCCCAGCGTGCGCGCCGTCTCCGGCCGCGTCGGTCCCGGCAAGGGAACGATCACCTCGGACAAGCTGCGCAGCCACGCCAGCACGACATCCGCGGGCGAAGCGCCGTGGCGCTCGGCCACCGCAGCCAGGACCGGATCCTTCTGCAGGCGTCGCTGGTTGTCCGCGCCGCCCAGCGGGCGATGGGCGAGGACGAGGATGCCCCGTGTCACGCACTCTTCGACCACGCCTCCGCGCAAGGCAGCGTCCTGCCAGGGGCTCAGCTCGAGCTGCACGGAAGCGATGGGCGCGATGTCCAGCGCCTCCCGCAGCTCGCCCAGCGAGACGTTGCTGAGCCCGATCTGCTCGATGAGGCCGTCGCGCTGGAGGGCGGCCAGTGCGCGCACGCTCGTGGCCAGTGGCGTACGCGGATCGGGCGCGTGGAGCTGGTAGAGCGCGATGCGTTCCACCCCCAGCGCCGTCCGGCTGGCCGCGCAGGCGGCGGCGAGATGCCGCGCGCGGCCGTCCGCGACCCAACGCCCGCCCGGCCGCGTGAGACCGCCCTTGGTGGCGACTCGCGCGCGCGAGGCGTCGCCTTTCCAGGTCGCGAGGGCGCGTGCGATCAGGCGCTCGTTGTGCCCGATCTCGCCCGCGTCCCAGGCGTAGGCGTCGGCGGTATCGATGAGGGTGACCCCGGCGTCGAGGGCCGCGTGCAGGGTGGCCAGCGCTCGGGCTTCGTCGCGGTCGGCATCCGTGGACAGCCGCATGGCGCCCATCGCGAGGAGGCGTGGGGCGAGGGACGCGGCCATGCCGGCGATCATCGCGGCCGGTGGGCGGCTATGTCTTTGGCGCCGCCCCGTACGGACGGCCGCGGCCGTAGGTCTGCGTGTACAGGAGCAGGCGGTGCTTCACGATGTCCGTCAGGTCGCCCGCCGCGTAGCGCCAGCGCCAGTTGCCACCCGGACGGCCGGGCAGGTTCATGCGCGCCTTGCTCCCCTTCCCGAGCACGTCCTGCATCGGTGCGATGGCCAGCTCGGCGACGGAGGCCAGGATCGTGCGGATGAAATCCCAATGGATCTCCTTGCCGTCGGTGTTCATGTAGCGGCGGGCGAAGTCGTGCTCGCGCTCGACCTCCTCCTTGCTCCGCGTGGAGTCGCCCACTCCCGCCGTCCACCAGCCGACGGTGGTGTCGTTGTCGTGCGTCCCCGTGTAGGTCACGAGCCGGCGCGGGTAGTTGTGGGGGATGAAGGTCGAGCCCTGGGCGTCGCTCCCCCACGCGAACTGGAGGATGGCCATGCCCGGGAAGCCGAAGTGCTCGCGAAGCATCTCCACTTCCGGCGTGATCACGCCGAGGTTCTCGGCCACGATGGGCAGGTCGCCCAGGGCCTGGCGCAGGGCGTCGAACAAGGCGGCGCCGGGCCCCTTGACCCACTGCCCCTTGACCGCGGTCTTCTCGCCCGCGGGGATCTCCCAGTAGGCTTCGAATCCCCGGAAGTGATCGAGACGCACGCGGTCCACCGTCTCGAAGGTGGCGCGGAAGCGCTCGACCCACCAGTCGAAGCCGCGGTGTGCCATCTCGTCCCAGCGGTAGATGGGGTTGCCCCAGAGCTGGCCCGTCGCGCTGAAATAGTCCGGGGGCACGCCGGCCACGACCTCGGGCGTGCCGTCCTTCTTGAGACGGAAGAGGTCGGGATGCGCCCAGACGTCCGCGCTGTCGTGGGCGACGAAGATCGGGATGTCTCCCATGACCTGGATGCCGCGGTCGTGGGCGGCCTTCTTGACGTCGGCCCACTGCGAGAAGAACAGGAACTGCGCGAACTGACCCGCGCGAATCTGCTCCTTCTTCTCCTTGCTCCAGCGCTCCAGCGCCTTCGGCTTGCGTGAGCGGATGTCCGCCGGCCAGTCCGTCCAGGCCACGTCGTCGTGCGCCTTCTTCACGGCCATGAAGAGCGCGTAGTCGTCGAGCCAGGCCGCCTTCTCCCGGCAGAACGCGTCGAAGCGCGCCATCACGTCGGGCTTGCCCCGCGCGCGCTCGTAGGCCGTCTGCAGGCGCGGCTGCTTGAAGTCGATGACGGCCCCGTAGTCGACCTCCGTCACGGGGAAGGACGGCCCGGCCACGTCCTCCTTCGCCAGCAGTCCCTGCTCGACGAGGAGGTCGAGGCTGACCAGGAGCGGGTTGCCCGCGAAGGCGGAGAAACACTGGTAGGGCGAATCGCCGTAGCCCGTGGGGCCGAGAGGCAGCACCTGCCACAGCCGCTGCTCCGCCCCCGCCATGAAGTCGAGCAGGCGGATCGCCTCGTGGCCCAGCTCGCCGATGCCGTAGGGCCCGGGCAGCGAGGTCGGATGGACCAGGATCCCGCTGACGCGCGGGTTGCCGGCGGCGGTCAAGGCGTCTTGGGCGGCGGAGGCGGCGGCAGGTCGCGGGCCGGGCACGACGAGTCGAACCCGATCTTGTTGTGGGTGCCGTCGCAGAATGGCTTGTTGGCGGACTGCCCGCAACGACAGAGCGAGACGACGATGCGGCCGGCGAGACCGAAGGTCTTGCCGTCCTGGTCGGTCAGGACGATGTTGTCGCCCTCGATGCGGAGCGGCCCGTTGTTCCGGACGATGATGCGGCTGTCTGCCAAGCGCGCCTCCTTCGGATCCACTATAAGTTAACCGCGGGCCCGCGCGGGCCAGGGAGGTCCCCCGTGAATCTCGTTCGCCGCCGTGCTCTCGCGCTCGCGTTCGTCTTCGTCGCTCTCCTCCCCGTATCGCGCGCGGCCGCGCAATGGGCCTCCCTGGGCGCGATGCCGGAGCCCCGCCGCGACCGCTCCTCGCTCGTGTTCCAGAACGCTCAGGGCACGGTCGCCGTCTCCGCCCTCACGCCCCAGATCGTGCGCGTGCGCTTCGCCCCCGGGCCGTCCCTCGGGCGCGACCATTCGTACGCGATCCTCACGCCGCCCCCCGGCGATGCCGCGGCCCAGGTCGAGGTCGGCGCGACGGCATCCGTCGTGCGCACGTCCGCCCTGCGCGTGACGCTCACCCACGCGCCCTTCCGCGTCGCCTTCGCGTCCGCGGACGGCCAGTCGCTCGACGAGGACGATCCCGCGCGCGGCATGGCCTTCGCGGGCCGGACCACGCGCGTCTGGAAGCGCCTGCGCGACGACGAGCACGTCTACGGCCTGGGCGAGAAGACGGGCGAGCTGGACAAGCGCGGCCGCTATCGCGGCGGCTACGCCTACGCCATGTGGAACTCCGACACCTACGCCTACACCGACGACACGGATCCCCTCTACGTCTCCGTGCCCTTCTACATCGTGCTGCGCCAGGGCCGCGCCCACGGCATCTTCCTGGACAACACGTTCCGCACCTCGTTCGACATCGGGCGTACCGATCCCGGCCTGCTCGCCTTCGGCGCGGTGGACGGGATCCTCGACTACTACTTCATCGACGGGCCCACGCCCAGGGACGTCGTCCAGCGCTACACGGAGCTGACCGGCCGCACCCCGCTGCCCCCGATGTGGGCTCTCGGCTACCAGCAATCGCGCTACAGCTACTACCCGGAGTCGCGGGTGCGGAACCTCGCCGACACCTTCCGCCTCAAGCGCGTGCCCGCGGACGTCCTCTGGCTCGACATCCACTACGAGGACGGCTACAACCCGTTCACCTGGGACCGCGAGCGCTTCCCCGATCCCGCGCGGATGGTCCGCGACCTGAAGGGCGAGGGCTTCCGCGTCGTCCCCATCGTCGATCCCCATCCCAAGGCCCAGCCGGGCTGGGCCCTCTACGAGAGCGGCCTCGCAGCGGACGCGTTCGTGAAGAACCCCGACGGCACCGTCTACAAGGCGCCCGTCTGGCCTTCGCAAGCGGAAAAGACTCCGGGGCTCAGCGTCTTCCCCGACTTCACGAAGCCGTCCGCGCGCAAATGGTGGGGCGACCAGCTCAAGGGTCCGTACGTGGACGTGGGGGTGGCGGGGATCTGGAACGACATGAACGAACCGGCGGTGTTCGTCGAGCCCAGCCACACCATGGACCTGGACGTGCGCCACGACGGCGAGGGACAGCCGACGGACGAGCGCGAGATCCACAACGTCTACGGCATGCTCAACTCGCGCGCCACCTTCGAGGGCCTCGCCCGCCTGCGTCCGGACGAGCGGCCCTTCGTCCTGACGCGCGCGACCTACGCGGGCGGGCAGCGCTGGTCCGCGGTCTGGCCCGGCGACAACGTCTCCGACTGGTTCGCCTTGCGCGCGACCATCCCCATGTTCGCGAACATGGGCCTCTCCGGATTCTCGTTCATCGGAGCCGACATCGGCGGCTTCGCGGAGGTCCCCACGGCCGAGCTCGTCACGCGCTGGCTGCAGACCGGCGTCTTCTACCCGTTCATGCGCGCGCACACGACGTTCGGCACCCCCGACCAGGAGCCGTGGTCCTACGGACCGCAGTTCGAGGACATCAACCGGCGCGCCATCGAGATGCGCTACCAGCTCCTGCCCGAGGTCTACACCGTCATGGAGGAGGCGAGCCGCACGGGTCTGCCCGCGCTGCGGCCGCTGGTGCTCGAATATCCGGACGACCCCCGGACCTACCAGCGGCAGGACGAGTTCCTGTTCGGCCGCGACATCCTGGTCGCCCCCGTCCTGCGGGCGGGCGCGACCGAGCGGGAGGTCTACCTGCCACGGGGCACCTGGTACGAATACGCGGGCGCGCGGCGGTACGAAGGCGGCCGGTCCATCGTCGTGCCCGTCACCATGGATGCGATCCCCGTCTTCGTGCGCGGGGGCGCGATCCTCTTCCGGCAGCCCGTCGTCCAGCACACGGGCGAGATGGCGGGCCAGACCCTGCGTCTCCTCGTCTCCGCCGCCGATGTCGCGGAAGGCACCCAATACGAAGACGACGGCCACACCCTCGCCCACGAGCGGGGCGTGTCCCTCCGCCGCCGGTTCACCGCCCGCGCCGACGGGGGACGGTGGACGTTGCAGGCCGCCGCGCCGGAGGGCTCCTACCGTCCCGCGGCCCGCGATCTCGAGGTCGAAGTGCGCGGGCTCGTCGAGCCTCAGTCCGTCACGGTGGGGACGGAAACGCTCGCGCGCGTCGACGACGCGGCCTGGGCCACCGCACGCGCGGGCTGGCGCCGCACCGACGACGGAGCCCTCCTCGTGCGCACGCGCGACCGCTTGGAGCCGTTCACCATCACCGTCGCCCGCTGAGCGGGGACGGGAGGTATAGTCGGGTCAGGAGGACGACTTCATGCCGCAGGACTTCGTGACCGACATCAAGACGCTCCGCGAGCGCGCGCGCAAGCACATCGAGAACGGAGCGGTGACCGAGGGCTACAAGGCGGACCGGGAGACGGTGGTGAAGCTGCTCAACGAGGCGCTGGCCACCGAGCTCGTGTGCGTGCTGCGCTACAAGCTCCACTACTTCATGGCCCAGGGCATCCACTCCCAGGCCGTGGCCGCGGAGTTCCTGCAGCACGCGAACGAGGAGCAGGGCCACGCGGACCAGATCGCCGCCCGCATCATCCAGCTCCAGGGCACGCCGAACATGAACCCCGAAGGGCTCACCTCGCGGAGCCACTCCGAATACAAGGAAGCAGGGACGCTGGTCGACATGATCAAGGAGAACCTGATCGCGGAGCGGATCGCCATCGAGTCGTACTCGGAGATGGCCCGCTACTTCGGGGAGAAGGACCCGACGACGCGCCGCATGATCGAGGGCATCCTGGCCATGGAGGAGGAGCACGCCGACGACCTGGCCAGCCTGCTCGCGACGCTGGACCCCTCCAAGGGGTGACGGAAGAGTACGCGGCGGCGCGCGAGGGCGCCGCGGTCGTGGACGTCGCCGGCCGCGGGATCCTCGCCGTCACCGGGCCCCAGCGGATCAAGTTCCTCCACAACATCGTCAGCAACGATCTCCAGTCGCGCCGCCCCGGCCAGGGCACGCTGGCCGCGGTGATGGACGTGAAGGGCCGCCTGCTCGTGCTGATGCGCGCGCTCGTGACCGAAGACGCCGTCCTGCTCGAGATGCCGGCGGACCGGCTCGACGTGATCGAGGCCCTGCTCGTGCACTACAAGGTGGCGGCGCCCGTGCGGTTCGCGCGCCGTCCGGTGGCCGTCCTGGGCGTGTTCGGTCCCGGCGCGGCGGAGACGCTGGCCCGGGCCGGCGCGCCGGTGCCGCCGGACGCGGCGCCCGAGAGCCACTTCGCTTCCGTCATCGGCGGGGCGCCGGTGCGGGTCGTCCGTGCGTCCGACTTCCCCGCCGGCGGCTGGGCCATCCATGCGTCGCCCGAACAGGCGGCGGAGGCACGCGAAGCGCTGATCGCCGCCGGCGCCGTCGCGATCGGCGAGGGCACTCTCGATGTCCTGCGTGTCGAGGACGGCCGTCCCTGGTACGGCCGCGACGTCACCGAGGACAACCTCCTCCACGAGACGGGCCTGGTCGCCGAATATCACTCGCCGACGAAAGGCTGCTACGTGGGGCAGGAGGTGATCGCCCGCCTCGAAGCCCGGGGCGCCAACGTCAACAAGGTCCTGCGCGGCCTGCGCCTGGCCGCGCCCGTCGAAAGCGGCGCCGCTGTCCGCGCGGACGGCAAGGACGTCGGAGTGGTGACGACGTCCGGAGTGTCGCCGCGCCTGGGCCCGATCGCGATGGCCTTCGTGCACCGGTCGCGCGCGGAGGCAGGCACCGCGCTGGAGGTGGCGGGAGCGCCCGCCACCGTCACGACCCTGCCCATCACCGGCTGAGCCACGTCGTCTCGCCCGTTGTCGCCCGCCGTCGCTTGGGGCACACTCCTCACGCGTGAAGATCTACACCAAGGGCGGCGACGCCGGCGAGACGGGACTCATCGACGGCTCGCGCGTGTCCAAGGACGACCCGCGGGTGAGCGCCTACGGCGAGGTGGACGAGCTCAACGCCGTCCTCGGTCTCGCGCGGGCGCACAGCTCCGACGCGGCCGTGCGCGCGCTGCTCCACGACGTCCAGAAGGACCTCTTCGCGCTGGGGGCGCAGCTGGCCGATCCCCAGGCCCGGATCGGCTCGCGCAAACACAAGGCGGCGGTGACGGCGGCCCAGATCGAGGTGCTGGAGCGCGCGATCGACGAGCGGCAGGCGGCCATGGCGCCGCTGCAGGCGTTCCTCCTCCCCGGCGGAGTGCCCGCGGCCGCCTTCCTGCATCTGGGCCGCACGGTGTGCCGGCGCGCGGAGCGGGCGACGGTGTCCCTGGCGCGGCGCGAGAAGGTGGACCCGCTCGTGGTCGCCTACCTGAATCGCCTCTCCGACCTCCTCTTCGTCCTCGCCCGCGAAGCCAACCTCCGCGCGGGCGAGGCCGAGGAGAAGTGGTGATCGCCATCGCCCTGCGCTCTTCCGTGCGCGAGGACCTGGAACGCCACGGGGTGACGATCGGCCCCCAAGACACGCCCGCGACGCTGCGGGAGAGGCTCAACGACGTCTACGTGAGTGAGGTACGCACCCTGCGCGAGCGTCAAACGAGGGGTGAGATCCCCCTGACCGATTACGCGCAGCACGTGTGGGCGCTGAAGGCACGATTCCCCCTGCTCGGACTGCCCCTGGAACTCTGGGACGAATAGGTGGCGAGGGACCTGGCCCTCGCCGCCACCGTCACCGCGGGAGCCCTGGGCCTCCAGGTCCTGCGCCATCTGGAAGCGATCCGCGGATATCGCGCTCCTCCCCTGCCCGCCTTCGACGCCTACGTGTACGCGGCCATGGCGGAGCACCCGACGGTGTTCACGGTCGCGCCGTGGGGTCATCGCATCCTGACCCCGTGGCTGGCGGCGGCCGTGCCCTTCCTGCCGATCAACGTCGCCTTTCCCTTGGTGACGATCGGATCGTTCGCCCTGGCCTGTCTTCTCCTGTTCGCGTTCCTGCGGCGGCGCGGCCACCGGGCCTGGGCGGCGAGCCTCGGGGTCGCCGCCTTCGCGTTCTCGCCGCCGGCCTCCGAGCTCGTCGCGGCGCCGTTCCTGGTCGAACCCCTGGGCTGCGCGCTCCTCATCGCGCTGCTCCTGGCCCTGGAGATGGGAGCGGGCGTCGTCGTCCTCGCCCTCGTCGCCGTCCTCGGCGTGCTCGCCAAGGAAGCGCTGATCCTGTTCTTGCCCGTCGTGTACTTCGCCAGCGCCAAGGAGCGGCGCGCACACGCCGCGCGTGACGCGGCCCTCGTCCTGGCGGCGGCAGTGGCGACCCTGCTTCTCCTCCGTCTGGTGTGGACTCCCCACATCCACACCCCCGTGCCCAACCTCGGAAGCGAACGCTTCCGGCTCATCGGATTCAGCCTGCGCTACGAAACCGGCCGCTGGCTCGCCATCACCGCTCTCGGGGGCCTGACCGTCGCCGCGACCTTTGGGGCCCTGCGCCCGGCGGGGCGGACCTACCTCCGGCGTTACGGCTGGGTGCTGCCGGCAGTGCTCCTGCAGCCCCTGCTGGCCCAATGGGCGATCCAGCAGGTGGTGGGCGAGATGAACCGCTATCTTCTATATGCCGTGCCGGTGCTCGTGGGGCTGGGGCTGATCGCCCTGGACCGTGTGCTCCCCAACCTCGACGAGCGGGGGCCTCCGGCCGGGCCGCCTGCGCGACGGGCGTGGATCGCGGCCGCCGGCCTGGCGCTCGCGATGGTCGTGCCTCTCCTCGTCGTGGACCGCTACCGCCGGCTCGATCTCCAGGGCCGCCGCGAGGGGAATTACGTCCTCGGCTTCTGCCACGGGACGTTGACCGCTGCGCGCAAGCTCCAGGACGGCGCGGCGGTGATGTTGCGGATGGGTGAGCGGCGATTCGACCTCCAGCACTTCGAGCCCGAGATGTTCGATCGGATGCGCTGGTTCCTGCGCGACGGCTGGGGCCACGAGCCCCAATACGCGACGGACGAGGCCTTCATGCAAGCCGACCGGGCGACGGTCGTGCTTCCCTGCTACACGCCCGCGCCCATCGAAGTGACGCTGGCCATGAGCGCGGTCCGGGACACGGCGCTGCGGGTGTCCGCCAACGGACGGGCCATCGGCGAGGGAACGATCGGCATCGCGCGCACGCGCTTGCGGTTCCAGGTGCCGGCGGACGCGCTCTTCCGCGGGGACAACCTGCTCTCGCTGGAGGTCGCGGGAGCAGCCGCCGCCGCTCCCCGCCTCTACGCCATCGCCTACTCGCCTATTCCCCGATGATCTTGACGAGGACGCGCTTGGGGCGCCGGCCGTCGAACTCGCCGTAGAAGATCTGCTCCCAGGGCCCGAAGTCGAGCGCACCCTTCGTGACCGCCACCACCACTTCGCGCCCCATGACCTGGCGCTTGTGATGGGCGTCCCCGTTGTCCTCGCCCGTGCGGTTGTGGTGATACCGCTGGGGGCTGGGGTCGTAGGGCGCGAGCTGCTCCAACCAGCGCTTGTAGTCTTCGTGCAGGCCGGGCTCGTCGTCGTTGATGAAGACCGATGCGGTGATGTGCATCGCGTTCACGAGGCAGAGGCCTTCGCGCACGCCGCTCTCCGCCACCGCCTGGGCCACGCGGTCGGTGATGTTCACGAAGTCCATTCGTGCGGGCACGTTCATGGTCAGGTGGATGGTGTGCGATTTCACTCAGGCTCCCTCCAGGGCCGCGCGCACGGCCTCGAACACGCGCGTGGCGATCTCGCGGCTCACACCCTCGCGCACGGTGCCGCAGGCGATCGTTTGACTCCGTCCCCCTGTCCCGTAGAGGACGACCTCCCAGCGCTCGCGGCCTTCGAAGGGCTCCGGGGCGGGCGGATCGGGCAAACGTTCGGCGGGACGGGCGGCGGCGGCGATGACGCCGCCGTTGAGCAGGATGCGCGCGCCCTTCAGCGCGGATTTGCCGGCCTCGCCGGCCGGCCAGTAGAATCCGGCGTGGTCCTCGGCGAAGAAGCCGAGCGTGCCGTCCGCAGACGGCAGCTCGGCCACGATGCGGCGCCCGCGGCCCTCTTCTTCGCGGCGCGCGCTCTCGCGCGAGACCTTGGCCCACCTGAGCCCCATCGAGAGCCGGAAGATGGACCAGAGCAGCGCGAGGAGGGCCAGGAGAGCGAGGATCTTGATCCACATGCGGCGGGGAGGGCCATTGTAATGCGCGCGGCCTCTCTCCACGCGGACGCACCTTCCTTCCGGGCGGGGCCAGGCTGATGCCTTCGAAATACCTCGAGCCCGAGCAGGCGAAGCGGCTCGCGGACCATCGATACGAGCTCACCCGCAAGGCTCTGGGCGGGCGCGTCGTGCTCGTGCCTGGGGGCGCGGGCGGCCTCGGCGCCGCCATCACCGCGCTACTGCTCCAGGACGGGGCACTGCCCGTGGTCGGCTATCGCACCCACCGCGGCCGCGCCCTCGCCTTCCAGCAGAAGATGCAGGACATGTACGGCGGCCCGGTCGCCCTCGTCGAGGGCGACATCGGCGACGCCGCGGTGCGCGAGCGCTACCTGCAAGCGGCGCTCGACATCAAGGGCGAGGTCTACGGGCTCGTCGCCCTGCCCGGCGACCCGGCGCGGGTCAAGCCGGAGGAGCTGGACGCGGAGGCCCTGCGCGCTTCGTTCGCCGCCAACTACGAGGCGCCCGTCCTGCTCGCCCGCGCCACCGCGGAGCGCATGGCGCGCCAGGGCACGAAGGGCGCGATCGTCCTGATGTCGAGCATGCAGGGCGTGCATCCTTTCGAAGGCAGCCTGGCCTACGCGGGTCCGAAGGCGGCGCTCGTGCAGGCGGGGCGGATCCTGGCCAAGGAGTACGGCGGGCCCGCGGACATCCGCGTCAACGTGGTCGCGCCGGGGGCGACCATCGCGGGCATGGCGCGCGCCTCGATCGACTCGGGCAAATACGACGCCTACGTCGAGCGCGGCGTCATCCCCCGCTTCGGCCGGCCCGAGGACGTGGCCAAGGTGGTGCGCCTGCTGCTCGAGCCGGACTCGTACGTCACCGGGCAGGTCATCACGGTGGACGGAGGGCTGACGCTGCGGCGGGATCGGCTGGGTTAGGGGGGCCGGGGCCGGGCTCGCCTGGAGCGCGGCCCGCCCGGACCTCGTCCGTGCCCCCATTTTCGAAGGCGCGGGCGCTCAGCCCGAGCGCGTCTCGCTCTGGATGGAAGTCCGTTCTCTTTGCCAGGGACCATGCTCACGGACCTGCGACATCCCGCGAGGCCCGAAGACGAGATCACTCTCGTATTGGTTGTGGCGCCGACAGCGCAGAGAGATGTTCTCCAGTGTGGCCAATCCACCGAGGGCATACGGCACGATGTGGTGGAACTCCAGGAACGTGCGCTCGGCGCAGCGCTGTCCGTTCTTGCTGACGTAGCCACATCGGCCGCCGTCGCGAGCCCATGCGGCGCGCTGGACATGGTTCGGGATATCACGCGAGTGCGTCGTCTCCGCCAACCTATCCGCCCCGGGGCGGATAACGCGAGAGCGCTTCGCCTGCGTCGTCGCGGCGAACTTCGCCTTCTCGACCTTCTCGAGGAGCAGAGCCAGGGCGCGCTCGACGATGGCACCCGGATCTCCGTTCGGGATCTCGCGGCGCAGAAGATCCTGGAGGCGGCGCAGCTGGTCGTGACCCTCCTTGCCGAGGGTGAACTGGACGCGATACCGATCGGGCGAAGTGGTCTCGACGATCGAACGCCGCGTCGGCAGCAGCGGCGGCGCCGATTCCATCGGTGAGGCCGTGGGTGTGAGCGGTTGCGATGACGCTACCGAGACGCCCAGAGACGCATTGGCTGCCGGAGCGAGAAGCTTCCGGATCGAGGGCGCGAAGTCCGGCCGCGGCGCCAGCTCCGCTATCAGCGCCTCGATCTCGCGACGGCTTCGGCCCGAAGCCCGGGCCAGGACGGTCTCGTGGTTCTCCGGCGTCAGGCGGGGAGCCAAGATCCGCACGGACGTGAGGGACATCGCGCCGGACGAGAGCAAGTCCAGGATCGGCGGAAACCGCCGCGCGGCGCGAGCCGCTTGAATGCGATTGCAGGTCGCATCCTCGGAGAGCCCCAGCACCTGCGTGCAATAGCCGAAGAGCGTGCCGTGGCCTTCGGCGGCGAAGAGACAAGGCCGCGCATCGAGCGCGGCCAGGTGGGCCACCAGCTCGGCCGTGGCCTCCCGTTCCTTCCCGGCTAGGACTCGGACACGCGCGAGAAGATCGTGATCCGACAGGCTGGACGCGACAGCGAACATGTTCGTGTTCATGCCCCTGTGTATCACGCTGTTCTTTTCGACTCGGCAGTGGCCCTGGCCGCCGTCAGGCGCATCGAAACAAGGGAACTCAGCGCGCAAGGAGACTGCGATCCGCGAGCGCTCCAGAGCGTCGCGGCCGCGTTTCTGACCGCGTTCTCGGGGAACGCCCATGATGCCAGCCGCCCGTGCGCGAGAAAACGCGGGCCCAAAACGACGGAGCCGCTGAAAGAAATTTCGCGACCGCGCGACACGGCCCGCCAGGATCAAGCGGCGACGGCTCGCAGCGACCCGCACGCGAAGGGAGTCCCGCCGGAAATGATCGCACCGCGCCGGTCGCAATGAGCACCCGATCGGCGAGCGAGGTCCGGCGCGACCCTACCGCCGCTCCACCAGCGCCGGCCCGCCGTCGTCGAGGCTCTCCACGTCGAGGCGCCGACGGTGCGCCGCGCGCCACTCCGCGCGCGCCAGGCACGCGTGGTACGACGCACGATCCGGCTCCGCGCGCACGGCGTCCCGATAGAGCCGGACGGCCTCGTCCCAATCCCCGCCGCGAGCCGCCGCGTACGCGGACTCCGCGGCCAGGGCCCCGCCGGCCGCGACCGCCAACTCGTCCGGCCCGTAGAGGAAGACCTCGACGACCCCGAGGGGAGGCCCCGCGTCCTGGAACAGGAGGCGGACCTCCCCCACGCGAGTGCCAGGCAGGACGATCGCGAGGAGCGCCTGGCGCCCGGCTCGCGGCGCCCCGTTCACCCACTGCAACGTGTGGCTCAGGGGACCGCTGGCCACGGCCACGCCGTCCGCCTCGCACACCCAGCGCGCGGCCAGCGGCGTCGGATCCAGCGGAACCTGCAAGACCAGGGCCGACAGGCGGCGCGGAGGAACGCGGACCATCAGACCGGATCCGCGGCCGATCCCCTGCGGCGAGGTCCACGATGTGAGCGGGTCGCGATCGCGAACGGCCAGGGGCAGGACCGCGCCATCGATCGAACGGACCTCCAGCAACGACGCCGGGACCGGCCGCGTCTCGTCGTACGGCGGCCGGAAGGCGCGGAAGACGCTGAACTCGGCGGCCACGTCTTCGTGCCAGGCGCCGCCGAGCGAAGCGAGGAGGTCGCGCATCCCACCCGCCCGCGGCAGGCCGCGGGACAGGCGCGAGGACAGGACCCAGGACGCGCGCGGATCGAGGTCCACCTCGTCGCGGAAGCGCAGCGGGTCTCCGGGAATCCGCTCGTTCCAGGCCTGGCTGGCGATCACGGCCTCGTCCGACTCCAGCGTGAGCCGCGCCGCGAACTGGAGGCTCGCGTATCCGCTGTGCACGCCCGCGCGCGCGAGGCTGGAGAGCACCGGCTCCAGCGGGGGCACCTGCCAGACGACGCTCGCGTGTTCCGGATTGCGCCAGGCCGCGGTCACCAGGCGATGGCCGATCAGCCATGGCACGGATACGGCGAGGGCGGCCGCCGCGGCCACGGCGGGAGTCCCAGAGCCCAGCCGGGCCACGCCTGCACCCAGCAGCGCGATCACCGGCACGGTCAGGCCGTAGAGGTACCGGACTTCATCCCCGCCCGTGCGGCGGCTCAGCGCGAACCCCGCGGCCAGGGCCAAGGCCCAGCCCACGAGAGGCCATGTCCGTCGGTCGCGGAGCGCCGCCGCCAGCAGCACGGCCAGACCCACTCCGAGCGCCAGCGCCGCCGCCCACGGCAACGTCGCTCGCTCCGGCCCATCCACCACCAGCGGGACCTGCAGGCCGAAGAGGCCGCTCGACGCGCGCGCCAGATCGCGCAGACCGGCCGCCCACAGCCACCGCGGCCGCAGGGCGGTGACCGGGCTGGACGCGGAAGCCTGGATGAGACGCGCCACGGCCAGGGGAGAGGCGCCCACGAAGAGTCCCCCGGCGAACGCAATGACTCCGCGCGGGCGTGGCCGCCAGCCCGCCGCGATCAAGCCCGCGAAGGCGCCGGCGAGGGCGGGGATCGCCAGCGCCGAATCCCAGATTGCGGCACCGCAGACGAGCCCCAGGACCAGGGAACGGACGAGCGAGCGTGGCCGCGCAGGCTCGGGGAGAGAATGCAGCCCCGCGAGCACCGGCACCGAGACGAGGAGCGGGATCAAGAAATTCGGCGTGGGCCCGGTCGCGGCCATGAGCGCCATGTACGGCGTGCCGACCGCGGCCAGCGCGGCCGCCGCCCACGCCGCCATCCGTCCCTGCACGCGCTGCGCGGCCATGCCCGCGGCCACGATCAGCAGCACCCCGCACACGGCTTCGTACACGCGAAAGACCAGGTGGGGGCCGGCGAGGGTGAGCGCGGGCGCGAGAAGGTACGTATCGAGCGTGCCGTTGTACGGCTGGTTCCACAGGATCGTGGAGAGCTCGCCGCGCAGGACGTGGCGCGCCATCACGAGGGGGATCGCGTCGTCGTTGGAGACGGGCAGGCCCCATGTCGCGAGGTGGAGCGGAAGGCGCGCGGCCAGCGCCAGCAGCGCGATCCCGGCCGCGGGCGCCCAAGGTGCCGCCGACGGCCGCAGCGCCGCCCACCGACCGTCCGCCTTCATCGTCCGCGGAGTCTCGCCCAAGGTGCGGCCCCGCACAACGCCGCGAGCGGGGTTTGACCCCGCCCGGCCGGCCCGGCTACCCTGCGGAGATGACCGCTCGTCGCGCCGCCGCCGTACTGATCCCGCTCGCCCTGGCCGCTGCCGCGGCCTGTTCGCAGGCCCGTTCCGCGCCGCCTCCGAGCGCGGAGGGCGAAGGCCCGCAGGCCGTCTTCGCCCGTATCGACGGCCACGCCATCACCCAGAAGGAAGTGGACGAGCGGGCGGACAGCACCCTCCAGCGGCTGAAGGACGAGGAGTACGAAGCGCGGCGCCGTGCCCTCGACGAGCTGATCACCGAGCGGCTGATGGACGCCCAGGCCACGGCCCAGGGTATCTCGCGGGATGAGCTCCTCAAGCGCGAGGTGGACGGCAAGGTGGCGCCGCCGACGAAGGCGGACGTCAAGGACCTGTACGACCGGAACCGGGACCGCGTCGGCGGCCGCACGCTCGCCGAGCTGACGCCGGAGATCGAGCGCTCGATCCTGCAGACGCGCTCCGCGGAGCGCGCCCAGGCCTATCTGGCGGAGCTGCGCAGCAAGGCCAGCGTCGCCGTGACGCTGCCGCAGCCACGAAGCCAGGTGCCGATCCCGGCGGACGCCCGCGTCCTGGGGCCGGACAAGGCGCCGGTGACGATCGTCGAGTTCTCGGACTATCTCTGCCCCTACTGCCAGAAGGCCCAGAGCGTGGTGGACGAGGTGCTGGCGAAGAACCAGGGCAAGGTGCGCTTCATCCACCGTGACTTCCTGCTCGGGCGGCCCCGCTCGATGGCGGTGGCGCGCGCGGCCCAGTGCGCGGCCGACCAGGGGAAGTTCTGGGACTATCGTCGCAACCTGCTGGAAGCGCCGGGCGACTGGAGCGACGAGGACCTGCTGCGCCGGACGGCTTCCCTCGGCCTCGACCGCACGACCCTCCAGACCTGCCTCACCTCCGAACGCCACGACAAGGCGATCCTGGAGTCGTCGGAGGACGGCAACAAGCTCGGCGTCCAGTCCACGCCCACCTTCTTCATCAATGGGCGGCGGATGCGCGGCGCGCGGGACGCCGCGCAGTTCCAGGAGATCATCGACTCCGAGCTCAAGGCCGGCGGCTAGCTCACGCCCGCGCGTGGGAAGGGTCCGACCGACTTTTCCGCTTGACCCCTGCAACCCCGGGACCCACAATGACCTTCTCGCGCCATCGCGCGAAGGAGGTGGCAGGCAGAGTTGCAAACGGAGCTCCGGGCCTGGACGATCAAGGATTCTCTCGAGCTGTACAACGTCAGCGGATGGGGCCGGGACTTCTTCTCCATCAACGACGCCGGCCACGTTCAGGTCACCCCCGCCGGACCGGGCTCGCACGCGATCGACCTCAAGGAGCTCGTCGAGGATCTCCGTGAGCGCGGGCTGAACCTCCCGATCCTCATCCGCTTCTCCGACATCCTCCGCACGCGCGTCGAGCAGCTCTGCGGCTCCTTCCAGCAGGCCATCGCCGAGAACGACTACAAGGGCAGCTATCGCGGCGTCTACCCGATCAAGGTCAACCAGCAGCGCCACGTCGTCGAGGAGCTGATCGAATACGGCCGGCCCTTCAACCTCGGCCTGGAGGCGGGCAGCAAGCCGGAGCTCCTGGTCGCGCTCGCCCTGCAGGAGAACCCGGAAGCGCTGATCATCTGCAACGGGTACAAGGACCGCGCCTACATCGAGACGGCGATGCTGGCCCAGAAGCTCGGGCGCAAGGTCATCATCGTGGTGGACCGCGTGGCCGAGGTGGATACCATCATCGCGGCCAGCCGGGATCTCGGCATCACCCCCATCATCGGCGTCCGCGCCCGCCTGGCCACCAAGGGCGCGGGCAAGTGGGTGGAGTCCACCGGCGACCGGTCGAAGTTCGGCCTCACCACCAGCGAGCTCGTGGACACGGTCGAGAAGCTCCGCAGCGTGGCGATGCTGGACTCGCTGCAGCTCCTGCACTTCCACATCGGCTCGCAGATCACGGCCATCCGCGCCGTCAAGGACGCCTTGCGCGAGGCCAGCCGGATCTTCGTCGAGCTGCACGCCCTCGGCGCCAACATGCGCTACATGGACTGCGGCGGCGGGCTGGGCGTGGACTACGACGGCAGCCAGACCAACTTCCATTCCTCGGTGAACTACACGCTGCAGGAGTACGCGTCCGACATCGTCAGCCAGGTGGCGGAGGCCTGCAACGCGAAGAACGTGCCCCATCCGGACATCGTCACGGAGTCGGGCCGCGCCCTCACCGCACACCACTCCGTGCTCGTGTTCAACGTCCTGGACACCACCCAGATGCTGCTCGGGCAGATCCCGGAGTCGCTGGCCAAGGACGAGCATCGCGTCATCCAGCAGCTCTACGAGACGTACCAGAGCGTGTCGCGCAAGAACTTCCAGGAGGCGTACCACGACGCGCTCACCCTCAAGGAAGAGGGGATCACCGCCTTCAACCTCGGGATCCTCGACCTCAAGGCGCGCGCCCGCGTCGAGCAGCTCTTCTACGCGACGATCGAGAAGATCCTGAAGATCGTGCGCGACCTGCCCTACGTGCCGGACGAGCTGGAGGGGCTGGAGAAGCACCTCTCGGACACGTATTACTGCAACTTCTCGCTCTTCCAGTCGCTCCCGGACCACTGGGCGGTGCGGCAGCTCTTCCCCACCATGCCCATCGACCGCCTGAACAAGGCGCCGACGCGACGGGCGATCCTGGCCGACCTGACCTGCGACTCCGACGGCAAGATGGACCAGTTCATCGACCTCCGCGACGTCAAGCACTACCTCGACCTGCATCCCCTCAACGGCGAGCCCTACTACGTGGCCAGCTTCCTCACCGGCGCCTACCAGGAGATCCTGGGCGACCTGCACAACCTCTTCGGCGACACGGACGCCGTGCACGTCCGGGTCCAGGGCGACGACTAAGGCGTCGAGCACGTCGTGGAAGGCGACTCGGTGGCGGAGGTCCTCTCCTACGTGCAGTACTCGAAGGACGACCTCATGTCGCGCGTGCGGCGGGCGGCGGAAGCGGCCCTGCGCGACCGGCGCCTGACCCCGGCGGAGTCGGGCCGGCTCATGCGACGGTACGAGGAAGCGCTCGAGGGCTACACGTACCTCACCGTCAACACCTAGACCTCAGCGTTCGTCGCAAGCGGTGACGGGCCCCGCGCGCGCCGCCGCGCTGGAGACGGGCGCGAACAGCCAGAGGTCGTGGCTCAGGTACGGATTGATCTGCGGATCGCGGCAGAAATGCGCGACGGGGACCCATCCCCCCGGGTCCTGGGGCGGCGGCTCCGTCGCGAACACCTCGCGTCCTTCCGCGGCCCAGGCCGCTTGCCAGGCGGGAATGCCCGCGGCCGAGGTATCGGCGGATGCGATGTCGCCGTTGTCTTCGAGGAAGAACCGGACGGCGGGATAGTCCACGATGGCGATGGCCGCCGGGGACCGGCCGGCGAGGAACCGCGCGACCTGGATCTCCGCCAGCGGATGGCGCCGCTGTCGAACCGCGAGTGGTTCGCTCACCGCGGCCATCCCCGCCACCGCCATCAGGACCGCGACGACGCCGGTGCGGCGGAAGCGGAGTGGTGCCAGCCCGCCCATGAGGGTCAGGGCGACGACCGGAGAGAGCAGGTATCGCGGGTAGTTCATGTCGTGCGCCACGAACACGTAGAGGAGATGCGGCACGGCCCAGAAGGCGAGGAGGAGAGACGCCCGGGAGCGCCAACGGCCGCGGAGGGCGCGGCCGGCCAGGACGAGGATCAGCAGCCAGGACGCGGACACGACGATCTCCCGCCCGCCGGAGAAGCCCGCCCCGAACCCATAGCGGGCGAGGCTGTGCAAGGCCCGAAGCGGCCGCGCGAGGAGATGGCCCTCCGTCAACACTGACTCGCCCCATTGGTGGAAGTGCCCTCCGACGTGCGCCGTCCCGCTGTAGACCAGCGCCCGGGGGTCGCGCAGGGCCAGCCAGCCGAGCCACGGCACCACGCCCGCGACGAACGCGGCCGACATGACCAGGACCGCGGAAACCCCTCGCCATCTCGTCCCCCGCAGCCTCCAGCCTCCCACCAACAGCGGGCCGAGCATCGTGACGTTGACGAGCCGAATGCCGGGCATCACCCCACCCAGCAGCGCGGCGGCGATCCAACGGCCCGCGCCCGCGCCTTCGGCTACGCACAGGGCGAGCATCCCGGCCCCGGCCAACATCCCGAGCGGATCGCTCACGATCTGGCTTCCGGTCACCCACGACATCGGCGTCGCGAGCCACAGCGCCGCCGTGGCCAGACCGCACCGCCCCGCCGCCGCCTCCGACGCTCCGAGCGAGAGGGCCCAGGCGCGGGTGACCAGCGCGAGCGGCCAGGCGGTCAGGCTGGAGGAGACGGCGGAAATGAGGTGGAGCGCGAGGACAGGATCGCCCAGGGCCGCCGTGAGCAGCTTCCCGAGCCACATGTACACCGCGTAGCCCGGCCAGTGTGGGCGCATCTCGGCAATCGAGTGCCGGATCACGCCGCGAATGAAGAGCACGGAGTCCTCGACGTCGGGCGCCAGGGGCATCGTGGGCAGGCGGACGGCGATCCCGATCACAACGAGGCCGCAAACGATGGCGGTCCAGGCATTACCGGGCCGCGCGGCGGCGCCTTCCGCCGACGCGGGAGACGCGGTTTCGGTCTCGTTCATTGACAGGCTGTTGAGGGGACGCTAAGGTGCGCGCGTCCGTTCTCGGGGAGCCTGGCGGCGCGGGAGCGCCCGGGCGGCTCAGTGTAGGTTGTGGTGGTATGCAGGAGCACACGCATGACCGGACGCCGTTCGATCTGGGCCGGACTGTTCTTGACTGCGCTGACGCCGTCCATCGCTCTGTCCCAGGGCCTCGAGATCGACCACAAGGCCGTCGGCTGCATCGTGGTCGGCAAGTATCCCAAGATGAACGCCTGCTTTACGCCGGCCGCGAACCTGGCGAAGAGCCGCGTGTACTTCCGGCCTGAGGGTACCCCAAGCTGGTATTACGTCGAGATGAAGTCCGACCAGCCTTGCCTCACCGGCATCCTGCCCAAGCCGGGCAAGAAGCTGGTCGGCAAACACGTCGAGTACTACCTCGAGGCCCAGAACAAGGCCTTCTCGCCCTCCCGCACGGCGGAATACGCACCCATCGTGGTCAAGTCCGCGCAGGAGTGTAAGAAGAACATCCCGGTCGCGCCGTTCCTGAACAACGCGACGGTCGCGGTGTTCCCGTCCGTGCCCGCGGGCTTCGTGGGCGCCGGGGGGATCGGCACGGCCGCCGTCGTCGGGATCGTGGGCGCGGGGGCGGCCGCCGCCACCACCGCGATCGTCGTCGCCAACAACAACGACGACAACACCACGACCACGATCGCTTCGAGCGTCAACACCACGACGCTGCCTACGGTGACGACGACGCTGGTCACGACCACCACGCTGCCCAAAGTGAACCACGCGCCGAACGCCGTGCTCAGGGTCAAGCCGGACCCCCCTCAAGGCGTCGGACCTCTCACCGTCATCTTCGACATGTGCGGGAGCAGCGATCCGGACCCCGGCGACACGCTCAAATACTTCTTCGAGTTCGGCGACGGCAACATGACCTCGGGATCGTCGTGCGTCGAGTCGCACACGTACTCGGCGTCCTTCCGCGAGGCGGCTGCCGACAAGGTGAAAGCCCTGGACAAGAGCTACACCTTCAATGGCAGCGTCGTCGACCAGGACCTCGCGAGTGGCAGCCGGTCGCGCACGGTGATCGCGACCAGCCCCGCGCCGGCCTGCGGCACTCCGTCAGTCGCGGTCGTCAGCCCGCTAGGCTGCCGGCCACCTCCGAAAACGCCGGTCAGCGTCACCATCAACGCGAGCGATCCGAGTGGGATCTCCAGCGTAACGGCGACGGCTACCTACACCGGGAACTACAGTGGCGGGCCGACAGGGTCCTGCGTCAGCGTGGCCCCGGTTCAGGAAGCCTCGGCCACGGCGACGGGCGGTCCGACGTACACGGCCTCGTTGAACGTC
>Ga0111539_10000335_pt1 | contig 57807 bp, 58 predicted proteins | sample RhiMethybrSRZTD1_FD_79667 | JGI IMG/M metagenome (GOLD analysis project Ga0111539, IMG submission 79667) | Populus rhizosphere microbial communities from Tennessee, USA - Rhizosphere MetaG P. TD hybrid SRZTD1 (version 2) (version 2) | ecosystem: Host-associated > Plants > Roots > Rhizosphere >...
ATGTATGCGGACCACATGACCGACTCGATGCGGCACGCGATCGGCGAGACGGACCGTCGCCGGGCGATTCAGCAGGCCTACAACCAGGAACACGGCATCACGCCGGCGTCGATCATCAAGAGCATCGACGAGGTCATGACCAGCGTCTACGAGCGCGATTACGTCACGGTCGGCGCAGGCAATGAAGGCGAGACCTTCCGGACCCACGGCGAGCTCGAGGCCCACATCACGCAGTTGCAATCGCAGATGAAAGCCGCGGCCGCCAACCTCGAGTTCGAGAAGGCGGCGACGCTGCGGGATCGCATCAAGCAGCTGCGTACGCGCGAGCTGGGTCTGGCCGGGAGCCGCAGCTAGTGCCCGGCCTGATCGAGTGGATCAAGGCCGCGCTCCTCGAGGTGCAGGAGTACGTGCGGATGCTGAGCATGACGTTCCGCGGCGTCGTGACGCCGCCGTTCTATTACAAGGACGTCGTGTTCCAGTTCGACGCGATCGGGATCGGGTCGCTGACCGTGGTGCTGTTGACGGGGACGTTCACCGGGATGGTGCTCGCGCTGCAATCCGGCCTGACGCTGGATCAGTTCGGCGCCAGGTCGATGGTCGGCCGACTGGTCAGCGCCTCGATCGTCAAGGAGCTCGGTCCGGTGCTGACCGGGCTGATGGTGGCGGGACGGGTCGGGTCCGGCATTGCCGCGGAGCTCGGCTCGATGATGGTCACCGATCAGATCGCGGCGCTGCGGGCGCTGGGAACCGACCCGATCCGCAAGCTGGTGGTCCCGCGGATCCTCGCCGGCTTGATCATGGTCCCGTTCCTCACCGTGATCTCGAGCGCCGTGGGCATGGTCGGCGGCTGGATTGTGACGGTCGGCGTGCTGCGGGTCGCGTCTTCGGTCTACTGGAACTCGGTGGTGCAGGGGCTCTACATCCAGGATGTCTGGATGGGACTGATCAAGCCGTTTTTCCTCGGCTTCGCGATCGTGAGCATCGGCTGCCACGTCGGGCTGCGCACGAAAGGCGGCACCCAGGGGGTCGGGCGGGCGACGACGAACGCGGTCGTGGCCAGCTCGGTCGCAGTGATCGCCGTGGACTACTTCGTGACGCAGCTCCTCATCACGTTGATGTATTGATGGCCCGTTCTGTACCTGCACCCCGTCCCGCGCTGCTCGATGAAGCGCTCGGTCCCGGCGGGCCGATCATCGTTTTCGATCAGGTCCACCTGGCCTTCGACGACAAGGTCATCCTTCGGGATGTCAGCTTCACGCTGAAGACCGGTCACACCAAGATCTTTCTCGGCGCCAGCGGAGCCGGGAAGAGCACCATTCTGAGGCTGATCCTGGGGCTCCTGAAGCCCGATGCCGGCCAGATCTTCGTCAACGGGGAGCAGGTCGACAACATGTCCGAGGATCAGTTGATGCGGGTACGACACGACCTCGGCATGGTGTTCCAGGAAGGCGCCCTCTTCGACTCGTTGTCGGTGCGTGAGAACGTCGGCTACAAGCTGTTCGAGGAGCTCAACTGGAAGCCGGCGGACGCCAACAAACGCGTCGAAGAGGTGCTTGGGTTCATCGGACTTGGCGAGTTCATCGATCGCCGGCCGTCGGAGCTCTCCGGCGGCCAGCGCCGCCGCGTGGCGATTGCCCGGGCGATGGCCGCAAAGCCGCGAATCCTCTTGTACGACGAGCCGACGACCGGTCTCGACCCGATCACGTCGATCACCGTGGACGACGAGATCCTCAAGTTGCGGGACTTGGAGGGCGTGAGCTCGATCCTCGTCACCCACCAGCTGCGGGATGCGTTCTACGTTGCCGAGCACACGGCCAACCGCAACGGCGGCGAGGTGGCGTTCGAGCGGGCGTCGGCGGACAAGTCCGACGAGGCCGAGTTCATCATGCTCCGCGACGGCGGGATTGCCTTCGAAGGCAACGCCCATGAACTGCGCGCGGTGGCTGACCGCGACCCTTACATCGCAGCGTTTCTTTCGTGAAGGACTGGTGTTATGCCACGCACACGATCGCTCGCCTGGTCTGAGCTGAAAATCGGCATCATTGCGGTCGGCGCCATTGCGCTTGCGGTGATATTCATCATCGCGGTCGGGGGCCAGGGCGGCTTCTCCTGGGAGCAGTACACGCTGGTCACGCGATTCGCCGACGTCAAAGGGTTGAAGAGCGGGGCCGTCGTCCGCGTGGCCGGCGTCGAGGTCGGCAAGGTGGACGAGGTCAAGCTGTCGGGATCCGAGGTCGAGGTCCGGCTCAAGGTCAACGAAGAGAACAAGTCGCGCATCACGACGGAATCGCGTGCCTCGATCGGGTCACTGAGCCTGCTCGGCGAGCCGGTCATCGACATCTCGCCTTCGACGCAGGGCACGCCGCTCAAGGACGGCGATTTCCTGCCACCGGGGCGCGCACCGGGACAGCTGGCCGACGTGGCCGAAGGGGCGACCCAGTCACTGCAGCAGGTCACCGGCATCCTGAAGGACATCCGCAGCGGCAAGGGGACGATGGGCAAGCTGTTCACCGATGACCAGATCTATCGTGAGGTGAACAATCTGATCGCGTCCGCGGGCGTTGTGGCAAACGAACTTGGCCGCGGCCGCGGGACGTTGGGCATGCTGATTCGGGACCCGGCCGCCTACAATCGCCTGAACGCGGGGCTCGGATCGCTGCAGGAATCACTGGCGCGCATCAACGCCGGAGAGGGAAGTCTTGGCCGCCTGCTGAAGGACGAGGCCTTTGCGAAATCCCTGACGTCGGCGACGTCCAACTTCGATCAGGTGACCGCCCGCCTGAACCGCAACGACAACACGGTGGGACGGTTGCTGACCGAGCGCGAGCTGTACGACAAGATAACGGCGCTCACCACCCGGCTGGACGCGATCACCAGCGGGCTGCAGCAGGGTGAAGGCAGCGCCGGACGGCTCCTGAAAGATAAGGAGTTGTATGATCACATGAATGCGGCGGCCAGCGAGCTTCGACAGTTGATTGGCGACATCCGCAAGGACCCAAAGAAGTACCTCAACGTTCGGGTCAGTATCTTCTGAGAGCTGACAGCTGCGCGAGGAGCAGGAAAATGTCGAGGGACGACGGATCGGCGGCAGGCACGGTGATTCTGGCGTTCGTGCTGGGAGCCGTCACCGGGGCAGCAGTCGCGCTGCTGATGGCGCCGGTGTCGGGCGAGGAAGCGCGGCGGATTCTGGGCGACCGGGCCCGTGAGGGGCGCGAGCGTGCCGAGGAAGCCGCACGGCAGGGGCGGGAGTTCCTGAATCGCCAGCGCGACACGTTGAGCACCGCGGTCGAGCGTGGCCGCGAAGCCTACAACCAGGCGCGCGCCGCCACGCCGCCTCAGGCGCCAGGGACGCCGGACACGTTGTGACCGATTGGGGTCTCGTTTTTCTCGGCGTCATCGCCCTCGCCACGCTGGTGATGGCCTTGATTCAGGTGGCCGTCTTCGTCGTCACCGCCCGGCTTGCAAAACAGGCGCAGCAGGCCGTGTCCAAGGCGCAGGAGACGCTCACCACCGCGCAGCAGACGATGACTTCCGTCCGCGAGGAGATTCGTCCGCTCATCGCGAGCGCCAACGGGATCGCCGAGGAGGCCTCCAGGGCCGCAACGCTGGCGACGGCGCAGGTCCACAAGGTCGATCGCCTGGTCTCGGATCTGACGGCCCGCGTCGACGAAACGTCGGCGCTCGTGCAGCAGGCGATCATTACGCCGGCTCGCGAGGGGCTGGCGATCATGGCGGCGGTCAGGGCGACGCTCGGAGCGATTCGCGCCGGCGCCGACTGGCGACGCCGCACCAGCCGTTCCGAAGAGGAAGATCCGCTCTTCATCGGTTGACGCCGTAAGGCGGCGGTGGTAGAACGGGGGCACCATCTACGCTCGAGGTTGCCCCATGCCCACGAATGCTCGTGCCGGTCGCCGTTTTGCCGTTCTTTCCGTCAGCTTCGCACTGCTCCTCGGGCCTGCGCTGGCGACCGCCCAGGACAGCAAATCCTCCGCTGCCGCCAAACAGCTCACTGAGGTGCTCGATCGGCTGAAGCTCGATGCCATCGCTGCGCCGGATCCCACTGACGCCAGCACTTTCGTGGCCGCGCTCTATTTCCAGGGCGGCCAGTTGCTGGTCGTGTCGGCCAAGTACTCCGCACCCACGCTGCTGACCGCCAAGCTGGCAAAGAAGGACTATCGCGACGTCTACATCGACCTCAATGCCGCCTCGGTGGCCGGGTCGAAGATCTTCGTGATGGATCAGACCTGCGACGGGCTGGTGGCCAAGCCTGGCGACAACGCACCCGACACGTGGGAAGAAGGACCGAAGACGACGGTGTTCGACGGTGACTGGAAGAAGGCCAAGATTTCGGAGGACGAGTACACGAAGGCCTTCGCCGGTGCCGACGACCGCTATGCGCGCATCCTGACGTTGCTCACCGAGCAGGCCAGGAAGAGTGGTTCGTAGTCCCGGACGATTCGACGCTCAGCCAGAGGACTGCAGATGCAAGAAAGAACCTTCAGGCTGGCCGTTCGCGTCATCAGCCTGCTGATCATTCTGATTGTTCTGTGGGCGCTGGGGATGCTGCGAACGGGGGGAAGCGTCCTTTACTGACGCTGAGTGCAGGTCGGTCCGCCGTCGCGCCGCTGCGCGGCGCTTTGGCGCGACAGCCTTCGCCGGGGAATCATGAGCGAAGGCTGGTGGGCGCTGATGGATTCGAACCATCGACCCCCGCCGTGTGAAGGCGATGCTCTACCACTGAGCCAAGCGCCCGACGTGCGAAACCCCGATCTTACCCGAACTGCCGTCGAGCGGCAATCCACACGGGTGCCGACCGCAGAAACCGGATCAGCACTGCCGAGTCGACGAAAGCCCGATGGGTATAATCCGGAGGTTCATCACAGGAGCCTCCATGATCGATCGCCGCACTTTCCTCGCTGCCATGAGCGCCGCCGCCGTGACGGGCGTGCGTGCCCAGGCCAAGAAAATCGACCGCCTCGGCATGCAGCTCTATACGGTCCGCACCGAGATGGAGAAGGACTTCGAGGGCACGCTCGCGAAGGTCGCGGCGATTGGCTATAAGGAAGTCGAGTTCGCCGGCTACTTCAAGCGGACGCCGGAGCAGGTGCGCGATGCGCTGAAGAAAGCCGGGTTGACCGCGCCGGCGGCGCACGTCGACTATCCGAGCCTCGCGCCGGACAAGCTGCCCGCGGTGCTGGAGTCGGCGCGGACGACTGGCCATCGATTTCTCGTCAATCCCTGGATCGACGAATCGCTGCGCAAGGAGCCGGACATCTGGAAAAGGGTCGCCGAAACCTTCAACCGGGCAGGGGAGGCGAGCCGGAAGGCAGGGATCCAGTTCGCCTATCACAACCATCATTTCGAGTTCGCGCCGGTCGACGGCAAGCTGCCCTACGAGTTGCTGCTCGAGCAGTGCGATCCCGCGCTGGTGAAGATGGAGCTCGATCTGTGCTGGATTACGGCGGCCGGCAAGGATCCGCTGGAGTACTTCAAGAAATATCCGGGCCGGTTCCCGTTGGTGCACGTGAAGGGACTGGCGAAGACGCCGGACGCTGGAGGCGCTGCGCCGATTCAGTCGATCATGCCGGACATTACTGACGTCGGCACCAGGGACATCGTGGACTGGAAACGAGTCTTCGCGCAGAGCAAACAGGCCGGCATCCAGCACTATTTCGTCGAGCACGACGTACCCAAGGATCCGTACGCCAGCCTGAAGGCGAGCTATACCTACCTGAAGCAGCTGGATTTCTGATCCGCCGCCGCCCGCGATCCGCGGCCGGCCGCCCGGTCCCGAGAACTCGGACTGCGGACCGCGGACCGCGATCTATTTCCGTCTTTCCGGCAACCGTCGCTCCGACGGGCCGTCGTAGACGTGGTCTTTGGGATCGATCTGTCTCATCGGCGTTTGCCGGACCTTCTCTTCTTCGGCGTGCGCCGCGATACCCGGGGCTCGCGAGACGATGAACAACGCGTTTGCCACGCTCGGCGGGATCCCGATATCGCCACAGACGGCCGCGATCGCGCCGTCGATGTTCACCGGCACGTGCTCGCCATCAGGGATGTTCTCGTTGATGACCATTTCGATTGCGCGGATCATCTGGATGTGCTCGGCTTCGACTTCGAGCTCGAGCGCCATTTGAAACAGCCGCCCGGCGCGGGGGTCGCGTGTATGGAACCGGTGCCCGAACCCTGGTCGTGGCTCATCGCTACTCGCTGTCTGCTCGACCAGCCGCACGGCCGCCTCGCGATATGAAGCGCCCTTGCGCACCATCTCGAGGCCGACGTCGAGAAAGTGCATGCAGCTCTCGATGTCGCCGCCGTGGTACTTGCCGAACCCGAGCAGCCCCGCGGCGACGCACGCGCGCGTCGCCGCGCCCGTCGTCGCGGTATTGCGTGCCGCAAGCGTCGACGGGGGCGTTGCGCCGTGATCGATGAAGGAAACGAGAATCGCCTCCATCAAACGGCCGATCCCCGGCGAAGGCACTTCCCCCATGAAGAGCAAGTAGATGGCCTCGCCGAACGTGAGCCGGCCCATCACCTCGTCCAGCGGGTAGCCGCGGACCAGGATCTTGTTCGGTTCGATGCATGTGAGCGCGGTGCGCCACTTCGCATCGGTGCTGCGACGTTCGCGCCGCGGTTCCGCTACGCTTCCGGCTTTCTCTCGTGCGCCCATGGCGAACCTCACTTGTGGTCGGGGTCCGGGGTCCGGGATCCGGTGCGGGTCATCGGAACCCGGACCCCGGACTGCCGGATTGTATCGGTTCTGCTATGCCGTTCCGTAGAGACGATCGCCGAAATCACCCAGGCCCGGGACGATGAACTTGTGGGCGTTCAGGCCCTGGTCCACCGCCGGCGTGTAGATGTGCACGTTCGGATGATGACGCTCGACCAGGGCGATGCCTTCGGGCGCCGCGACGATGCAAATCATCCGGATCTCGGTGGCGCCGGCGGTCTTCAGCAGATCGAGGGCTGCCACCGCGCTGCCTCCCGTCGCGAGCATCGGGTCGATCATCAGCACGAACGACCCGCCCAGATCCCGCGGCAGCTTCGAATAGTACTGCGAAGCGACCGCGGTCATTTCATCGCGCTGCAGCCCGATGTGGCCTACCCGTGCATCCGGGAGCAGTTCGAGGACCGCATCGAGCATCCCCAGGCCCGCGCGTAGAACCGGTACCACAACGACACCGGCGCCCACACGACGGCCGCTCGCCGGCCCGAGCGGTGTCTGCACGGAAACCGCTTCCGAGGGGACGTCGCGCGTGGCTTCGGCCGCGAGCAGCAGGCTGATCCGAATCGCCATCCGCCGGAAGACTTCGGGCGTCGTGGATACATCGCGCAGCGTCGCGAGCGCATCGTGCACGACCGGATGTTCGACAACATGCACTGGCACGGGACAACTATATACAATCAGCTTTCACATGCTTGCACGCGCGGCGATCCTGCTTCTGAGCGGTGTCGTGGTTCTCGGACAGGGGTCGCCGAGGGCAGTGGCGCTGGTAGTGACCAACGGCATCGTCGTCACCATGGACGGCGACGGCCGCGTCCTGTCGCCCGGCGCCGTGGCCATCGATGGCCGCGACATCGTTGCCGTCGGCAGCGCGGCAGCGATCGCCGCTGGATATCGGGCGAGGGACTCGATCGACGCTCGCGGGGCCGTGGTGATGCCCGGCCTGATCAACACCCACACTCACGCGCCGATGGTGCTGTATCGCGGTCTGGCCGACGATCGAGCGCTCATGGACTGGCTCCAGAAGTACATCTTCCCGGCGGAAGCCAAAACGGTAAACCCCGCGTTCGTTCGCGCCGGGACGCGGCTGGCCGCGCTCGAGATGATCCGCTCCGGCACTACGACCTACGCGGACATGTATTACTTCGAGGAGGAGATCGCCCGCGTGACCAAGGCCGCGGGCCTTCGGGGCGTGCTTGGCCAGACCATCATCAAATTCCCGGCCCCTGACGCAAAGACTCCAGAAGAAGGATTGTCGCGCACCGAACGCTTCATCAAGGAGTTCGCGTCCGACGATCTGATCGTGCCGGCCGTGGCGCCGCACGCGATATATACCCTCGAGGCGGAAACTTTGAAGAGCGCGCGCGAGCTCGCAAACCGGCAGCATGTTCCGGTCATCCTCCACCTCGCCGAGACACAGGACGAGGTGAAGATCGCGGCCGAACAGCACCAGGCCACCCCGGTCGGCTACCTCGAATCACTCGGGTTTTTCGGACCCGGAACACTTGCCGCGCACACGGTGCACCTGACGTCGCAGGACATCGACATCCTCAAGAAGCGCGGTGTCGGCGTGTCGCACAACCCGGAGAGCAACATGAAGCTGGCGAGCGGCACCGCGCCGGTGCCGGCGCTCAGGCGAGCGGGTGTGCCGGTCGGTCTCGGCACCGACGGGGCCGCCAGCAATAACGATCTCGACATGTTCGAGTCGATGCGTCAGGCAGCCTTGCTGCACAAGCTCCAGTCTGGCGACCCCCGCACCTTGCCGGCGGCGGACGTGCTCGCGATGGCGACTCGGGAAGGTGCCGCAGCCCTCGGTATGGAGAAGATCATCGGGTCCCTCGAGCCTGGCAAGCGGGCGGATCTGATCGTGGTCTCCATGAACGCCGCGAGGCAGACCCCGATGTACGATCCGTTGTCGCACCTCGTCTATACGACGCGGGGTGACGACGTGCGGACGACGATTGTGGATGGGAAAATTCTGATGCGCGAAGGCAAGGTGCTGACGCTGAACGAACCGGCGGTACTCGCGGAGGCGCGCAAGCTCGCCGCCGACGTGCGGCAGGCGGTCGGAAAATGAACGTCCTGCTCGAAGCCGACCAGATTCAACGGCGAATCGCGGAACTGGCCGCTCAGATCGAAGGCGACTACCCGCCTGACGAGGAAGTACACCTGGTGGGCGTGCTCAAGGGCGGCTTTGTTTTCATGGCGGATCTCGTCCGCGCGATGAGTGCCCGGGTCACGCTGGATTTCATCGCGGTTTCGAGCTACCAGCAGAGCACGAAGTCATCGGGAGAGGTCCGCCTGATCAAGGACGTCGACACGCGGCTCGAAGGACGCCACGTGATCATCGTCGAGGACATCGTCGACACCGGCCTGACGCTCACGTATCTCCAGGACATCCTGCGCGCGCGGGCGCCAAGGACGCTCCGGACCGCCTGCCTGCTGAGCAAGCCCTCGCGCCGGCTGGTCGACGTGAAGGTCGATTACATCGGCTTCACGATCGAGGACAAGTTCGTGATCGGATATGGGCTGGACTTCGCGGAGAAGTATCGGAATCTGCCGCACATCGCGGTCATGGACGAGGCGTGAATTCAGACGGGGGCTCGGGGGTTCGGGGGCTCGGGGGCTCGGTTTGGTGGTAATCAGAGGCAACCGGCCTGCTCGGATTGGCATCAGTTGCCTCTGATGAGCAACCACCCCGAACCGCCGAGCCCCCGAACCCGACAAGCTATGCAGAAGTTCGACATCATCACCGAGGCCGACGCCCGGACGCTCGACATCGGGTCGACGGTCGAGCTCACGACGGGCGGTCATGTCACGCCACTCGCGCGTGACACGCTGGCGGCCCGCCGCGTCACCGTGGTTGGCGCCGGATCGGGTGACGCTGGAGCGGCGGCGGCGCTGGTGCCGGTGAGCGATATCCGCCGTGTCGCGATTGGCAGCGATCACACGGGCGTCGCGTTGAGGCGCACGCTGGTGCAGCACCTGCGCGGACGGGGAGTAGCGGTCACGGACCTGGGCACCGATGGCACGGCCCCCGTTGATTACCCGGATATTGCCGGCGCAGTCGCGCTCGCCGTCGCTCGTCGGGAAGCCGACGCCGGCATCGTGATCGACGGCGCGGGGATCGGTTCGGCGATCGCCGCCAACAAGGTGCGCGGTGTCCGGGCGGCCATGTGCACCGACGAGACGATTGCGCGCTACTCGCGTGAACACAACGGCGCGAACGTGATCACGCTCGGCTCGACGCTGCTGCCCGGACCCGAAGCCGCCATTCGCATCGTCCTCGTCTGGCTCGGCACGGCGATGCGCGAGGAGCGATATATTCGACGGCTGGCCAAGATCAAGGCCCTGGAAGACCGGGCCGGACGAGAATGACCTACGGATGCTGAACCCACAGGATCTGCAACGTCTCATCGAGATCATCACCGAGGAGGTGATCGCAGCACAGCCGGCGGGCCCGGCCTCAACCCGGTGTGCCTGTCATGCGGTGAACAGCGATTGCTGTCCCGATCGGTTGCGCGTGGTCGTGGACGCGGGTGCCACGCGTCTGGGCATGCACGCGGCCGGCGGCGGGGTTCCCACCGGCGTCGCCGGGATGATCGATCACACGCTGCTCAAGCCTGACGCCTCGCGGGCCGAGATCGAGAAGCTGTGCCGCGAGGCCGCCGAATTCAAGTTCGCGACGGTCTGTGTCAACCCGGTGTGGGTTGCGGAGGCGGCACGGCTGCTGCGCGGGAGCGGCGTCGGTGTCTGTTCGGTGGTCGGGTTTCCGCTCGGGGCGACCACGGCCGACGTCAAGAACTACGAGACGCGGCGGGCGATTTTCGATGGCGCTGCCGAGATCGACATGGTCATCAACGTCGGCGCGCTGAAATCGGGCGATCTGCGCACCGTCGAGCGCGACATCGAGGCGGTTGTCGAGCCATGCCGGCAGTGCGGCGCGATCAGCAAGGTGATCATCGAGGCGGCGCTGCTGACCGACGAAGAGAAGATCACCGCCTGCACCTTGTCGAAAGCCGCGGGTGCTGACTTCGTCAAGACATCAACCGGCTTCGGTCCCGGCGGTGCGACCGCGGCCGACGTCGAGTTGATGCGGCGCGTCGTTGGCGCCGAAATGGGCGTCAAGGCTGCCGGGGGAGTCCGGGATCTGGAAGGGCTCAAGGCGATGGTCGCAGCCGGCGCCACACGGGTCGGCGCCAGCGCCGGCGTCAAGATCGTGCAGGAGTCGAAAGGGCAGAAGCCTGCGGTCGGTGCGCCGTCGGGCTACTGACCTTCGGCCCAGGCCGCGGAGTCTGGCCTCGGCTTGTCATCCGCGCGGATGGCCGGATAGGGCACCTCGATTCCTTCCTCGTTGAACCGGCGGCGTATCCGTTTCCTGAACTCCCGCCCCACCTCCCACTGCTTCGTGGGCACTGTCTTGATGCGCATCTTCAGCACGACCGACCAGTCCCGGAACGCGTCCACGCCCAGCATTTCCAGCGGCTCGAGAATCCACGGCGCGAAACTGGCATCCGCCTGCATCCCGGCCGCAACCTCCTTCAACACCGCAGCAACGCGATCCGGATCCTCACGGTAGGAGATCGGAAGATCGACGACGTAATACGAGAAATCCTTGCTGCGGTTGGCGAGGGTCGTGATGGCGCCATTGGGAAAGACATGAACCGTGCCTTCGGCGTCGCGCAACACGATCGTCCGGAGGTTGATGGCTTCGACGAGTCCGCCGACCCCGTTGATCGCGGCGACGTCGCCGACGCGCACCTGATCCTCCAGGATCAGGAAGAAGCCGCTGATCACGTCACGCACCAGCGTCTGCGCGCCGAAGCCGACTGCCAGACCGAGAATGCCGGCACCGGTCAGGAACGGGGTGATGTTCAGGCCGAACGAGTGCAGCATCACGAGCAGCACCACCGCGCTGAGCGTGATGGTCACGACCTTGTTGATGACCGTTCCGAGGGTTCTTGCGCGCTTGGCGCGCTCGAGTGCATCGAGTGTCGTGCCGCGATTGATCTCGTGCTCGAAGCGCGTGACCAGCAGCCCGGTGATGCGGACCAGCGCATAGCAGAAGACGATCGTCGCAAGCAGCGTGAGGCCGTAGTTGAACGACCACTCCGAGAGCCTCTCCAGGTGGACGCCGGTCCGCGGTTTGAGACCGACTGCTTCGAGGGCGGGAAAGATCAGGACGGCAACGAGCAGCACGAACGCCGTCCCCTCGACGATCCGCAGCGGCCCGCGCACCAGCGGGCTGGTCGGCACCAGGGTGTCGCCGACGGCGCCCTTCATGGCGGCGGCGGTGAAACGGCGGGCGACCCGCGCACCGATCCAGGCCACCAGGGCGGTGGCGATGACCGCGCCGAGCACATATTGCCAGCCGGCCTCGCCATCGAAGAGTCGCTTCCACATCCGTTAACGTTACCTCGGGGGCGGCCGGGGCTGATCCGCTACCGCGACGCGGCCGAGAGGACCGGCGCGGACTGCGCCTGCTGCACCGGCAGGCGTAGCGTCGCGCGAACGCCCCGCCGGTCGGCGCGGTTCTCGAGCTGCAGGCTCCCGCCGTGAGCCTCCGCAATCTGGCGGCAGAGAACGAGACCGATTCCCGATCCACCAGGCTTCGTCGTGAAGAACGGCACGAACAGGTTGCCGGTATTCGACAAGCCCGGACCTTCGTCCTCGACCCAGAGCTCCACCGTCGAGGGCGAGGAGCCGGGCACGCGCTGCCAGCCAACGCGGACGGAACCCCCGCCGGTTTCGGTGACGGCGTCCACGGCGTTCCGAATCAGGTTGATCACGAGCTGCTCGAGCTGGTCGGCGTCGCCGTGAATGGTGAGGAGCGGGCCGGGAGCGACCTTGATGTCGTGCGCTTTCTCGAAGGTCGCGACCCGATCGACGAAGCCCGCCACATCGATCGGCGCCAGCTTGGGCTGCGGCAGCTTGGCCAGCCGCGCGTATGCGCTCATGAACCGGCTGAGGGCCTCCGAGCGGGAGGCGATGACGTTGAGGCCGCGTTGCATGTCGTCCCGCCAGTCGGCCGGTGGCGGCTCCCTCTCGATGATCGTCGACAGGCTGCCCGCGATCGACTTGATCGGCGCGAGCGAGTTGTTCATTTCGTGGCCGATCACGCGAATCAGCCGCTGCCAGGCCTGGCGCTCTTCTTCACGCAGCGGCTGGCTGAGATCCGAGAGAACCACCAGCTCGTGCGGACGTCCCCCCTGGCGGAACTGGCTTCGCCGAATCTCCCACCGTCCGGCACCGCCTGGAAACGCCGTGTTGATCACCCGCGGGCTCTCGCCGTTCAGGCTGTCCGACAGGCCGATCTCGTCGGCGTCGCGCCCGAGCAGTCGCTCGGCAGGCTGGTTCAGGAGGCGCGTCCCGGCCCGGTTCACGAACTTGAGCTCCTTGTGCTCGTCGAAGGTGAACACCGCCACGTCAATCTCCGCCATCACTTTCCGCAGGAGAGTCGTGGCTTCGAGCGCGTCGAGGCGCTGATGCCGGAGCGTTTCGACGAGGGCGTTGACCTCGATCATCACCTCGCCGAGCGGATCACCGCCTCTCGCGCCGCGCGCCCTGATTGAGAAGTCCCCTTCGCCGAGGGCAGCGAGGAGATTCGACAGCGTCTGAAGCGGCAGCACGACGCGTTCGCGGAGCGCGAAGGCGAAGCCGAGGCACACGGTCACGATCACCACCGTCAGCGTCCATTGCACCTTGGGGGTGTAGTCGCCGGTCCAGAGAAAAATCAGCGATATGAGCGCCCCCGGGAGCGCCGAGGCCAGCGCCATCAGGAGGATGCGGCGGTCGTGGCTCAGACGGGGTTCGCGGGGAGGGGGCATAAGGATTCACAAAAGATCTAACAGGAGGGCCAGGAGTTCAGGAGGTTTTTTTGGTGTACCGGAAAAACTCCTGAACTCCTGGCCCTCCTGAAAAGTCTTTCGTCGGCCGCGGTCGGGAACCAGCTAGAGCCCGTAACGCTGCAGGCGTCGATACAGGGCGCTTCGACTCAGGCCCAGCGCCTTGGCTGCCTGGCTGACATTGCCGTCGTAGCGGGTCATCGCCTTCTTGATCAGGAAGCACTCCACGTCTTCGAGGCTCATGTCCTCGAGCCGCCCGCCGCCTGAATCCTTGGCACTGCGCAGGCCGAGGTCCGTGGGCTTTACCATCGGGCCCTGCGTCATGAGCACGGCACGCTCGACGGCGTGATCGAGCTCCCGGACGTTGCCGGGCCAGGAGTGCTCCAGCAGCATCTGCATCGCGGCGCTCTCGAAGCCCGTGACGCGCTTCCGATAGCGCTGCGCGTGCTGGCGCAGGAAGTGCTGGGCGAGCAGGGGCAGGTCCTCACGGCGGTCGCGAAGCGCAGGCAGCCGGATCTCGATCGTGTTGAGCCGGAACAGTAGATCCTGGCGGAAGCGCCCCGCCGTCACTTCTTCGTTCAGGTCGGCATTGGTCGCGGTGATGATGCGGGTGTCGACCCGCCGCGTCCGCGAAGAACCCAGCCGCTCGAATTCGCCGGTTTCGATGACCCGCAGCAGCTTCGCCTGCTGGCTGAGGGGCACGTTGGCGATCTCGTCGAGGAACAGCGTGCCTTGATCCGCAAGCTCGAAGCGGCCGACGCGGTCGGCCTTCGCGTCGGTGAAGGCGCCGCGCACGTGCCCGAAGAGCTCGCTCTCGAACACGCCTTCCGAGACACCACCCGAATTGACGACGACCATCGGCCGCGATGCCCGGCTGGAGACGCTGTGGAGCGCCCGCGCCACCACGCCTTTGCCCGTGCCGTTCTCCCCGAGGATCAGCACGTTTGCGTCAGAGGGCCCCACGCGGGAGATCACCTGCAGTACGTTCTGCATGGTCGGCGACTCGGCGACGAGGCTGGGCATCCCCTCGCCACGAAGCAGCGAGTTTTCCGCTTCGAGCCGCTGGCCTTTGCGGAGGGCCTGACTCAGCTCGATCTGGGTCCGGATGATCGCGAGCAGGCGCGCATTGTCCCAGGGCTTCTGAATGAAGTCCCGCGCGCCGCGGCGCATGGCTTCGACCGCGACCTCCACGCTGCCCCAGGCCGTCATCACCACGACTGGTAATGTGGGATCCACGCCCTGGATGCGCGACAGGAGATTGAGCCCCTCCTCACCGGACGTCGTGTCGCGCGCGTAGTTCAGATCGATCAGCGCGACGTCGAACTCGCGTGCCTCGATCGCCGCCAGGACCCCGGCCGGCGAGGACGCGGTTTCCAGCTGAAAGCCTTCAGCCTTGAGCAGCAGCCGCAGCGCTTCGAGCACGTCCGCCTGATCGTCGGCGATCAGCACCCGCGGATCCGCAGTCCGCGACGATCGCGGCGATTCCACGGTATTGCGGTCCTTCAAGTGGTCAGTAATGAGCATAGGCAGATCAGTACTTCCGCCTCACTCGGAGGCGGTCAGGCGGAAGCAGGAAAATCCGGATCAGTGCTCGATCTTGAAGCCGCTCTCTTCGAGCTCTTTCTCGGCGCGCTTGCTGCCGTCCTCCTCGACGACCCGGCCGTCGAACAGGTGGATCGATCGGTCGGCATGGCGCGCGTAACGCGGATCGTGCGTGACCATGCAGATCGTCGCGCCTTCCTTGTGCAGCTCACGGAGCAGCTCCATGACTGCCTCGCCGTTCTTCGAGTCGAGGTTTCCGGTCGGCTCGTCGGCGAGCAGAATGGATGGAGAACCGGCCACCGCGCGCGCCACCGCGACCCGCTGCTGCTGACCACCCGAGAGCTGGCTGGGCAGGTGCTTCGCGCGGTGCGCCATTCCGACCTTCTCGAGCGCCGCCATCACGCGCTCTTTGCGCTCGGCCGACTTCATGCCGCGATAGGTGAGCGGCAGCTCGACGTTCTCGTAGACGTTGAGATCGCCAATCAGATTGAAGCTCTGGAAGATGAACCCGATCTCGCGGTTGCGCACGCGCGCGCGCTCGGAGAGCGGCAGATCGGCGACCGACTTCCCGTTGAGGATGTACTTGCCTTCGGTCGGCGAGTCGAGCAGGCCGAGGATCGACAGCAGTGTCGACTTCCCGCACCCTGACGGGCCGGCGATCGCGATGTACTCTCCGCTCCGGATCTCGAGATGGATACCAGCGAGCGCGTGCGTCTCGACTTCGTCGGTGAAGAACACCTTGGTGACTCCATCGAGGTGGATGAGCGGTTGCCCGGCAGAATTCGTCATTTTCTCTCCTCGCGGGGCGGCCTCTTGCAGCCCTGGGACATTCGTGCGGCGACTACCCGGGCCGCCCTTTGCAGCCCTGGGAATTCTTCACTCTGACGTCAACTCGACAATCTCACGCGCTGGTACTCGTCGTAGGTCGACATGTCCGACAGGATGACCTGGTCACCCGGCTGCAGACCCTCGACGATTTCGATGGTGTTCACCGAGCTGCGTCCCAGCTTGACCGTCGTGCGGACCGCTTCGCCGTCGGCGCCGACCTTGAAGAGGCTCACCGAGCTGTTCTCCTGGCCGAATGCCGGACGCCCGACGTAGATGATGTTGTTCAGCTCTTCGAGCCGGACTTTCCCATCGACGCTCAAATCCGGCCGAGCGCCCGATGGCAACGCTCCTTCGAGCGTGATGTCGACACCGACCGTGCCGTTCGACGACGCTGGATCGATGCGCGCCACTTTGCCTTTGACGACCCCGTTCCGGGTGTCGACCTCGGCGTACTGGCCGATCTTGATGTCCTTGGTCTGCGTTTCCGCGATCCGCAGCTCCGCCTTGAGCATGCTCGGATCGGCGACACGCGCCAGGTTGCTGCCGGGGTTCACCTGGGCGCCGCGCTCGACCTGGGTCGTCGGATTGGAGCACACGCACTGCAGCACACCGTGCATGCCCGCCTTGACCTTGAGGTCGTCGAGCCGTCGCGCCTGCAGATCGGCGGCAGCCTTACGCTGTGCGATGTCCGCTTCCTGCGGCGCCAGCTGCGACTTGATCCCCGCTTTGCTGATCTCGAGGCGCTTGGTCTCGACGGCGAGTCGATTCCTCAGGTCGTCGACCTGCCCCTGCTTCTGTTTCACCAGCAGCGATGAGACCAGACCGTCTTTTTCCAGCTGTTTGTTCGCCTGGAGATCGAGGTCCGCCTGCGTGTAGTTCGATTTAATCGTCGCGAGATTGGACTCCTGCGTGAGCAGCCCGCTCTCGAGGTCCGCCTTGCGGTTCTCGTAGGCGGCCAGCGCGGATTGGTAGGCCAACTGCGCTTCGCGATTCGCCTGTTCGACGTCCGGGCTGCTCAACTCGAGGATGACGGTCTTCGGCTCGACGATCGCGCCCGCGCGCAGCACGATGCGCTCGACTCTGCCGGCCGTGGTCGCCGAGATCCAGCGGATGTCTTCCGGCACCAGCGTGCCGGATCCGCGGACCTCACGCAGCATCTGGCCGCGCTTCACGGTGTCGACCCATACCGTCGCACGGTCAACGGTGGGGGCCGCCGGCTTCAGCCGGGAGACACCCACGGTGATGCCGGCGACGACGATGAGGGCAACGGCGCCGTAGATGGCTCGACGGATCTTCTTCTTGCGGATGACGCTGGGTGGACGTGCAATATCAACCATTGAGCTGCCTCTGTGCTGAGTCGGGTCGGAGAAACTCCCGCTCAGGACAGATAAGCCGAAGCTGTGCCAGATTCATTACGGTCTGTAACCCTCTGATATTATGTGGTTTATAGACGACTGAGGCGCTGCCGCGAAAGCCCGCTTGCCCGCTTGCGGAACCGCATCGTCCCAAGAACGGACACCCGGTTGCGGCCCTTTCCGTCGTGTCGGCTACGATAACGGACCATTGGACGGAAAACCGAGCTGTCCGGTTTAGAACAATTTCAGTTTCCAGTCGTCGGTTGCCAGTTTCCAGTTGCCTGTTGATGCGGACCAGCACCCCTAAGCGTGGTTACCTCAACAGCGACTGCATAGTGGAGCGACTGGAAACTGGGAACTGGCAACTGGAAACCGAAATGGGCTACGACTCCATCTGCACGCTGACCACCGAAGGGCGCACCTTTGCCGGGACCGCCAGGCTCGAAGAGAAGGCGCTCACCTTCCGCGGCGAGGCGCGCCTCGCCATCCCGCTCGCGATCATTGCCGGCGTGAAGGTGCGGGAGGGCCGGTTGCATTTCACGGCGGGGGGACGGCGGATCGTTCTCGATCTCGGCGCGGCTGCCGGGAAATGGGCGAAGCGGATCACCCATCCGCCGTCGCGTGTCGAGAAGCTCGGCGTCAAGGCCGGAATGCGCGTCGGACTGGTCGGCCTCGACGACCCCGCGTTGATCGCAGACATCGAGGCGCGCGGCGCCACCCTCGAGCGCAACGCGCGGGCGACAGGGCTCGACATGGTGTTCTTCGCCGCGAACGCCCCGGCGGACCTCGCGCGGCTGGGCGTGCTCGGTGCGCGCATCCAGCCGGCCGGTGCCATCTGGCTCGTGCGGGCAAAGGGCCGGGGGGCGCCGATCGGCGAGTCGGAGTCGATGGCGGCAGCGAAACGGGCCGGGTTGGTGGACGTGAAGGTGGTGAGCTACTCGGACACCCAGAGCGCCGAGAAGTACGTCATCCCGCTCGCGAAGCGTCCGAAACCACCGGCGGGGAAGCGGCCGCCAACCCCACGTTGACGGGTAGCGGCGTCATCTGGTCTTCTTTGGGATCGAGTCGGCGTGATCGTCGGACAGGACCATCATGAGTGATATCAGCGATCGGTTGTTGAACGAGCTCGTGGATGCGGTCAAGGACATCGTCCGCAAGGAACAGTCGGACCGGCTGCGGGATATCTACCTGGTCGGCGACATCGACAAGGACAGCGCGCGCGTCGTCATCGAGCGCCTCCGCGAGCTGACCAACGACAACCGGAAGCCCATCACGATCTACATGAACACCGCCGGCGGCAACGTTACCGACGGTCTTGCCATCCACGACGCGATTCGCTACCTCGTCACGCAGGGAATGCAGATCACCGTGGTGGTGCAAGGCATGGCCTACTCGATGGGCTCCGTCGTCCTGCAGGCAGCCAGCCCCGGGCGCCGACTCGCCTTTCCTCATTCGTGGATCATGATTCACGAGCCAGCGAAGTGGGCAGGCTGGCAGTCGACGACCGCGGCCGCCCAGCACCTCGACCGTCTCAAGCAAATGCAGAGTCAGATCTACCGGATTCTGGCTGAGCGGTCGGGCAAACCGCTGCGCCAGATCATCAAGGATACCAAGCGCACTGATTTTTACCTCGATGCGGCAAAGGCCAAAGAATACGGCCTGATCGACGACGTCCTGGGGCCGCTCGACGCCGCCCCGCTGCCCGAGGACCGCGCCGCGCTGGCCGAGGCGGCGGCCGCGCCGGATCGTCCGCCGGCGACGCCGACGTCGCGCATTACCACCACAGAACAGGCCCCCCCTCCGCCTGAGGCTGCCCCTCCGGACGGTTCGCGCCCCGCCTGACGCCTCGTCCTCGTGGCATGTGGGTTGCGAGGTTCACCCACGTGATCGATGGGGCACCGGCTCGTTCGTACGCACGATGCGGACGCCCGGTGCCGGGGAGCTGGGCTGTTCACGATGCCGACTGCAGATGCCTATCCGTTTCCAACGCGCGCGGCCCCGTTGCGGTTTGCGGTGGCGCTCGCCTCGGTTGGAGCGATATTCGTCATCGACTACTTTTTCGGACCGCTGATCGACGACGGTAGCCAGTTTCTCCTGCTCGGGATGGCGGTGATGGCCAGCGCCTGGTTCGCGGGCACCGGACCGGCGCTCGCCGCAACTGTGGTGGGTGCTGTCGTGGGCGCATGGGAAGGATCGTCATCAGTGGAGAACGTGCGCGCCACACAGGCGCACCTCGCCCTCTTCGTGTTTCAGGGAGTGCTGCTGACCTCGCTCGTCTCGGAGCTTCGCCGCGCCCGCCGCGATGCGGAACACGAAGCCAGCGTGGCGCAGGAAGCGCGTCGCGAAAGCGAGGCCGCCGGCCGCATGAAGGACGAGTTCCTCGCGACGGTTTCGCACGAGCTCCGCACGCCGCTCAACTCGGTGCTCGGCTGGTTGCACCTGCTCAGAACCGGCAAGCTGGATGCGTCCACGACCAAACGCGGGTTCGAATCCGTGGAGCGGAACGTGCGCCTGCAGGCACAGCTGACGAGCGATCTCCTCGACGTGTCCAGGGTACTGACCGGTCAGCTCAGGCTCGACGCGCGGCCGGTCTCACTCGCTGACGTGGCGCGTCAGGCCCTGGCTACGACGGCTGCGGCCGCGCAGGCCAAGGGCGTGCAAGTGACCAGCACTGTCCCGGCCAAGGAAGTTCCCGTGCTGGGCGACCCTGCCCGCTTGCGGCAGATCGTCTGGCACCTGCTCGCCAACGCGGTGAAGTTCACGCCTGCCGGTGGTGCGGTTGGCGTGACGGTCGAGCAGGTGAAGAGTGAAGCCATCCTGCGAGTGTCGGACAGCGGCCCGGGCATCGACCCGGCATTCCTGCCGCGCATCTTCGATCGCTTCACCCAGGAAGACACGTCGCCGACCCGCACGGCAGGCGGACTTGGTGTCGGCCTGTCGCTCGTCCGCGATCTGGTGGAGCTTCATGGCGGTGAGATCCGCGCGCGCAACAACGCCGGCGGCTGCGGTACGGAGTTCACGGCGCGCTTCCCCTCGCATCCCGTCGATGCCGTGGAGCCGGTATCGGTGAGCGCCCAGGGGCCGCCGTCGTCGCCACTGCTCGACGGCTTGCGTGTTCTCGTGCTCGACCAGGACGCCGATGGCCGCGATCTGCTGCGCACTGTCCTGCAGCAACGGGGCGCAGATGTACGCACGGCCGCTTCGGTTGCCGACGCATTGGAAGCGCTCGAGGCCTGGCGGCCCGACGTGCTCGTGAGCGACTACGCAACGCCCGAACACGACTCGTATGCACTCGTCGGTAAGGTGCAGTCGCTCGACTCCGAGCTCGGGGGCCGGATTCCGGCGGCGGCGCTGACCGCGTTCGCGCGCACCGATGAACGCGTCCGGCGCATGCTGGAGGCGTTTCAATGCGATCTACCCAAACCCGTCGAGCCGGCCGCGCTCACCGCGGAGATTGCCCGGCTGACCGGCCGCGAACGCCGCCGAGTCGCACGGAGCAGCTGACCCCCGATGCAGATGGCAGCGCGAACGGCCGTGCGGCGGCGAACGGTCGGCGTCGAGGTTCAGCCGGCCGGTGGTGCACACGCACGCGTGTGGGCGCCGGCGTGCTCCTCCGTCAGTGTCGTGCCCGACGGTGGGGGACGGCGTTGGTCGCTCGGGCCCGAACCAAACGGGTACTTCGCAGGCGAGCTGTCAGGCGCGGCTGTTGGCGATCGGTACTGGTTCGAGTTGAACGGCCGTATCCGCAGGCCCGATCCGGCGTCGCGCTATCAACCCGAAGGCCCGCACGGTCCGTCGGCGGTCGTCGATCCGTCGGCGTTCGCGTGGAGCGATGCGGGGTGGGCCGGGGTCAGGCGGGAAGGCCAGATCGTCTACGAGATGCACGTCGGCACCTTCACGCCGGAAGGCACCTGGGCGGCGGCCCGCGCGCAGCTGGAGTTCCTCGCCGATCTCGGCATCACCGTGATCGAGATGATGCCGGTCGCGGACTTTGCCGGGCGGCACGGATGGGGATATGACGGCGTCAACCTGTACGCACCCACGCGTCTCTACGGCACGCCGGACGATCTCCGCGCGTTCGTCGATCGGGCCCACTCGTTGAAGCTCGGTGTGATCCTCGACGTGGTCTACAACCACCTCGGACCCGACGGGAACTACCTGGCGGACTTCTCATCCGAGTACTTCACGGACCGCTACACGAATGACTGGGGCCCGGCGATCAATTTCGAGACCGCCGCGCCGGCCCGGGCGTTCTTCGTCGAGAACGCCGCCTACTGGATCGACGAGTTTCATTTCGACGGTCTCCGGCTCGACGCTACACAGGACGTCCGCGACGCGTCCCGCGAGCACGTCGTCGCCGAGATGATTCGTACCGCCCGCACGACCGCCGGTTCCCGCGCCATCTACGTGGTTGCGGAGAACGAGCCGCAGGAGACCGCGTTCGTCCGCGATCCCGCACATGGCGGCCACGGCGGGGATGCGCTGTGGAACGACGACTATCACCACACCGCCGTCGTGGCGCTGACCGGACGGCGAGAGGCGTACTACCTCGATTACAACGGCTCGCCGCAGGAATTCATCTCGGCGGCCCGGTACGGCTACCTGTATCAGGGACAGTGGTATGCCTGGCAGGGGAAGCGGCGCGGCACGTCCGCGCTCGATCTCCCGCCGAAGGCGTTCGTGAGCTATCTCGAGAACCACGATCAGGTCGCGAACACGCCGTTCGGCCGCCGGCTCCATCAGGTGGCGGCGCCCGCACGTCTTCGCGCGTTGACCGCGTTGATGCTCCTGGGTCCGGCGACGCCGATGCTCTTTCAGGGGCAGGAATTCGCGGCCTCCGCGCCCTTCCTCTATTTCGCAGACCACAAGATCGAGTTGAAGATCCCGATCTCGACAGGGCGCCGGGAGTTTCTCTCGCAGTTTCCGAGTGTGACCGATCCCGAGGTGCTGGCGACGCTTCCGTCACCGGCTGCCGAGGAGACGTTCCGCCGGTGCAAGCTCGATCTCGGGGAACGCGAGCGTCATCACGAGTGGTATGCGCTGCATCGCGATCTGATTCACCTGCGCCGGAACGATCCGGTGTTCCTGCGGGCTGCGGACCGGCGGCCCGACGGTGCCGTGATTGCGCCGGGCGGGTTCATCCTGCGGTTTTTTGGCGATGAGGACGGTGATCGTCTGCTCGTAGTGAATCTGGGCTGCGACCTCGATCTGCGTCCGCTTCCGGAGCCGCTGCTCGCGCCGCCGATCGCTTGCCACTGGGATATGCACTGGAGCAGCGAGGCTCCCCGTTACGGCGGTGGCGGCACCCCGCCGATGCGCCCCCACTCACATCTCCATGTCCCCGGCGCGGCGACCATCCTGCTGCGTTCGGAGCCGGGCGGCACCGACGATCCAGGACAAGCCGATGACGATGCCTGAAATCACCCGCATCATTCCGCGTCCCCACGATCACCTGGAAGGGGATGATCCGCCGCCGCGCCGTGAGTGGCTCGTCACGAATGGGCTCGGTGGCTACGCTTCGGGAACGATCGCCGGCGTCGTCACCCGCCGCTACCAGGGACTCCTGATCTCGTCGCTGCCGGCGCCGCTCGGCCGCATCGTGATGCTGACCCATCTGCTCGAGCGCGTGAGGCTGCCCACTCACCACGTGGTCTGGCTCGGTGACGAAGGCGCGGTGGCGGCCCCGAACATCGCGGATCGGGCGGAACACCTCGCCGAGTTCAGGCTGGAGCTCGGGCTTCCGGTATGGCGCTACGAATTGCCGGGTGCTGTGATCGAGAAGCGGCTGCTGATGCCGCACAAGCAGAACACCGTTCACGTCACCTATCGGCTGCTCGAAGGCACGGAGCCCATACGCCTGGCGTTGCGACCGTCGATGCAGTTTCGCGGATACGACGCTCCCGTGGACACGTCGCTCGCGCACTCCTACACGCTGACCTTCTGTGAAGGTCGATACGAAGTCACGGCCGATCCCGACATTCCGCCGCTCCGCATGCTGGCGTACGGTGAGCGCACGGCGTTGACGCTCGACGAGAAGGGTGCGGGGGAGGTTCCGTACGAAATGGAGCGAAGGCGCGGCTACCCCTCAGTCGGTTCGCTGTACAGCCCGGGGTACTTCCGCGGCGATCTGCGGCCGGGCAGTGACGTCACGCTCGTCGCCTCTACGGAGTCGTGGGAAACCATCCATGCGCTCTCGCCAGCCGGCGCGGCGGCGGCCGAACGCGACCGGCGCCGCCGGTTGATTTCGATCGCCGGCGCCGCGGGGGAGGAGCCGATCGGAGCGGAGCTCGTTCTGGCCGCCGACCAGTTCATCATCACGCCGGCCGGCCGCGCGGAGGAAACCGCACGCGCGCGCGCCGCGGGCGAGGAGGTGCGCACGGTGATTGCGGGCTATCACTGGTTCACCGACTGGGGTCGCGACACCATGATCAGCCTCGAGGGCCTGACGCTCACCACGCGGCGGTTCCGCGAGGCGGCCTCTATTCTCCGCACCTTTGCCCAGTACGTCCGCGACGGGCTGATCCCGAACATGTTTCCCGACGGCGCGCGGGAGGGGCTGTATCACACGGCCGACGCGACGCTGTGGTTCTTTCATGCCGTCCAGCGTTATCTCGATGTCACAGGCGATACCGAGACCGTGCGTCAGCTGGTGCCGAAGCTCGCGGAAGTGGTCACCCATCACCTGCGCGGCACGAAGTTCGGCATCGGAGTCGATCACGCTGATGGTCTGCTCCGCCAGGGTGAGCCGGGTTATCAACTGACGTGGATGGATGCGAAGGTCGATGACTGGGTCGTCACACCCCGCCGCGGGAAGGCCGTCGAGATCAATGCCCTCTGGTACAACGCCCTGCGATTGCTCGAAGGCTGGGGCCAGACGCTCGGCGGCGTCCCCGCAGACCTCGATCCCGGCAGTCACGCGCGCCGGGCCCGTGAGTCGTTCAACCAGCGATTCTGGTTCGACGGCGGCTACCTGTACGACGTCGTCGACGGTGAAACCGGGGACGATCCGGCATGCCGGCCAAATCAGGTCCTCGCGATCTCGCTCGATCATCCAATCCTCGAGCGCGAGCGGTGGGGGCCGGTGCTGAGGATCGTTCGCGATCGGCTGGTCACTCCAGTGGGGCTGCGGTCGCTGGCGCCGGGACACCCCGACTACAAATCAAAGTACTTTGGCGATCTCCGCTCACGCGACGCCGCCTATCACCAGGGCACTGTCTGGGCCTGGCTGATTGGTCCGTTCGTCGACGCCTGGCTGAAGACCTATCCCGACGATTTCCAGGGCGCCCGCCATTTCCTCGATGGGTTCGGCGAACACCTCTCGGAAGCCTGTGTCGGATCGATCAGCGAGATCTTCGACGCCGAAGCTCCGTATACTGCGCGAGGATGTGTTGCCCAGGCCTGGAGCGTCGCGGAGGTCCTGCGCTGCCTGGAGAAGACCGGCGCGCTCGAGCGCAGCGCATCGACGGCAAGCGCCGCGGTAGGGGGACAGTCCCCATTTTGACCCGGCAAAAAGGGGACAGTCCCCCTTGTTCCGGGTCAGAAACGTGACTGTCCCCCTCGCCGCGCTCGGCTGGACCCCGCGGCTGGATGTCTTGTTCGAGCCGCACCGCGCGGCCGGGCTCGTCCCGGCCCGGGTCAGCCTCGAACACACACACATCTACCGGGTGCTGACTGGCAGCGACGAATGGCTGGCTCGAGTCGTCGGCCGGCTCCGGCACCAGGCGTCCACCCGCACCGATTTCCCGGCAGTCGGTGACTGGGTTGCCGTCGAGCCTCCGTCCCATGCGGGTGATGCGCGCATCAAGGCGGTGTTGCCTCGGGTGAGCCGTTTCTCCCGCCGGGCGGCTGGCGACCCTACCGAAGAGCAGATTGTCGCGGCGAACATCGACACGGTGTTCCTGGTCGGCGGTCTCGATCGCGACTTCAATCCACGGCGGCTCGAGCGGTACCTCCTGGTCGCGTGGGAGAGTGGCGCGACGCCGGTCATCGTGTTGAACAAGGCGGACCTGGTCGACGATCCGCAGATCCAGGTCGACGAGGTCCGTGCGCTGGCGCCGGCAGTCGACATCCACGCGGTCTCGACCCGAAGGCCGGAATCGCTCGAGCCGCTGCGTGGTTACCTGACCGTCGGGCGAACCGGTGCGCTGCTGGGATCCTCCGGGGTGGGGAAGTCTTCGATCGTCAACAGCCTTGTGGGACAGGAACTGCTGCGCACGAAGGAAGTCCGGGACTGGGACAGCCGGGGCCGGCACACCAGCACCAACCGCCAGCTGGTTCTCCTTCCCGACGCCGGGCTGTTGATCGACACGCCGGGCATGCGCGAGCTGCAGTTGTGGGACAGCGGCGGCCTGTCGGAGACCTTTACGGACATCGCGGACCTCGCCGCCCACTGCCGGTTCCGCGACTGCCGCCACCGCGACGAACCCGGCTGCGCGGTGATCGCCGCAGTCGCGTCCGGGGAGCTCGCCGGGAGCCGGCTCGAGAGCTTCCGCAAGCTGGATGCGGAACGCGCACATGTCGAGCGTCAGCAGGACGAGCGTGCGCTGATCGAGCGCAAGCGTCAGGGGCGTGTCGGCGCAAAGGCGCTGCGCAAGCACCTCAAAGACAAAGGGCGCGCCTGACCGCCGGTTCACCTCCGTTCGCCGGAACGTCCCTGTCCGGTATGGAAGGCGATCGTAAAAGATAACCACGATGAACATCCTGACCGTGACGGATGCCAGAAAGCGCTATGGCAGCGTCCAGGCGCTCGACGGCGCGTCCTTCGAATTGCGCAAAGGCGAGCTGCTGGCGTTGCTCGGGCCGAACGGCGCCGGGAAGACCACGCTGATTCGCGCCATCTCCGGGCGGGTCAGGCTCGATGGCGGCGAGATTCGTGTTTTCGATCAGCCGGTCGTGGCCGGGCGCACCCCACGCGTGCTCGGCATCGTGCCGCAGGAGCTCGCGGTCTATCCGCTCCTGACGGCCCGCGAGAACCTGGAGGCTTTCGGCCGACTGCACGGGCTCACTGGCACCGAGCTCCCGAAGCAAGTGGACTGGGCGCTCGAACGCACCGGCCTCGCCGATCGTGCTCGTGAACCGGTGAAGCAGTTCTCGGGCGGCATGCGACGGCGCCTGAACATCGCGTGCGGCATCCTCCATCATCCGCGGATTGTTCTCCTCGACGAGCCGACGGTGGGCGTCGATCCCCAGAGCCGGGATCGCATCTATGTGACGCTCGGAGAGCTGGCGGCGGAGGGCGTGTCGCTCCTTCTCACGACGCATCATCTCGAGGAGGCGGAAGCCCGCTGCTCGCGGACGGTGATCATCGACCACGGTCGCGTGATCGCCGCCGGGACGCTCCCGGAGCTCGTCGACCAGACCGTCGGTCGCCATCGTATGGTCACGCTCCGGCTCAACTCGCCGCTCGCCACGGATCGGATCCCGACGCTGCGCGTCGAAATCGATCCGGCCGACGCACGTCAGGTACGCGCGAGGATGACCGACGTCGCTGCCGATCTGCCGCCGCTGCTCGAGGGAATTCGCGCGGCCGGGGGGGCAGTGGAAGATGTCGAGGTGCGGGGGCCCAGTCTGCAGGCAGTTTTCATTCACCTCACCGGCCGGGAGCTGCGCGAATAATGCTGACGCTGTTGCGTATCGGCTGGAAGAACCTGAAGCGCGACCGGGTGGCGCAAACGCTGACGTTCGTGCTCCCGATTGTCTTCTTCTCGATTTTCGCAAGCGTATTTGGCGGACGCGCCGGCGATTCGACGCCGCGGGTGTCGGTCGCTGTCGTCGACGAGGATCAGTCGGAGTTCTCGCGGCGAGTGGTCGAAGCATTGGGGAAGGAGAGCGCCCTCCGCGTTCGCGCCGCAGCCGCGAACGCGCGCGGACTCGATCGCTCCGCCGCCGAGCGGCTGGTGCGGAATGGCGATGTGCCGGTCGCGATTGTGATGCCAAAGGGTGTCGGCGCCGGCTTCGAGGAGCGCGGGTTCGGTGGTCCCGAGATCTCGATTGTGCTGCTCGCGGATCCCTCCGATCCCGTGGCGCCGCAGATGGTGCAGGGACTGCTCCAGAAAGTGACGATGACCGCCGCACCGGATCTGATGATGCGGGGTGGGATGAAGCAGTTCGAACGCTACGCTGGCGCGTTGACGCCGGAACAGCGCAAGTCTGTCGACCAATGGCTCCCGCGGCTCAAAGCGGATGCCGGCAGCAGTGTCGGGACAGGCTCCAATGGTGGCGGCGCTATGTCGATGCCGGTCCAGGTGATTGACGTGATGCGGACCGACGATCCCAAAGGATCGCTGATTTCGTTCTATGCGGCGGGGATTGGGGTCATGTTCCTCCTGTTCTCCGCAGTGGGCGGGGCCGGAGGCGCGCTGCTGGATGAGGCTGAATCTGGAACGCTCGAGCGCCTGCTGTCGACAAACATCGGCATGTCGGGCCTGCTTGCGGGCAAGTGGCTGTTCCTCATGCTGATCGGTGCGGCGCAGCTCACGGTCATGTTTCTGTGGGGCCGGCTGGCCTTCGGCCTGCCACTGTTCTCCCACATCCCCGGCTTCGTCGTGATGACGGTGGTCACCGCGAGCGCCGCCGCCGCGCTCGGCCTCGTGCTGGCCACGCTGGCCCGCACCCGTGCGCAGCTCTCGGGCTTCTCGACGCTGCTGATCCTGACGATGTCAGCCTTGGGCGGCAGCATGTTTCCCCGTTTCCTCATGAGCGAGACGATGCAGAAAATGGGACTGATTACCTTCAACGCGTGGGCCCTCGACGGGTACCTGAAAGTGTTCTGGCGGAACGCCGCTCTGTGGGAACTGTGGCCGCAGGTGCTGGTGCTGAGCGCGCTCGCCGCCACCTTCCTGAGCCTGGCACGGCTGCTGGCGCGCCGGTGGGAACTGGCGTGAGGCCGTCGAGGATCTCGGGCGTGGCGTGCGTGCTCGCGATCCTCATCGCGGTCACCGGCGCCTGTCGCGATCTCGACGTGGTCACCGAGGCGTATGCCACGCTGGCCGAAGCGCAGGCCGCGGGGGCCGTCGATCGCGGCTGGCTCCCGCGGGGTCTGCCGCCGGGCACGCGGGACGTGCGCGTCGCCCACGATCTCGATTCCAGCCGGCGCTGGGGACTTTTCGATTTTCCGCCTGCTGAAGGCGATCTGCTTCGCCCGCTGATCGGCGCGGAGATCCCGTTCGAAGGGCTCACCTCCAATCCGCCGCGTCGAATCGAATGGTGGCCGCTACTGCTCCGCGAGCGCCTCGATGGCGAGCGGCTCAAGGCGACCGGCCTGCGCGCGTATGCCGCGAAGGACAGCGATCTGATCTACGGCGTCAACTGGGCCCAGGGACGCGCCTACTACTGGTCGAGGGAATAGTCATCTCCTGCCGCTCGCGCCGTTCCCCGCAAATCCTATAATCCGGTCAGGCTGGCGCGATGTCACTCACGCCCGGTTCACAGTGCGGCGCCTACGAGATCGTCGGACCGCTCGGCACGGGCGGGATGGGGGAGGTCTATCGCGCGCGGGACTCGAAGCTCGGGCGTCAGGTCGCCATCAAGGTTCTCGGTGTGGAGGCGCTCGCGAACCCGGATGCCGTCAGGCGTTTCCGCCACGAAGCCCGTGCCGCATCCTCACTGAATCACCCCGGTATCGTGACGATTCACGATATCGGCGAGCTGGACGGCCAGTTCTTCATCGTGATGGAGCTCGTCGAAGGCACGACCCTTCGGCAGCTGCTGGCCCGCGGACGGCCACCCCTCAAGAAGACACTTCAGATCGGCAGCCAGCTGGCCGATGCGCTCGCCAAGGCGCACGAGGCCGGCATCGTGCATTGCGACCTGAAGCCGGAAAACGTCATGCTCACCGGCGAGGGGCACGTCAAGATCGTCGACTTCGGATTGGCGATGCTGACCGAGCCCGCATCGATCGCGGCCGGCCCCGATCGAACATCCGGCGATCGGACGACCGACCGCATCGTGTTCGGAACCGTCGGCTACATGTCGCCCGAGCAGGCGAGCGGGGCGCCGGCCGATTTCCGGGCCGATCAGTTCGCGTTCGGCAGCATGCTCTACGAGATGGCGACCGGCAGCCGTGCGTTCCACAAGGAAACGGCCGCCGAGACGCTGTCGATGATCATCCGCGACGAGCCCGAGCGCGCCGCCTCGCTCAATCCGTCGCTCCCGCTACCGCTGGTCTGGACCATCGACCGCTGCCTTTCGAAGGAGCCCGCCGATCGCTACGCATCGACGCGCGATCTCGCCCGTGATCTGCAGACGCTGCGTGACCACACCAGCAACGGCAGCGCTCTCGAGGTTCGATCGCTCGGAACGGGGAGACGACGGCGGATATTGGTCGCGGGCGTCGTTGCTCTGGCCGCCGTGGTCGGCGCGGCGGGAACCGCGATCTACCTCACCACGCGGGATCGCCGCGCTGCTGCGCCGCCGGTCGCGACCGCCCCCTCGTTCCACCAGCTGACGTTCAGGCGCGGCCTCATCCAGAATGCGCGCTTTGCGCCTGACGGCCAGACCATCATCTTTGCGGCCGAGTGGGACGGAGCGCCGATCCGCCTCTTCGAAACGCGTCCGTCGGGTCCCGAGTCAAAGCCGCTCGGCCCGCCGTCCGCAGGCCTGGCCAGCATTTCATCCACCGGGCAAGTGGCGTTGATTGAGAACTGCGAGCTCGATTGGGGAAGCTGTGTTGGCACGCTCGCGACGATGGCCCTGGGCGGTGGGGCTCCGCGCCCCCTCCTCGACGACGTCGTCAGCGCAGACTGGACGCCAGACGGACAACAACTCGCCGCCATCCAGATCAGCGCCGGTGAGTATCAACTGCAGTTTCCGATCCGCAATACGCTCTACAGCTCGCAAGGCAAGCTGGGATGGCTGGCATTCTCACCGCGCGGTGACCGGCTCGCGTTCATCGAATACCCGCTGATCTCCGACGAGGGCGGGGCCCTCAAGATCGTCGATCTGAATGGCCGCGTGACGACAGTCTCGACCGGGTGGAGGACCATTCGCGGCGTCGATTGGGCCGCGTCCGGCGACGAGATCTGGGTGACCGCGAGTGATCAAGGGAGGCGGTGCAGCCTGTACGGTGTCTCGATCGCGGGCGCGAAACGTCTCCTGTTTCACGCGCCCGGCGACGTGACATTGCTGGATCTCTCCAAGGATCACCGCGCGCTGCTGGTGACGACCGAGCCGCGGACGCACATGATCTGGTCGAGCGCCGGCGGTGAACGCGACCTGTCATGGCTCGACTGGTCGACGGCAGCGGATCTCTCGACTGACGGACAAACCGTGCTGTTCTACGAGTGGGGCGAGGGCGTCGGCGCGGCGCCGAACGTCTACTTGCGCCGTGCCGACGGCTCCGACGCCGTGCGCCTTGGAGCCGGCAAGGCGCTGGCGTTATCGCCGGACGGCCGTTGGGCGCTCGCGCTGCAGGAAGGCCCGCCCCCCCGGCTCGTGGTGATGCCAACCGGTACGGGGGCGCCCAAGCCTCTTCCCCCGGGAGGACTGACTGATTTCTACTGGGCCAGGTGGTTCCCAAACGGGCGTCAGATCCTGGTCGTAGCGTCCGATGCCGCTGCCATCCCGCACTCGTACATCCAGGACATCGAGACGGGCAAGCTGGATCCGATCGCCGAGAAGGGCCTGCTCGCGATGCTGCCGTCGCCTGACGAGCGGAGCGTCCTCATCGCAGACCCGCTCGGCAAGTTTCTCTTGTGGCCCCTCGACGGCCGGAAGGGGGTGCAACTCAAGGGCATCACCGCCGAGGACCGCCCCATTCAGTGGGGCCCGGACGGGAAGTTCCTGTATCTCCGGCGCATTGACGGTGTCACGCTGAACATCTACCGTTACAACCTCGCCAGCGGTCAGCGGCAACTCTGGAAGACGCTCCGGCCCAGGGATCCGGCGGGGATCATCGGCATCGATGTCGGCCGCGGCGAACTCGCAATGACGCCCGACGGGCGGAGCTACGTCTTCACGTACTGGAAAGCGATCAGGAGCCTGTTCCTGGCCGGAGAATTGCCGCGCTGACCAGGGGTCCGCGCGGATCGCTTGACTGGCGCCGGCCCGAGTGCTTAGAGTTACCAGCGCAAACCTTTCGACCGTTCGGATACCAGCTTCGCGGAGGTATGCGATGAAGCGCAGGTTCGGTCTGCTGGCAATCGCGGCAGCGGTGCTTGCCACTGGTCCCGACGTCAACGCGTGCGGCGACAAGTCGCTCTCGGCGGGCGGCATCCGCATCCAGCGCGCGCTCGCCGCACGATATCCCGCGTCGGTTCTGGCGTACGTGCCGGCCAATTCGCCGGTTGCAACAGCCGCACGCGAGCTCAAGTTGCGGGAGACGCTGCCCTGGGTCGGACATCGGTATCGCGAGGTCGCGACGCTCGCCGAGTTGCGGGCGTTGGTCGAGACGGGGCAGTTCAACATCGTTCTCACCGATCTCGGAACTGCCGGTAACGTGGAACGCGATCTGGGCTCTTCATCCACACGCGTCGTCTTCGTGCCTGTAGCGTACAAGCTCACCAAGGCGCAGGCTCGCGAGGCGGAGAAGCAACGACGTTTCCTGATCAAGGCGCCCTCCAAGGCGGTCGATTACCTGACGACGATCGCCGAAGCGGTGGCCCTGGGGAGTGCGGGTTCGCGCAAAGGCTGACATCGCGGTGCGCGATGGCAACCAGTCACTCGGGCGGGGCCGCGGTCGTTCTTGCCCTCGCATCCCAGCTTACGGTTCCTTCTCACGCGCTCGCACAGTCGGCCTGGCTTCCATTCGAGGGGGAAGCCAGTGTCTCCCTCACCTTCCAGTCGCTCGACTACGGCGGCCATTTCGACGAGACCGGCACCAAGCGTGAGAATCTGGGTCCGATTCAGTCGTATTACGGCATCGCGCAGTTCGAGTACGGGCTGACCGAGCGGATCGCAATCAACGCGCGCCTCCCTTACATCAGCTCGAGGTACACAGGCTCCCTGGACGAGCCGCTCTTCGTGGAAATGCGCGACAAATACGAGGAATACCGACGCGTCAATCCCGCAGCCGCGCCATCCGTGGACACGGGCGGCTATTACGGAACCTTCCAGGATTTCGCGTTCACCCTCCGATACAACGTGCTCGAGCAAGGAGTGACGATCACGCCCGTGCTGAGCGCGATCGTCCCGAGTCATGACTACCGGACGGTTGGCGAGGCGGCAGCAGGCCAGGATCTGTTCGCATTACAGACCGGCGTGAACGTGGGCCGCCTGCTTTCGCCGAAGGCGTACGTTCACGGGCGCTACATCTACTCGTTCGTGCAAAGCTATCGTGACATTCCGCTCGATCGGAGCACCGCCGAGTTCGAGGCCGGCTACGCCGTCGCGCCGATCGTCGTCGTGCGCGGGATCGTCGACTGGATGCGGACGCACGGCGGAATCCCGTTCGACGAGGCCTTGAAGGATCTGTCGGTGTTCCTGGAACACGATCGGCTGCTGTCCAGCCGGCACTGGCACGTCGGCGCGGGCGCGACGGTAACGCTTGCCGACACCGTCGATCTCGAGACCGCGTTTTTTACTTTCGTCGCCGGCGCTGCGGCGCGTTACGGGGTCGGCGTGAACGTCGGGGTGACGTGGCGCTTTCTCGGACCCCGCTTCGGGCCGTCACCATCGCGGGCGCCGGGCACTCAGCCGTTCGGTGGGAAGCGGCGGCCGTTCAGCGGAACTCGGTTTCGGTAGAACCCGAATAGTTTGCGACGTGGAACACGAGGGCGAAGGGACCGATCCGAAGATCATCGCCGGGTTCGAGCGGCGTGGGCGCGGTCAGGCGGATTCCCCGAATAAACGAGCCGTTCTTGCTGCCCAGATCATGCACCGTCGCGCACGCGCCGCGGACGATCAGCCTCGCATGCTGCCGTGAGACCTTGGGCGAATCCAACCTGATGCTCGAACTGGCATCGCGTCCCACGATGTGGTCCCCATCCACGAGCGGGAACTCCTGACGCCCACAGACGAGGCAGCAGCGCGCACCGCCGGCCACACGAAAGGATTCAAGACCCGGCTGCTGATCTTCGAGCTCGGCGGCGAAGGCATACCCACACCCATGGACTGTACGGATGATCCTCGTGTCGTCCGCCTGACCAATGGCCTTGCGAATCGTGCTCACGATCTTCGCCAGGCTCGCGTCGGAGACGAACACACCCGGCCACACGCGTTCGATCAGCTCGGCCTTCGGCAGCACGCGCGGCCGGGATTCGATCAAGAGCTTCAACAACTCGAACGCTTTTGGCGGGAGATGGGTGTGCCTCCCGCCGCGAACGAGCTGCCTCGCCTCGATGTCGAGCGTGCAGTCGTTGAATCGAATCTTCACCGCCAGAGCCCGGGTCGTGGTGGTGAGTCTAGCAGCCGCCGCGCAGAGATTTCACGAAAAGGGTAGAAAACGGTCAAGACCGGCCGGGCACCGGGAAGCGATACTCCGACGCGCCGTTGCGGCGCATATCGTTCCGCAACACCCACACAAGGGGGGCGCCATGCGCCAGTTAGAGAGTATCGATGCCGCCGTGGCAGCCACCGCATTCGCGGTGTTGTCGTTCGTTTCACCGGTCTCCGCGCGTGCAGCCACACACGTCGTCAATCCCGGTCAGTCGATCCAGGCCGCCGTGGATGCCGCCTCGCCGGGTGACACCATCGTGGTGAGGGCCGGCGAGTATTACGAGAGCGTGACCATCCACAAGGACGGGCTCACGCTGAGGGCTCAGGGCAATGTCACGCTCGAACCTTCATACTACGGCTCGAGTGAATGCTACATTCCCGGCCATGATGTCGGGATCTGCGTCGTGCCGGCCGATTTTCCGGGCACAGGGACCTATGAGAAACGGGTCCAGGACGTCACCATTACCGGCTTTCGAGTAGTCGACTTCGAGGGGGACGGCATTTTCGGGTTTGGCACGCGAAACCTGAAGGTGTCAGACGTCGTGGCGATCGACAACGCCGCCTACGGCATTGCATCGTTCGACGGAATCGGGACGACGTTCACGGGGAACACGGTCAGCGGCAGTCACGACGCCGGGATCTACGTCGGAGATTCGCCGAACGCGAACGCGGTCGTGAGTCACAACCGCGCGTCGAACAACGCGCTGGGCATCCTGGTCCGGCATAGCCAGAAAGTCGTTGTCTCGAACAACGCGTCTTGGGGGAACTGCATAGGTGTGTTCCTGCTGGCCGACGGTCAGGAAGGTGGCAGCGGTCAGACTGCGGTGCTGAACAACGCCGTCTGGGCGAACAACGAGGTGTGCGAACAGTTCTCGCCCGGATTCCTGCCGATCCTCGGCGGTGGCGGCATCGTGCTCGCGGGGTCGCAGCACAACGCGATCCTTCACAACGTGGTGACCGAAAACCGCGGCAACACCCTGTTCTCCGGCGGGATCGTGCTGATTGAGACGCCGAGACCGCGGGCGGACGGGTCGCACGACGCCTCCACCAACAATCTCGTGCTCCTGAACAGTCTTCGCGGCAACCGGCCGGCCGACATCCGCCAGGACGAGGCGAGCAGCCCGAACCTGATCGTGGGCAACCGGTGTCAGACGTCGGTGCCAGGAGGATTGTGTGACTAGGGGTTGATATGCCGAGGGACGGAATTGAACCGCCGACACCGTGATTTTCAGTCACGTGCTCTACCGACTGAGCTACCTCGGCACAGGGGAAAACGCCCGGGCAGAACGATGATCATATCAGACGGTGAGGCCCGGGCGTTTTTCTACCTTCTTCCTTTTCAAACCGCTGCCGCTTCCAGTACCGTGAGGCCCAACTCGGCACGCACGCGATCCTCGATCGACTTGAAGATCGCCGGGTTGTCCTTGAGGAACTGTTTGACGTTTTCGCGCCCCTGGCCGAGCCGCTCGCCGCTGTAGGCGAACCAGGTGCCGCTCTTCTCCACGATCTTGCGGTCGACCGCGAGATCGAGCAGGTCGCCCTCCCGTGAAATCCCTTCGCCGTACATCACGTCGAACTCGGCCTCGCGGAAGGGCGGCGCAACCTTGTTCTTGACCACCTTCACGCGCGTCCGGCCGCCGACCACCTGTTCGCCGTCCTTGATGGCGCCGATGCGGCGGATGTCGAGGCGGACCGAGGCGTAGAACTTCAGCGCGCGGCCGCCGGTGGTCGTTTCCGGGTTGCCGAACATGACGCCGATCTTCTCGCGCAGCTGATTGATGAAGATGAGCGATGTTTTCGACTTGGACACGACACCGGTCAGCTTGCGGAGCGCCTGCGACATGAGCCGGGCCTGAAGGCCCATCTGCGCTTCGCCCATCTCGCCGTCGATCTCGGCGCGCGGCACCAGCGCGGCGACCGAGTCCACGACCACGACGTCGACACCGCCGGAGCGGACCAGCACCTCGACGATCTCGAGCGCCTGCTCGCCGTTGTCGGGCTGCGACACCAGCAGATTGTCGAGATCGACCCCCAGCTTCTTCGCATATTGCGCATCGAGCGCATGTTCCGCGTCGACGAACGCCGCCATGCCCCCGAGCTTCTGCGCTTCGGCAATGATCTGCAGCGTCAACGTGGTCTTGCCGGACGACTCCGGCCCGAAGATTTCGATGACCCGGCCCCGCGGGACGCCGCCGATGCCAAGGGCATAGTCGAGGCTGACGGCGCCGGTCGAGATCGAAGGAATCACCGTAACGGCGTCCTTCTGCCCGAGGCGCATGATCGAACCCTTGCCGAACTGTTTCTCGATCTGGCCGACGGCCATTTCGAGGGCGCGGGCGCGCTCGCGATCGTTCCGATCTTCAACTGAGGGCATAACGCTCCTGACGAAAGCTGGTTGATCTGTGACGCCCGGCGAGGGCCGGCCCGGCACAGCCCCAGTCTTCAACAGGCCCGTGACAGGTGAGGTCACGCCGGTGCACCGCGAAACTGGAGCGGGTGAATTCTAGGAGTGTGCCGAGGTGAAAGTCAAGCGCAAAAGTGTGCAGTCGACGCCAATAACATGCTCTTTTGCAGTCATTTATAGAATCTGTTGACTTTCGCCTCTGGTGACCGGGCCGGGCAGTATCTGCGGCCCGTCCGGAGCCCGGACAGTGCGAATTCTGCGATGGCGCCGTGGTCCCTGTAGCATGGCTCCTTCATGCCAACGCCTCTCGGACACGCCCTCGGCGCCGCTGCCGCCGGTTGGGCCGTGGCGCGCCCGCTCCCGGCGAGCGCTCCATTCACCGCCACCCTTCGCCGCGGTGCCTGGTTCGCGCTGCTCGGAATGTTCCCCGACGTCGATCTGCTGCTCGCGTTTCACCGCGGCCCGACACATTCGCTGGGCACGGCACTCATTGTCGGCCTTGCCACGACCGCGCTGTCCAGTGACGTCCGCCTGGGGCTCGCGGCGGGATGTGCCTACGCAACGCACGCCCTGCTCGACTGGCTCGGCGCCGACAGCTCGATGCCGGTCGGTATCATGGCGCTGTGGCCGATCACGTGGGAGTACTACCAGGCATCGAGGCCGATCTTCGATTCCGTGTGGCGCCGGAACGAGACGCCGGACTTCTGGTCTCACAACGTGAAGGCACTCGCGAAGGAGCTGTTGATTCTCGTGCCGCTGGCGTGGGGCGCCTGGCGAGTTGCGACGCGACCGTTGCTCGTAAAAGACAGAACAAGAGGATCAATCTCCTGATCTCCTGGCCTCCTGCGATCTGACGGGTGGCTGTCGCTCGTACTTGTAAAACCCTTGCCCGGTTTTTCGCCCGAGGTGTCCCGCCGCGACCATGCGGCGGAGCAGTGGACAGGCGCGGTACTTCGGGTCGCCGAGTCCCTGGTGCAGCACCTCCATGATCGCGAGGCACACGTCGAGCCCGATGAAATCGGCCAGCGTGAGCGGACCCATCGGGTGATTCATGCCAAGCTTCATGACGGTGTCGATCGCCTCCGCTGTTCCGACGCCTTCCATCAACGCGTACACCGCCTCGTTGATCATCGGCATCAGGATCCGGTTGGCGATGAAACCAGGGTAGTCGGCGGCTTCGATGGCCGTCTTGTTCAATCGCATGCACAGTTCGGTCGCGGCCAGCATCGATTCGGGCGACGTGGCCTGGCCGCGGATCAACTCGACGAGCGTCATCAGCGGAACGGGGTTCATGAAGTGCATGCCGAGCACCTTGTCCGGCCGCGTGGTCGCCGCGCCGAGCAGGGTGATCGAGATGGACGAGGTGTTCGAGCTGAGGATGACGCTGGGCTTGGTGATCTGGTCGAGCCGTGCGAAGAGACCGCGCTTCGCGGTGGCGTCTTCGAAGATCGCCTCGACGACGTAGTCGACGTCGCCAAGCGCATCGACGGTCGTTCCCGTCGTCAGTCGTCCTAGCGCCTGATCCCGCGCGGCGGCGGTGAGCCGCCCTTTCTCGACGAACCTCCCGAGACTCTTCTCGATCGATTCCCGCGCCCGTTCGAGCGCGGTGGGTGCGGCATCGACCAGCCTGACCTCGAATCCTGCCTGCGCGAACACCTGGGCGATACCGTTGCCCATGGTGCCGGCACCAACGACACCGACGCGATTGATAGTCATCGGGGGCAGAATTGCGCAACTGGCGTACGAAACGCAATTGTGAATCTCGTGGTTCGCGGCTCGCGGTTCGCGGGTTCGGCAACGTTATCAGAGGCAACCGTCCGCGCGGATCGGCGCCAGTTTGCTTCTGATTATCGCGGCTCCCGAACCCGCGAGCCCACGAACCGCGAACTCGCGACTATCTCTCGACCGCTAGTGCGACTCCGTTTCCTCCCCCCAGGCACAGCGCTGCGATACCGCGACGGACGTTTCTCCGGCGCATGGCATAGATCAGCGTGGTGAGGACCCGTGCGCCGCTCGCGCCGATCGCGTGGCCGAGGGCGACCGCGCCGCCGTGCACGTTGACCCGCGACGGATCGATGCCGAGCTCGCGCATCACGGCAATCGCCTGGACCGAGAAGGCCTCGTTGATTTCGAAGAGATCGACGTCAGCCAGATTCCATCCGACTCTCGCGGCGACGCGGCGCACGGCTTCGACCGGCGTCATCATCACCAGCTTCGGCGCGAGCCCGCTCGTGGCCTGACCGACGATTCGCACGAGAGGAGAGAGTGCCAGAGCGCGTGCCTTCTCGGCAGCCATGACGACGAGTGCGGCAGCGGCGTCGTTGACGCCCGGTGCGTTGCCGGCGGTCACCGTGCCGTCCGTCTTGAAGGCCGGTTTCAACGCCGCGAGCGATGCCGCGGTCGTGTCCTCCCGGACTGGCTCGTCCCGGTCGAAGACGAGCGGCGGTCCCTTCTTGCGGGGGACCTCGATCGGCAGAATCTCGTCGGCGAACCATCCCTGCCTGGTGGCTTCAGCAGCCTTCCGATGACTCGCCGCCGCGTATTCGTCCTGCTCGGCGCGGCCGACGGCAAACAGGTCGGCAACGACCTCGCCCGACATCCCCATATGGCACTGCTCGAAGCTGCACCAGAGCCCGTCCTGCACGAGCGAATCGACCAGCTGACCGTTGCCCATGCGGAGACCTTCCCGCACGCGCGGCAGCAGGTACGGCGCGTTGCTCATCGACTCCATGCCGCCGGCAACGGCAATCCCGATGTCGCCAGTCGCGATCCCCTGGGCGGCCAGCATCACAGCCTTCAGGCCCGAGCCGCAGACCTTGTTGATCGTCATCGCCGCGACCCGATCGCTCAGACCGCCGTTGAGAGCTGCCTGGCGGGCCGGGTTCTGACCGTTGCCGGCCTGGATGACGTTCCCCATGATGCATTCGTCAACGCTCGCCGGATCGATCCCCGCGCGCCTGACCGCCTCGCGCACGACAAGTGCGCCGAGTTGCGGAGCGGTGAAGTCTTTCAGCGCCCCGAGGAATTTGCCGGTGGGCGTGCGGACTGCGGAGACGATGACTGAATGCATCTTTGCTTTGTCGGCGGCTCGGGGGCTCGGCGGTTCGGGGGCCCCGAACCCCCGATCCGTGTCAGCGAAGCACCTCGATCCTTGAGACGCTCGCAGCCCCGAGCAGGTGCTGCATTCGCTTCAGGATGGTGTCAGCGGCACGCTCGATTTCACCGGCCCAGCGCGGATCGCGGGCGCGCACCGTCAGCACGCCGCCGCTGAGTGTGACCGTCGCCGACCGCGCCAGCGCGGGGCCCGCGGCGACCGTCCAGGCGAACGTCGTTCTGCCCGGCGAGGGGGGCTGGCGCCGGATCACTTCGGCAATCACGCCGGTCGCGAAGTTCTGCAGCGGCACCATCGATGATGCAGCGATACTATCAAACGGATGCGCCTGGTCCTGGCATCCGCCTCCCCGCGCCGCGCCGAGCTCCTGAGCACCGCTGGCTTCACTTTCGAGGTGGAGCCGGTCGACGTAGACGAGACGCCTCAGCCGGCCGAACAGCCGACTGATTACGCGCTGCGGGTTGCCCGCGACAAGGCGGCAGCATGGCGACGGCAGCACGACGGAGACGCGACCGCGTGCATCCTGGCGGCCGATACTGTCGTGGTAGCCGACGGTCAGATCCTGGGGAAGCCGTCGAATCGCGAGCACGCCCGCGAAATGCTCTCCTTACTCTCCGGCACCACCCACCTCGTCCACACCGGCGTCGTCCTCCGGCTCGCCGACGAGGAGCTTGCAGAGGTCGTGACCACCCGAGTACGCTTCCTCGAACTGAGCGGGGCAGAGATCGACTGGTATCTCCAGAGCGGCGAAGCCGAAGGAAAAGCCGGCGCCTATGGCATCCAGGGGCGCGCTTCGCGGTTCGTCGACTGGATTGAAGGATCGTGGTCGAATGTCGTTGGGCTTCCGGTCGCGACGGTCTATCGGATGCTGACCCGCGCCGGCGTGCTATCCTGACGATAAATCCAGCAAGGCGCGACACTTATGTGTGCTAAAGCGTTGAAAATCGGCGCCACCGTTGCCGTGGTCCTGCTTGCCCTCACCGGGCTCCTGTTCGCCACGCTCAGAGAGGACACGCAGTTCTACAAGCACGTCGACGAGGTGATGAGCGATCCCGTCGCGTGGCAGGGCCGCCGCCTGCAGCTCCATGGCTACGTCGCGGGCATCGAACGCAAGCGCAACTCGCTCGAGTACCGCTTCAACGTTCAGAGCAACGGCCACGTGGTCCAGGCCAGCTACACCGGCGTCGTTCCCGACACGTTCAAAGAGGGAGCGGAGGTCGTGCTCAAGGGCACGCTGAGCCCGGACGGGTTCCATGTCGAACGGAACGGCGTCATGGCGAAGTGTCCGTCGAAATACGAACCGTCGAAGGGCGCGCTGCCGAACACCTCCGGCAGCTGAGCCCGTCGCAAGTTTTCCGGGAACAACCATCATGCCTGCGCTTGGAAATGTGCTGCTCCTCGCGGCGTTCGTCGCGTGCGCGTACGCGGTTGCCGCCTCGGTCGCCGGCGCGCGGCGCCGATCGACGCGCCTGATCGAAAGCGGGACCGGCGCCTTCTACCTGATCACGGCGCTGATGACGATGGCGTCGGGCGTGATGGTGCACGCGTTCGTCACCAACAACTACAGCATCAAGTACGTGCAGCGGTATTCGGAGGCCGCGCAGCCGCTGGCCTACAAGATTGCGTCGTACTGGGGTGGTCTCGATGGCTCGGTGATGTTCTGGGTGTTCCTGCTCGGCATCTTCGGATCGATCGCCGTTTACACGAACCGTGACCGGCATCGCGAGCTGATTCCCTACGTCGTCGCCGTGATCGCCACCACGCAGATGTTCTTCATCCTGCTGATGGTGGTGCACAACAACCCGTTCTCCACGTTCCTGACGCCGCCTCCTGCCGACGGCCAGGGGCTGAACCCGCTGCTCCAGAACTTCTACATGGCGATCCACCCGCCGTCGCTCTACACGGGCTTGGTGGCGATGACGATCCCCTACGCGTTCGGGATGGCAGCGCTGATCACCGGTCACCTCGACGACGCCTGGCTGCGCGCGGTGCGGCGCTGGACGATGATCGGCTGGCTCGCGCTGTCGTTCGGGCTCACGCTGGGCATGCTCTGGGCGTACGAGGAACTGGGGTGGGGCGGCTACTGGGGATGGGATCCGGTCGAGAATGCCGGGCTCCTGCCGTGGTTCACGGCGACCGCCTTCCTCCATTCGGTGATGGTGCAGGAGCGGCGCGGGATGCTGCGGGTGTGGAACGTGACGCTGGTCATCACCACGTTCTTCCTGACGATCTTCGCGACGTTCATGACGCGGTCCGGCGTCGTCCAGTCGGTTCACGCGTTCGGCGAGGATCGCGAGCTCGCACGACTGTTCACGATCTTCATGATCCTGATCGTGACGTTCAGTTTCGGCCTGGTCATCCGCCGGCTGCCGCTGCTGCGCTCGCGCAACGAGCTCGACTCCTGGGTGTCTCGCGAAGCGGCGTTTCTCGCCAACAACTGGATCCTCCTGTTCTCGGCGTTCTTCGTACTGTTCGCGACGATGTTCCCGACGCTGAGCGAAGCGGTCATGGGTGAGCGACTGACGGTGGGGCCGCCATTCTTCAACAAGTGGATGCTGCCGATCGGATTGGCGCTGCTCGCGTTGACCGGGGTAGGGCCGCTGCTCGCCTGGCGCAAGTCGACGGTCTCGAACCTGGTCGATCAGTTCCTTTATCCCGCGGTGTTCGCCTTCGTGGTCTCGGGCGCGCTGGTGTTCCTCGGGGTCCGCGTCTGGAGCTCGGGCATCTGCTTTGCGCTGTGCGCGTTCGTGATGGGCACCATCGCGCAGGAATTCATCCGCGGCGCCGAGGTGCGGCGCGCGGCGAGCGGATCCGATCGCCTGACAGCGATGATCGGACTGGTCAGCCGCTCGAAGCGCCGCTATGGCGGCTACATCGTCCACGTCGGGATCGCCGTGATGTTCCTCGGGTTCGCGGGCGAAGGGTTCAAGCAGGAAGGAGAAGCGCTCCTCAAGCCCGGTCAGCAGTTCACCGTTTCCCACTTCACGATCAAGCACGATGCGCTGCGCGTGACGACTGACTCCCAGAAGCAGATGATCACGGGCCACGTCTCGGTACTCGACGACGGCAAGCCGATCGCCACCATGACCCCGGCGAAATGGTTCTACGCCAAGCGCGAGCAGGAGCCAACGACAGAGGTGGCGATTCGTCGAGGCGTGGGGGAGGACCTTTACATCGTGCTTGCCGGCTACGACGCCGCCGAACAGAGCGCGACCTACGCCGTCACGATCAATCCGCTGGTCAACTGGATCTGGCTCGGCTTCGGGATCCTGGCGCTCGGAACCGGCATCGCCCTGCTGCCTGAAAGCGCCCTCGCGTTCGCCGCGGCGAAGGTCCCTTCGGCCGCGGCGACGGCATCGATGCTTCTGTTGCTGCTGCTCGTGCCGTCGTTTGCGGCCGCGCAGACCGCCGACGCGACCCGCGCCGTCCTGCGCAAGCAGCTGGAAGGCGAGATTCTCTGCACCTGTGGCTGCCGCCGGCCGATGAACGATTGTCCGATGGAGCCGAACTGCCACGGGCTCGATGCGCAGCGCGCGAAGCTCGACAAGTATGTCGTCGAGGACGGCATGGACCGCGATCAGGTGCTTGCCGCGTTCGCGACCGACTACGGCACGCAGGCGATCCTGGCCCGGCCGATCGACAAGGGTTTCAATCGGCTGGCGTGGTTCTTCCCGTACCTGATCGGCATCTCGGGCGCGGTTGGCGCCGTCGTCATCGCGCGGCGCTGGTCGCGCCGCTCAGAGCCCGCAGAGCCTTCGGCCGCTGCCCACGAAGATGCGGCCCTCCGTACCCGGTTGGATGATGAGCTCCGCGACCTCGATTAACGGTACCGAAGCGGAACGTCTGTCTCGCTCCGCCGGAAAGGATGGCAGGGCAGAGGACACGCTTCGGCCCTGGCACTTCTTCGTGCTTGTCTCGCTCGTCGCGGCCACTGCGGCCGTGGTCCTGGCCAGGGAAGCCAGGCCCGAGCATCTCGTTCTCATCAGCCTGACCATCGGTGCCGCTGGTTTCGCGGGCGCGGCCTTGTATCGGACCCTCTCGCCACTCGTTCGGCCAGACGCGCGGCCGGCCGCTGAAGGCCTCAGCGAATCCATGCGGGCCGTGCTCGAGCGCGAGAAGATGCTCGTGCTGCGTTCCATCAAGGAGCTCGAATTCGATCGCGCGATGGGGAAGCTCTCGGAGAAGGACTTCGAGGAGATGGCGGCCCGGCTGCGGGCGCGGGCGATATCGCTGATGCGGCAGCTCGACGCCGGCGGAGGCTACCGCGAGCTCATCGAACGCGAGCTGAAAGCACGGGTGAGCAGCCCCGGCCGGGAGAAACGCGTCACACCGGCACCCAAGGTGGCTCCGGCCGCGCCCAGGAACTGTGCGTGCGGCGCGGTGAACGATCTGGATGCCGCGTTCTGCAAGCGGTGCGGCACAAGGCTCACCGCGGAAAGCGGCGCATGACCCTCCTTCGCGCTTCGCGCTACGGCGGGCATGGGCTCGCCATAGTCATGGGCCTGCTGACCGCAACGATGGCATCAGCCCAGATGCCGGATCCGCGGCAGATGTCCGGCATCCCCCCGCCTGATCCCCAGCTGCAGAACGGGATAGTGACTGTCCGCGTGATCCGCGGTTCGTTCGACAATCCCGTCGTGAGCCTGACCGTCGAGCTCGCGGGCCCTTCGCCCGCAATGCGAGCAACCACAGATGATGCGGGGCGAGCGGAATTCAAGGGCGTTCCGCCTGGCCTTCGTCTGAAGGCCTCTGCTACGGTCGCGGGCGAGCGAATCGAATCCCAGGAATTCTCAATGCCGGCATCTGGAGGCATCCGGCTCGCGCTCGTGGCGGCCGGACCCGCAGGTTCTTCGTCCCCGCCGCCGGCGGCCGCAGCCGATCCGGGACCCGTGCAGCCCGGCACCGTCGTCCTCGGAGAAGACTCGCGCTTCATCTTCGAGATGGGGGAGGACGGGCTCTCGGTGTTTTACGTGCTGCAGATCAACAACAGCTCGCAGGCCCGCGTGCAGCCGTCCACACCAGTCGTGTTCGAGCTGCCGGCAATGGCCCGGGGCGCGGCCGTGTTGCAGGGCTCGGCGCCGGAGGCGCGCGTTGCCGGGCGGCGGCTCGAGATACGCGGACCGTTCGCTCCAGGCAACACGCTCGTCCAGGTTGCCTACACCGTGCCGTTTGGCAACGCAGACCTGGTAATCGAGCAGCCGCTGCCGATCGAGTTGAAGCACGTCGCGGTCGTGGCCCAGAAGGTCGGCGACATGCAGCTCACCTCTCCGCAGGTGCGCGAGCAGCAGGCCATGCCAGCCAACGGCAACTTCTATATCGCCGGGCGGGGCGGCGCGGTAGCGGCGAACTCGGTGCTGCGCTTTGCGTTCTCCGGTATGCCACACGCCTCCGTCTGGCCGCGGAACCTCGCGCTGGGTCTCGCGCTGCTCATTCTGGCCGGAGGGGCATGGTCAGCGTTCAGGGGCGCCGCGGGTGCCACCGCGCGGGATGGCGAGCGCCGCGAGCTCGAGACGCGCAGGGATCGCCTGTTCGACGAGCTCACCGCGCTCGAGGCGAGCCTTCGGGACGGGAATGCGGATCCTGAGCACTACGGCGCCCGGCGCCGGGAGCTCGTCGCCGCGCTCGAAGGCATCTATGCGGCGCTCGACGACGAGGCCGTGGTGAGCCGCGCGTCCTAGCTCCCCGACCCCAGCCTGTGGACTTCGACAGCCTCACGTTTCAGGAGGTCACCCGGAATTTCGGCCGCCGCCGGGCGCTGAACCGTGTCTCGCTGACCTGTCGGTCCGCCGAGATGACGGCGGTGCTCGGGTCGAACGGCGCCGGCAAATCCACGCTCCTCTCCATCGCGGCGACCCTTCTCAGCCCCTCGTCGGGCACCATCCGGTACGGTGCGCAAACGGCGCGGGAGGGCGGCGCGGCGCTCCGCGGGCGCATCGGATTCCTCGCGCACGACCTGTTCCTCTACCCGGAGCTCTCCGCCGCGGAGAATCTCTCGTTCTTCGCGCGGCTTCACCGCGTCAGCGATCCGGCGAACGCCGTGGACGCGGCGCTCCGGCAGTCGAACCTGCACGAGCGCCGTGACGATCCGGTCATGACGTTCTCGCGCGGCATGCGGCAGCGGCTTGCGATCGAGCGTGCGCTTCTCCACGCGCCCCGCCTGGTTCTGCTCGACGAGCCGTTCACCGGCCTCGACGACGCCGCAGTCGCCGCAACCCGCACGCGACTATCCGTTCTTCGCGACGCCGGCTGCATCGTCCTGCTGACCACACATGATCTGGAGGCCGTCGAACCGATCGTCGATCGCGCGGTCGTGCTCGCGGGCGGCCGGCTGAATGCGATCGAGAAGGGTGACGGAGGGCTGCGGGCCGGCTACCGCAGGCTGGCGACGTCATGAACTTCGTTCGAGTGGTGTGGCTCGTAGTACGGAAGGACTTGCTCGTCGAGCTCCGCAGCCGCGAGATTCTCTACACGACAGTATTCTTTGCCGTCTCTTGTGTCCTGGTCTTCGCGTTCGGGTTCGTGCGCGAGGGACAGGCGATGGACGACGTTGGTGCCGGGATCCTCTGGATAGCGGTCGCATTCTCGGGAACGCTTGCGCTCGGCCGTGCCTTCGAGCGGGAGCGGCAGAGCGAGACCCTGCGCGCGCTGCTCTTGGCGCCCGTCGATCGGCCAGCGCTCTACGTGGCGAAGCTGATTGGTGTCTTGACGCTGATGACGGCAGTCGAGATCGTCGTGGTTCCGCTGGTCGCGTTGCTCTTCCAGGCGCCGCTGTTCCGCCATCTGCCGATGCTCCTGGGACTCCTGCTGGCCGGAACGGTCGGCTTCACCGGGGTCGGAACCATGTTCGGCGCCATGCTCGCACGTGCCCGCAGCCGGGACGTGCTGCTGCCCGTGCTGCTGTATCCGATCACCATCCCGGTGATCATCGCCGGTGTGCGCGGGACGTCAGCTCTGCTGCAGGCCGATCCGGATCCCGCGATTGCCCGCGCGTGGCTCTCGCTCCTCATCTCTTTCGATGTAGTCTTCATAACGCTCGCCCTGTGGACGTTCGAACCGGTAATGACCGATTGAGCTCATGCAGCGACTCTTTCTTCCGCTCCTCATTCTCGTGGCCGCGATGTTCGCCTATGCGCCGTTGGCGATTGCGAACGCGCCGTTCGAGTCGACGATGCTGCTGGTGCAGAAAATCTTCTATTTCCACGTTCCGTCGTGGTTCGTGATGTTTTCGGGCGCATTTCTCTGCGCCGGCGCGAGCGTCGTCTACCTCGCGAAAGGGTCGAAGAACGCGGACCACTATGCCGTGACCGGCGCCGAGCTCGCGGTTGTGTTCGGGCTGATGGGGCTCATCACCGGGCCGCTCTGGGCGCGAAAGGCCTGGGGCGTCTGGTGGGAGTGGGACGTCAAGCTCACACTGGCGCTGGTCGTCTGGCTGACCTTCGTGGCTTACCTGCTGCTGCGCCGGTACGGCGGACCAGGGTCGGAGAAGTTGGCGGCCGGCGTCGGGATCTTCGGCGCCGCGAACATCCCGTTCGTGTATTACTCGGTCAACTGGTGGAGGACGATTCACCCGAAGACCACCGTCGTGCCGACGCTGGGCCCCGGGATGCGCGGGACGTTCTGGTTCTGTGTCCTTGCATTCATGCTGCTGATGGTGTTGATCATTGCTGCGCGGGTCCGGCTCGAGCGGCAACGGGCGAGGGTCGACGAGCTCTTTCTGGAGCTGGAGGACTGAGATGAGGCGGGTGCGTTCGGTGTGGCGGGTGCTGCTGGTCTGGCTGCTGCTGGCCGCCGGTCCGGTCTGGCATGCCGCGGTCGACGCTCAGCAGCCGCCGCCCCGGCCAAAACCTGCCGAGGACGAGTTCGTGCCAATCGACCAGCTGCCTTCTGGAGAGCAGCTGCCCGCGGCACCTCTGCTCATTGCGGCATATGCGGTGGCATGGCTGGCTGTGGCCGGTTACCTCTTTTCGATCTGGCGCCGGCTCGACCGCGTGGACAGGGATATCGCCGAAGCAGGCCGCCGCCTGCCTCGAACATGACCGCCGCGCACTTCCTCTTCATTCCAGCCGTCCTGGTCATCGGCATCGTCATCGGGTGGATTCTCGGCGCGCGCGCCGCGCAGGACGCGTTCTCGGCGGAGCTCAAAAGACGGGAAGAGAGAGCCGCACGCCACAAGGCCAATGAGTCACTAGGAATTCTCAAACAGGAGGCTAGGAGATCAGGAGATTCTGTTTCTGAAAAAACGCACTCCTGACCTCTTATCCTCCAGTGAAAAATTCCGGAGTCGCAGTTCAGCCGGCCGCTCACCAAGTGGCCGGTTGTGGCTCATCGCCCGATTGCCAATCTATTTGCCAGACTTTGAGGCAACCCCGCTGACGAGATTCTCTTCTGCGCGGCGCTGACGTCGTATTCGACGCGGCGCAGGTCGATCGATCCTTCCGTGTCGTAAATCGAGAACGCCGCGCGCGGGTCGCCGTCGCGAGGCTGGCCAACCGACCCCGGGTTGATCAAGTAACGCGTGCTCCGGTCGAAGCTGATAGTCATCGGCTCGACTTCGGGAATGTCACCGGTCAGGTTGTTGCCGCTGATTGTGAAGATGACCGGCAGATGCGTGTGGCCAAAGAGACAGACCGGACGTGTCGCGGTCTGCAGCGAGCGGTGGGCGTCCATCGCGTCGAAAATGTAGTGATCCTCGTCGAACGGTGCGCCATGGCAGATCTCGAGCTGTTCGTCGATTTCTGTCGGACCCATCGGCAGCTGACGGAGGTAGTCCCGGTTCGCAGAACTGAGCTGCTGATTGGTCCATGCGGCGGCAAAGCGCGCCACCTGATTGAAGTTGGATCCATCGTCGAGGCCGCAGGCCGCCTTGTCGTGGTTGCCGCGAATCACGGCGACCGGCTGGAGCGCGCGGACGCGATCAATCACCTCGTTCGGCGCGCCGCCGTAGCCGACCAGATCTCCCAGCACGAGGACCCGATCCCAGGCCTGGGCGGCCGCGAGGACGGTTTCGAGCGCATCGATGTTGGCGTGAATATCGGAGAGGATCAGATACCGCACGTCGCGCTCACATCGTGGCGATTCGATCGACGATCTGCTCGGCGATCTCCTCGGCCGGCGCCGCGCCGGCATCGACGCGCACGTGGGCCTGCGCGTAGGCCGCCTGGCGGGCGGCGAAGAGTCGTTCCATCTGCGCGCGATCCGCGGCCAGGGGACGGCGACCGTCGGCGGGCAGGCGCGCCAGCAGCAGGTCGAACGGTACGTCGAGCCAGATTGAGACGCCGTCGAGATTCATCGCGGCCCGATTCTCCGCATCCATGAACGTTCCTCCGCCGGTGGCGACAACGACGTGGCGCATCGGCAGGAGCAGCTTCAGAATTTCGCGCTCGACGCCGCGGAAGTACAGCTCGCCCTGCCGGGCGAAGATGTCGGCGATGGTCCGCCGCTCGCGCGCTTCAATCAGCTCGTCGATGTCCTCGGCGCGCCAGCCGAGGCGCGACGAGAGGGCGCGCGCCACCGTGCTCTTCCCCGCCGCCATGAACCCGACCAGGTAAATCTTATCGACCGGCACCGGGCGTCGTGAGCCGCTCGAGCTCCAGGAAGAACCCCGGATACGAGACGTCCACCGCGCCTGCACCGGCGATGGTCGTGGGCGCCGACGCGCCGCAGGCAGCGATGGCGAAGGCCATCGCGAGACGGTGATCGCCGACTGCATCCACCGTGGTGCCGCCGCGGAGCGGGCGCGCGTCAATCCGGAAGCCGTCGGGGTATTCGGTAATCTCGGCGCCCATCGCGCCAAATCCCGCAGCGAGGGCACTGATGCGGTCGCTCTCTTTCACCCTGAGCTCGGCGGCGCCTCGCACCTCCATCGTCGAGCCATCCGGCAGCAGCGTGCCGAGCGCGCCCAGCGCCGGGAGCTCGTCGATGACTGCCGGCACTTCCTCGGGAGTGATCGAGAAACTCCGGCGTTCCGCGCAGGAGATGGTGACCCGGCCCATTGGCTCGCCGGCAGCTTCGCTCTCGATGACCACGTCGACCTGGGCACCGCACCGGCGCAGGATGTCGAGGAGGGCGATCCGGGAAGGATTCAGACCGAGGTTGTCGAGTTGAACCACGCTGTCGGGCAGCCCGGCGGCCAGGGCGCCCCAGAAGGCCGACCCCGAAACGTCGCCGGGCACCTGCAGGGTCCGGGCGCTCAGCGTCTGGCCGCCGGCAACGCTGACCTGCAGGCCGCCGCGATCGACGGTCACGCCGAACGCGGACAGCGCCCGCTCCGTATGATCCCGGGTGGCGGCAGGCTCGATGACGGTTGTCCGGCCGCTGGCATGGAGCCCCGCCAGCAGGACGCTGCTCTTTACCTGGGCGCTTGGAACGTCCGGTCGATACGTGATGCCATGCAGCCGGGCTCCGTCGATTGTCAAAGGAGGCCGGCCGTCGTCCGACTGAATGGTCGCCCCCATCTGGGTGAGCGGTGCCATCACGCGGCGCATCGGGCGCCGTGTCAGCGACGCGTCCCCGACGATTACGGTGCGAAATGGATGCGCCGCGGCCAGACCGGCCAGCAGCCGCATCGTGGTCCCGGAGTTCGCGGCGTCGACGGCTGCGGCCGCCTCGGTGAGTCCGTGAAGACCGCGCCCGGTGATTTCGACGCGGCCACCGTCCCTGGCGATCGGCACTCCCAGCGCGCGGAGGCACGCCAGCGTCGCCGCACAGTCAGCCCCGGACGAGTATCCGGTGATCCTGGTGACGCCCTCGGCAATGGCGCCGAGCAGGGCATACCGATGTGAGATGGATTTGTCGCCAGGGACCTGGAGGCGGCCGGACGCCCGCTGCGCGGGGCGGACCAGCGCGGCATCGACGGACGCGCGGAGCATCACCGCACTATAGCATTCGGCATCTTGAACGGATCCGGTTTACTATGTTATTCACTCGCGTGCGTTTCGAGCCCGACATCACACTCTTGCCGGCGTTCCGTAGTCCCCGCGCCGGGTTCGATTTGCCTGCATGCTGACGCGCGGCGGGACCGTCCGACTACAAATTCACAGTAATTTCGAGATGCTGGACTTCGTTCAGGTCGTGAGCGACCGCATGGGTCAGCTCGCCGGCCTGGATGAGGATGCGGTCCACTGGATCGGCGTCGCAGTCCGGGAGTCGGTCATCAACGCCATCAAGCACGGCAACCGCGAGGACTACGGCAAGATCGTGACGGTCGAGTTCGTGGTGGCGCCCTCCAAGGACCCGAGCGAGCTCGTCGTCCGGGTCCTCGATCAGGGCGAGGGCTTCGACCCCGAGGAAGTCGCCGATCCATTGGCGCCGGAGAACATCCTCAAATCGAGCGGCCGCGGCATCTTCTTCATGCGCAACTTCATGGACGACGTCACCCTCAAGCGGGCAGCCGAAGGGGGCATGGAAGTGCGCATGGTCAAGAAGCTGGCGACCGGTGCCTGATCCCCTTCCCCCTCTCTATCTCGCGACCGCCATCGAGGCCGTGACCCGTGCCGGCGAGGTGCAGCTGTCCCGGTTCGGCACCAACATGCGCGTGGACAAGAAGGGCGCGATCGATCTCGTCACCGAGATCGATCTGCAAATCGAGCGCGAGTTCCGCGCGATGATCGCTGAGCGGTTCCCCGACCATGTCGTGCTCGGCGAGGAGTTCGGCTCGAGTGGCGATCGCGAAGCGACATCGCGCTTCTGCTGGGTCTTCGATCCTGTCGACGGAACCACCAACTACGCCCATGGGCTCCCGATCTTCTGTTCGTCTCTCGCTCTGGAGATCGATGGAGAACTCATGGTCGGCGCGATCTACGACCCGACCCGGCGCGAGCTGTTCACGGCCGAGCGCGGAAAGGGCGCCTGGCTGAACGGGGCGCCGCTGCGAGTCTCGACCGCGGACGAGTTGATCGACTCGCTGCTCGTGACCGGTTTTCACTACGGCATCCAGCGGGATCCCGAAGAGCTCGTCAGCCTGTTCCGCGAGTTCATCACGAAGTCGCGCGCGGTACGGCGGCTCGGATCCGCGGCCCTCGATCTGTGCTACGTCGCGGCGGGGCGGTTCGACGGCTATTGGGAGTCGAAGATTCAGCCCTGGGACGTGGCGGCGGGCGGACTGATCGTCGAGGAGGCGGGCGGGCGCGTCAGCACGATCGCGGGCGAACCCTTCCGATCGCGGGCCGGCAGCGTCCTCGCGACCAACGGGCAGATCCACGATCGGATGCTGAAGGTGATCGCCGAATTCGGCGAGCGTGCTCCAAACAGGACGCACTGACATCCACTGAATACATTGCCAACATTGCCAACATTGCCAAGATTGCCAAAATTGGCAGGATCTTGGGGATACCCGCACGCTTTGCTTGCCCCCGACGCCTCACACACCGGCCCGGTTTTGTAATGTTGGCAATGTTGGCAATGTTGGCAATGACCCTGGTTTCGCCCTCTGGCATCGTTCGTGCTCGAACCGAGCCACGAAGCGGGCCGCGACAGCGTGGATCCGCGCATACACGGAGACTGTGATCATGAACCTTCGACGAGTTCTTCAGTGCGGATCAGCAGCGGCGCTCCTGGTGGTCGCGACCGTCGTCCCCGCGCACGCGCAGGTCACGCGCGTCGAGTCCGGCCGCCAGGCGATCGGATTCAACCTTGGGTACTTCGCCGCCAAGGGCCTCGACTCGCGCGTCGACGAGGACGTGCTGCTGGCCAACCTGTCGCAGGGCCAGCTCTCCCTCGCCTTCGATATCGACGACTTCAATGGCGCGACGTTCGGCGGGGAATGGCTGATCGGCCTCAACGACTACCTCGAGGCCGGCGTCGGCGTGAGCTTCTACCAGAACACGGTGCCCAGCGTCTATGCGCAGAAGGTTCGAGACGACGGACGCGAGATCGCACAGGAACTGAAGCTCCGCATCGTGCCGCTGACCGGCACCATCAGGTTCCTGCCGATCGGTCGTGCGGGCGTCACGCCGTACGTGGGCGCAGGCATCGGGGCATTCAACTGGCGTTACAGCGAGGTCGGCGAGTTCATCGACAACCAGGGGTTCACGTTCACTGATCGGTTCGTCAAGAGCGGGTGGACTGGCGGACCGGTCATCCTCGGCGGGATCCGTTTCCCGATCGGCGACGTGTTCACGGTCGGCGGTGAGCTGCGATATCAGAAGGCCGAGGGCAAGGGGCTGCTCGAGGAGGACTTTCTCGGGGACAAGATCGACCTCGGCGGATGGAACTCGAGCTTCACGTTTCACTTTCGATTCTGAACGACGTCAACTCTGAATCCTCGAAAAGCCTTTGGCAGGAGGGTCAGGAGTTGAGGAGAAAGCAAAAGTGTTTTACTCCTGAACTCCTGGCCCTCCTGTAAAAGGTTCGTTTAGCCGTTCACTCACTTCGCTCGGTAGAGCGCCACCCCTCCGCCTTCCGCAACGCGCTCGAATCCCTCGAGAAAACGCGGGTCGCGCCTGGCAGCCTGGAAGAGCACGTCGCCACCCTCTGCCTGTTCTTCGATCGCCACCCACTTGACGAATCCACGTGGTCCGCGCGTCGAGGCGTGCACCCAGAGTTGTTCGTTTCCCTCTTGAAGGAAGTCGTGGATCTTCAGATTGAGCTCGGTCAGGTCGTGCATGTAATGCGCGAGCGAGCCCATGCTCATCATGATGGGTGTGCCATCCCAGTGCGCGCGCAGGTAGGCGGTAACGGCCTGACGGCCGATGCGGTTCGTGGCATCGCGCTGCGCCTCTGTAATCATCGGCGCACGCGCATCGAAGGTGGAGGACTGCAGCGTGATCCAGCTGACGACCGCCAGTGCGGCAAGCATTCGCAGCGGCTTCCATAGGGTGCCGATTCCTGCTGCGGTGATCGCCGAGCACGCGGCGACCAGCGGCAGGCCGTAACGAATCCTGAAGGGGTGACCCTGATAGAAGGCATACCAGGGAACGATCGCCGCCCCAATCAGCGCGAAGATCAGGAGCAACGGCGCGCGCCTGCGCGAGCGCGCAATCGACAGGCCGATCAGCGCTGTGCCCGCGTAAGCAGGCCAGACCCACGCTGTTCCCGAGAGCCGATAGACGCTCTCGCGCACCTGCTCGAGTGCGAGGGATGCGTCACCGAGCGCCTCGTTCTCCGGAACGAAGAATCCTGGCGGCACGAACCACGTTCCTGTTGTCCACCGGCTGTTGGCACTGAAGAGCACCAGCGCGATGGCCGGATACATCGCGACGCGAATGCACCGGCGCAACGCGTCTCGCACGGAGAGGCCCTCGCGTAGCAGCGCGAGGAACGACAGAGCCAAGAGCGCAGCACAGATTGGCCAGGCCTCGTACCGGGTCATGCACGCGGCCACGATCGTCCAGCCGGCAGCGCGCGCGCCTGAGTCGCCTCGGTCGGCGACCCATTCCGCTGTGTAGAGGATCGCCAGCATGGACGCGCCGATCAGCATCGGCTCGGTCATGGGCGTGCTCTGCAAATACAGAAGGTTGGAGTTCGCCAGCAACAGGAACGTGCCCACAGCGCCGGCAAGCACCGAGCCGGTCATCCGCGCCGTGAACCGCGTCAGAGCCCAGGCCGCGACAGCCATGCTTGCAATTGACAGGGCGATCGCCGATGCGCCGGAGCGGTACCAGGCGTCAACCTGGACCGGCAGCATGTTGAGGACGTGCGGCAGCGGCAACCACACCGCGCCGATCTGCTGCCAGCCGGGGCAGAGGCTGTCGAGGATGCGCCGCGCCACGACGAGATGGGCGCGCGCGTCGTAATGCGCCAACGCCAGGCCGAGCCGGCTGTAGTAGGCCGCGGCCCACGTGCCGTACGTGACCACAGCAGCGGCGACGAGCAATGGTCCCCAATGATGGCGGCGAGACGTCAGCGCGATGCGCTCAGGAGATGATTCGGCGAACGTGGCAGGCGTCGTGGCCAGGACAAGTTCTAGTCTACACTCGACAGAATGCGTCGTCTGCTGGCCTTGATCCAGGGATTCGCCGAATCGCTGGGAGGGTCGGGTCTCTTCATCATCGCGTTCCTGGATTCCTCCTTTCTGTCCTTTCCCGAGGCTTCCGATGCCTTAATCGTGCTGCTGACCGTGCAGCATCCGGAGCGGATGGTTTTCTACGCGCTGACCACCACAATCGGATCGGTCGCCGGCTGTTACGCCCTCTATACCGTCGGCCGGCGGGGAGGCGAGAGCTTCCTCCGCAAGCGTTTTCACGAACGCCATATCGATCGGGCGATGGACACATTCCGGCGGCACGGGATGCTGTCGGTCCTCGTGCCGTCGCTGCTCCCGCCGCCGATGCCGTTCAAGATCTTCGTGCTCGCGGCCGGCGTCTCCGGCATGAGCCACGTCGACTTCCTGATGGCCGTCGGCATCGGCCGCGCGATCCGGTTCTTCGGCGTCGGTTTACTCGCGTTGTGGAAGGGCAAGGCGGCGATCGAGTGGCTGCACGACAATGCAGCCACTGTGGGGATCGTGCTGGCCGTAGCGATTGGCGTCGGAGCCGCGGTCTCCCTCTGGCGACGGAAGGCGAAGGGCACAACGAATTCCTGATCGCAGCCCCCGGCCCCCGGACCCCGGACCGCCAGTATTGCTGTATAATCAATCATTTACGATGAAGCCAGAGATCTCTGTAGTAGTGCCGATGCGCAACGAAGCGGCCAGCGTACCGGAACTCTACAGTGAGCTCACGGCCGCGCTGGAGGGGTTCGGGCGGCCGTACGAAATCGTCGCAATCGATGATGGCAGCACCGACGAGACGTTCCGGATTCTCGCGGGCCTGCAGCGGAAGGATCCGCGTGTCAGGGTTATCCGGTTCCGGCGGAACTTCGGTCAGACCGCCGCTTTCTCCGCCGGCTTTGCTCACGCTCGCGGCCGGTTCATCGTCACCTCTGACGGCGATCTTCAGAACGACCCGCGTGACATCCCGGAGATGGTGCGGATCGCCGAACAGCGCGATGCCGACATCGTCGCGGGCTGGCGGCGCAATCGCAAGGACACGTTCATCAACCGGCGGCTGCCGTCGATGATCGCGAACTGGGTGATCTCACGCGCGACCGGCGTGCGGCTGCACGACTATGGCTGCTCGCTGAAGGTCTTCCGTGCGGAGGTCGTGAAGCCGATGAAGTTGTACGGCGAGATGCACCGGTTCCTGCCGGCCATCGCGAGCGAGCAGGGCGTCGCGATCGTCGAGCATGAGGTCAATCACCGTCAGCGGCAGCACGGCAAGTCGAACTACGGTATTTCGCGGACCATTCGCGTCATCCTCGATCTGATGACGGTCAAGTTCCTCATCAGCTACAAAACGCGGCCGCTGCAGATTTTCGGGCTGTGGGGTCTGATCATGACCTTGCTCGGTGGCGGAGCCTGGGTGTGGCTGGCCTATGTGAAATACATGCGGCATGAGGGGATTGCCGATCGGCCGTTGCTCCTTGCCGGAACGGTGCTGCTCGTGACCGGGGTGCAATTCATCATGCTGGGACTGCTCGCCGAGATGCAGGCGCGCACCTATCATGAATCGCAGGACAAGCCCGTGTATGTGATCCGTGAGGTGCTCGAGGCCCCCGAGAGCCTGGAGGCGTCGCGCGATCTGGTGGGATCGGGGCGAGGCTAGCGTGCGGGTTCTTCGGAGCCTTGCGCTCGTGGCTTTGCTCTTTGCAGGTTCCTGCGGTGACGGGCCGAACAAGCCGGATCCCATCGACCCGCCCCCACCGCCTCCGCCAGTCAACAACTCGGCGCCGGTGATCACGTCGATCACCGTGCAGGGGACGAAGCGGAACGAGCCACCCGCGTACTCGGACGTCGGCGAAACGGTGCCGGTCAGCGCGGTCGTGACAGACGCCGAGTCCAACGTGGATTCGCTTCAGTACAACTGGACCGCCACCCTCGGATCGTTCACCGGCACGGGCGCGCGCGTCTCGTGGGTGGCACCCGCGACCGCCACGACTCCGGTCACGGTGACGATCACGCTCGAGGTGGTCGAGCGCTTCGCCACCAACCAGGAGAACCGCGTCTCGAAGGCCGCGACACTCGCATTGCACGACAATGGCAAGGAAGTCGGGGACATGGCCGGCCGGTTCCTGACCGAGTTCTCCAAGCCACAAACGAACAAGAATTGGCAAGACATCATGCGCGACTTCAAGGCGTCGGCCTGTCCCGATCCTGGTGAAATCGACGCCGAGCGCAATGACGTCGTCAACCACTACTCCAACTTCTTCATGAACGACTACCGGGTCGACCCGGCAAAAGTCACGACCAACTTCGGCGGAACGTGTCCGTGGGCCGGCGCCAAGGGGGATGCGTGCGCGGCTGTTGCGGTGAGGTGGATTTCGACGAACACCACCACGAAGGTGACTGCGACCACCGTCGGTATCGACCATGTTTCCGCCGCATTCTCGACGGCCGAAAATCGCTGGTGGCTGTGCTCCAGCTACTTCCAGCCGACCACCTCTCTGGGTCATTCTTTCTACGTTCGCTGAGTGCCCCGCGGTCTTTTGATCGCCGTCGCGATCATCTACGCCGGTTGCGGGGGGAACGCGTCGCCGCCGGTCAGCCAGTCAACGGCAAGCGGGTCAACCGTTCCGGAGGCTGTCGAAGCCCGATCTGCTCGTGTGCCGGCTCGATTAGCTGTCAAAGGCGTTGATTTCCTCGCCGGCGAGAGCCCTTTCGAATGGCGCGGGATCACCGCCTTCCGCCTGCTCGAGCAGATCGCTCACGCACGCGAAGGCGAAGCCATCGCGTACCTGGACTGGGCCGGGGCTCAAAAGGTGACCGTTGTCCGGGTGCTGACGATGGCGAAGCACCTGTTTGAGTTGAATCCTGACGACGGTCTGAAGGCGCTGCCGCGATTGCTGGCGCTGGCGTCAGAACGACGGCTGATCGTCGAGGTTGTGGCGCTTGCCGACACGGCAGCCCTCCAGCCCGATCTGAATCAGCATGTGAAGGCGGTCGCTACGATAGCTGCGGCTCATCCGAACGCGGTCGTGGAGATCGCGAACGAACCCTGGCATCCGACCCAGGATCCGCGCCTTCACGACCCCGCGTTCGTGAGGGCGCTCGCGGACCTCGTTCCGGGACAGGTGCCGGTCGCACTCGGCTCGATAGAAGGCGGGGATGGCTACGCGGCTGCCGGTCGCTACGCCACCTGGCACTCACCGCGTTCGAATGATGCCGACAACTGGGGCCACGTCCTCGCGCTTGCCGACGGTGCGGCGCTCCTAAGAAAGTGGCAGAAACCCGTCATCAGCGATGAGCCTGTTGGCGCGGCCGAAGGGCTCATTCCTGGACGCCGCGACAACGATCCCCGTCGATTTGCGGCCGCCGCCGCGATGACCCGCCTGGCAGGCCTGGGCGCGACGTTCCACTACGAGGGAGGGCTCCAGGCGCGCATCCCTTCAGGCAGGGAACTGGAGTGCTTCCAGGCGTGGTCGCGAGGCCTCGATGCGATGGCGAGGATGCCGGCTGGAGGGCGGTTTGTGGCGAATGACGACCTGACTTCAACCGCGGGCGTCAGTCGGACGCGGGGGGTGTTCGGGCGGCTTTATGACAAAGAGGTCTGGCTGGTTCTAGTTGACCCCGGGGAGGTCCGGCTTGAGTGGAAGGCGCCCTGGCGGGAGGCGAGCCGGGTGACGCTGCCAGGCGTCGTCGTGGCTGTCGG
>Ga0111539_10000336_pt1 | contig 57798 bp, 57 predicted proteins | sample RhiMethybrSRZTD1_FD_79667 | JGI IMG/M metagenome (GOLD analysis project Ga0111539, IMG submission 79667) | Populus rhizosphere microbial communities from Tennessee, USA - Rhizosphere MetaG P. TD hybrid SRZTD1 (version 2) (version 2) | ecosystem: Host-associated > Plants > Roots > Rhizosphere >...
AAGTCGGGCTCGCCGATCTCGAGGTGGATCACGTCGTGCCCGCGCGCCTCGACCTCGCGCGCGAGCGTCTGGATCTCCATCACCTCGAACGGCTCGATGTGCGCCATCCGGGCGGCGGTGCGCAGGCCGGGGTTCATCTCAGGTGATCATCCCAGAATTTCTGCAGCCGCTTGGCGGAGACGGGAAGGGGCGTGCGCAGCTCCTGCGCGAAGAGCGACACGCGCAGCTCCTCGATGAGCCAGCGGAATTCCTCCAGCCGCGGCTCGTCGCGGCCGGCATCCTTGTCCGCCTTCGCGCGCGCGTCGTACTGGTTCCACAGGCCCGCGACCGTGCCGGAGTGCTTCTGGTCGCGCTCGGCGTTGGTGCGGTACTTCGTGAGGCGCAGCCCATAGCCCTTGAGGTAGCGCGGCACGTGCTCTAGGCGCCCCCACGGCGTGCGCGCAAGGAAGCCGGGGTAGACCAGGCGATCGCGCGCGGCCTTGACCTCGCCCACGACGCGCCCGAGCGATGCCGACTGCGCCGCCGCTTGCGTGAACTGCGTGGCGGCCTCGACGATGGCGGCGAGGTGGCGCAGCGCCGCCTCGGACACGGCCGGCAGCCTCGCCTTGGCGCGCTTCTTCTGCTCCTCGAAGGCCCTGGGCGTGCGCGGCAACTCGTCCTCGCCGACGAAGGCGCGGTCGACGATCGCCTCGACCAGGTCGGCCTTGAGCTTGTCCGAGGCGATGGTCGCCTGGAACTTGAGCGCCACGGCGTTGAAGCCGCTCATGCGGTCGAGGTTGCGAAGCTGCTCCTTCAGGTCGCGCGCCATGAGTTGCTTCACGCCCTCGCGGTGGGCGACGCGGGCCTTGTCCGCGGTGTCGAACATGCGGATGGCGAGTGTCGCCTCTTCCGGGGAGAGCGCGGGGTACCCCGTCAGCGTCTGGCCGCCGCGCCTGAACGTCACCTGCTCCGGCAGGTCGCCGAAATCCCACGCGGTCACGTTCTCGCGTTCGATGCCGGGCTGGGCCTTCGCCAGCGTGAGGCTGGCCGCCTCGCCCAGGCGCTTGCGCAGCTCCGCGAGATCGCGACCCATCGCGAGCTCGCGCTTGGCCTCGTCGATGACGCGGATGTTCATCATGAGGTGCAATGGCGGCGCGTCCTTCGACCAGATGCCGGCGTCGAGGCGCTCGCCCACGACGCGGGAGGCGTACTCCAGCACGGCGTCGGCGATGGGCTTTTCGCCAACCGCGGTTTTCTCGAGGAACAGGGTCACGTGCTCGGGCACCGGCACCAGCTGCGAGCGGACCTTCTTCGGCAACGCCTTCATGGTCCAGGCGACCTTCTCGCGCACCATGCCGGGCACCAGCCAGTCCACGGTCGCGTCCTCGACCTGGTTCAGCAGCGCGAGGGGGACGTTGATGGTGACGCCGTCCAGCGGATGGCCGGGCTCGAAGCGATAGGCGAGCGGGAAGGTCGCCTCGCCCATCCTCACCTGCCGCGGGAAGAGCTCCTCGGTGACCGATTCCGCCCCGTGGCGCATGAGGTCCGACTTCGCCAGGTAGAGCAGCCTCGCTTCCTTGCGCGCGGCCTCGCGGTACCACGCGTCGAACGAGCGCGCATCGCGCACGTCGGCGGGAAGCTGGCGCGCGTAGAAGCCGTGGATCGCGCGATCGTCGACCAGCACGTCCGGGCGGCGGGCGCGATGCTCCAGGTCCTCCACCTCGCGCACCAGCCCGCGGTTGTGCGCCCAGAAGGGATGCGGGCTCTCGAACTCCCCGGCCACGAGCGCCGACTCGATGAAGATCTCGCGGGCGCGCGCCGGGTCCAGCCGCCCGAAGCTCACCTTGCGGCGCGCGACCAGCACCAGGCCGTAGAGCGACACGTTCTCGTACGCCACGACCTCGCCCCTCGCCTTGTCCCAGTGGGGCTCGACGAACGCGCGCTCGACCAGGTGCCCCGCCGCCTTCTCGATCCATTCGGGCTCGATGCGGGCGACGTTGCGCGCGAAAACGCGCGTGGTCTCCTGCAGCTCGCCCGCCATGATCCAGCGCGGCCGGCCCTTCTTGAGGCCCGATCCCGGCCAGATGTGGAATTGCAGCCCGCGCGGGCCGTTGTAGTGGTCGCCCTCGGTGCCCTTCAGGCCCACGTTGCCGATCAGGCCCGTGAGCAGCGCGCGGTGGACCTGCTCGTACGTCGCCGGCGCCTTGTTCTCGTGCAACTTGAGCTCGCCCGCCATCTCGCGCAGCTGGCCCGCCAGGTCGCGCCACTCGCGCATGCGCACGTAGGAGAGGAAATGGTCGCGGCAGGTCTCGTAAAGCTTGCGATTCGACTTCTTGTGCACGAACTCCGTGTCGAAGAACTTCCACAGGTTCAGCAGCTGCAGGAAGTCCGAGGAGTCGTCGCGGAACTCCTCGTGCGCGCGGTCGGAAGCCTCGCGCAGGGCCTGCGGGCGGTCGCGCGGGTCCTGGATCGAGAGAGCGGCGGCGAGGATCACGAGCTCGCTGGCGCAGTGGAATTCGCGCGCGCCGAGGAGCATCCGGCCGATGCGCGGATCCACGGGCAGGCGCGCGAGCTCGCGGCCCAGCGGCGTGAGGTTGCGCTCACCGTCGATCGCACCGAGCTCGAAGAGCAGCCGGTATCCGTCCTCCACCTGGCGCGGCGTCGGCGGCTCGATGAACGGAAAGTCCGCGATCGGGCCCAGCTCGAGCGAGGCCATGCGCAGGATCACCGAGGCGAGCGAGGTGCGCAGGATCTCGGGCGTGGTGAACTCGGGCCGGCCGTTGAAGTCCTCCTCCGCGTAGAGGCGGATCGCGACCCCGCTCGCCACGCGGCCGCAGCGGCCGGCGCGCTGGCGCGCCGCCGCCTGCGAGATCGGTTCGATGCGCAGCTGGTCGATCTTCTGCCGCGGCGAGTAGCGCTTCACGCGCGCGAGGCCCGTGTCGATCACGAAGTGGATCCCGGGCACCGTGAGCGAGGTCTCGGCCACGTTGGTCGAGAGCACGATGCGCCGATGGCCGCCGCGCTCGAAGACGCGGTCCTGCTCCTCGGCCGAAAGGCGGCTGAAGAGGGGCAGGATCTCGGTGTTCTTCGGATGGTGCTTGCGCAGCACCTCGGCGGCCTCGCGGATCTCCCGCTCGCCCGGCAGGAACACCAGGATGTCTCCCTCGCGGCTCGTGCGCGCGATCTCGTCGACCGCCTTGGCGATCGCCTCGGGCATGTCGACGGGCTCGTCGTCGGCTTCCTCGGGCTCGAACAGCTCCGCGCGGTAGCGCACCTCCACGGGATAGGTGCGGCCCGACACCTCGATCACCGGCGCGCCCCCGAAGAACTCCGAGAAGCGCGCGGTATCGATCGTGGCCGAGGTCACGATCACCTTGAGCTCGGGGCGCTGGGTGACGAGGCGCTTCACGTACCCCAGCAGGAAGTCGACGTTGAGGCTCCTCTCGTGCGCCTCGTCGATCACGATGGTGTCGTAGGCGCGCAGCTCGCGGTCGGAATGGGTCTCGGCGAGCAGGATGCCGTCGGTCATGACCTTGACCACGGTGTCGGGCCGTGTCTGGTCCTGGAAGCGGATCTTGTGGCCGACGAAGCCCTTGGGCGTGCCCGCGAGCTCCTGCGCCAGGCGGTTCGCGAGGCTCCTCGCGGCGATGCGCCGCGGCTGGGTGCAGCCGATGAGCCCCGCCGCGCCGCGTCCCAGCGTGAGGCAGATCTTCGGGATCTGCGTGGTCTTGCCGGAGCCGGTCTCGCCGCAGACGATGGTCACCGGATGATCGCGGACCAGGCGCGCGATCTCCTCGCGGTGCTGCGCGATCGGCAGGTCCTCGGGGAAGCGCGGCTGCGGGATGCGCGCCAGGCGCGCCGCGTGGCGCGAGCGCGAGCGTTCGAGCAACTCGGCGAGGAGCGCCCGCTCGCGCTCGGCGGGCCGGCCGTGCGACGTGCGCCGCTCGATGTCGGCCGCCAATGCCGCGATGCGCGGATGGTCCGCGGCGAGGGTGCCCGCGAAATAAATGGGGTCGGGAATAATCGGGGTCAGACTCCAATTAAGCTAATCAGGCGTTTTCAGGGAAGAAAACTGCGCGATTAGCTTAATTGGAGTCTGACCCCGATTATTCCCGACCCCGATTATGCGGGCACCGTCACTCCCGTGAGGATCACGCCGAAGCCGGCCGGGCGGCCGGGGCGCTCGGGGAGCGGGGTGAAGCTCGCCGTGCAGTGCGCGCCGCCTCCCTGGAGCGCGAGCTCCACCTCGACGTTCGCGGGCTCGCGCACGCCGGCGAGCGCCTTGGATTCGGCGTAGGCCCCGGACAGCAGCGAGGCGAACGGGCGCCCGACGAGCAGCTCATGGTCCTGGCCGAAGAGGCGCTCGGCGGCGGCGTTGCAGGTGACGATGCGGCCGCCGGCATCGCATTCGAACTGGGGCAGCGGCGAGTTCTCGAACAGCGTCTCCAGCCGCCCGGCGCGCTCGCGCGCCGCCTCCACCGAGATGCTGCGCATGGCCGCGCGGTGCGCGAGCTCCTGGTTCTCCCGCGTGAGCTTGTCGTTGAGGAGGTCGGTCAACTCGAGCAGCACGTCGCGCTCGACCTGCAGCTTGAGGCGCTCCTCGATGTCGGTATAGAGCTTGCGCGCATAGAACACGATGGCGAAGCAGAAGAAGAGCGCGGTCACGCCCGGGATCCAGTGCAGGCCGTCCTGGACGAAGAAGAGATAGATGCCCGTGGGAATCGTGGCCGGGATCGACAGCGCCTCGTGCGCGCCGCGGACCGAGGCGTAGGCCGGCAGCGAGCCGCCGACGAAGCAGGTGATCACCATGAGCGTGAAGAGCTGGCGGTAGACCGGCTCGTCGACCCAGAGCAAGGTTCCCAGCGCCGCCCACTGCAGGCCCGCGAGGAAGTTGCACGCGATCATGAGCGTCGCCCACGGCGTGGGATCGGAACCGGCCACTCGCCGCCGATACGCGACGATGACGAATACGCGCATCGCGGCCACGATCGTGGCCCACAGGAACCAGGCGGTGCCGCGTCCCGCGTCGCCCGTCTGGATCATCACGCCCAGCGCCAGCACCGCGCCAAAATAGGAGAACCCCGTCGCGGTAGGCGCGTGGCGATAGAGGTCCGCAACCTGCAGCTCCAGCACGCGAGGCTGGGGCCACCGGCCGCCGGTCGGGGGTGCGCTGTCCTGCTGCGTTGTCATTTGGCGACATTATCCGTGAATCTCGACGATGCCACGGGGGGTGCGAATGCGGGCCGCGAGGCCCTCCTGTCCCTCGCGGACAGCCTCGATCGGCTCCTCCGGGTCGAGTCCAGCCGCGCGCAGGGCTCCCAGGGTCGCGGGAGCGTCGCGGTGCGTGAGCAAAAGTTTCTCCAGCCGGCAGCCCGGATCGGGCAGGGCGAGGGTTGGATGATCGGTGAGCCACTGAATGGCCGTCGGCGAGGTCCCCGCCTGCGCAAGCGTTCCGCTGAGCGGCACCCCGATGCGCCAGCGATACGCGCCTCGTGACATGGGCAGGATCTCGGGCTTGCCTCCCGCGAGCGCCCCGACGGTGGCGTCGATGTCGTCGCTGCGAACCACCCAGGTCACGAGCGCCGGCCCCTGCGCGAGGCGCACTCGCACCGCGGGGGCGTCGAGGTCGAACCAGCGCGCCCGGCCGGGCGGGCTCGCCTCGGGATCGATCGCGATCATCTCGAGGTAGCGGCCAGGACCCAGCGAGAGCAGGCGATTGTGGGTACCCATGGCTTCGTGCCGCCCGCGTCCCGACATCGGCACGCCCAGGCGCGCCTCCAGCCAGGCAGCGCCCTCGGCCAGGTCGCGCGCGGCGACGACGAGATGATCGAAGCGAATGCCCATATGGGTATTATCCGGCCATGAACGCGCGCGCCCTCTTCTGCTGCCTCGCGCTCCTCCTCGCGGCCGCCGGCCGTCCTGCGCTCGCCGACGCGGGCGTCGCATCGAAGATGCGCTCCGCCGCCCAGGCCATGCTCGCCTCGGTCGATGCCGCCAGGCGGTCGAAGCTCGCCCTGCCCTTCGAGGACGCGAAGCGCACCGAGTGGCACTACACGCCGCGGTCGCGTCCGGGACTGTCGTTCGCGGACCTCGATGCCACGCAGCGCGAGGCTGTCCACCGCCTGCTGCGCACCGCGCTCACGGCCGCCGGGCACCGCAAGGTGACCAACATCATCGAGCTGGAGCTGGTGCTGCGCGAGATCGAGGCGCTGGGCCTGTTCCGCGACCCGGAGAAGTACTTCCTCGTGTTCTTCGGAACACCCGATGCCGCGCGCCCCTGGGGCTGGCGGTTCGAGGGCCATCACCTCTCGCTCACCTTCACGCTGCGCGGCGATGCCGTCGCCACCACGCCGAGCTTCTTCGGCGCCAACCCGGCCGAGGTGCCGAAGGGCCTGAAAAAGGGCCAGCGCACGCTGGCCGACGAGGAAGACGAGGGGCGCAAGCTCCTCTCGATGCTCGACGCCGGCCCGCGCGCCGCGGCGATCATCGACACCAGCAGCTACGGCGACATCGTGACGCGCGCCGCCGAGCGCGTGAATCCGCTCGAGAACCGCGGTCTCGAGGCGCGCGCCATGACGGCGGAGCAGAAGGCGCAGCTGCGCAAGCTGATCGAGGTGCATGCGGCGAGCTTCGAGGCGCCACTGCGCGATGCGCGGCTGGCGCGCGCCGCGGAGGGATTCGATTCCATCCGCTTCGCCTGGGCCGGCGCGACCGAGCGCGGCCGCCCGCACTACTACCGCGTGCAGGGGCCGAAATTCCTCATCGAGTACGACGCCTCGCAGGACGGCGGCAACCACATCCACACCGTCTGGCGCGACTTCGCGGGCGACTTCGGCCGCGACCTGCTGCGGGAGCACCACTCGATGGCACGCGGGACGGGCCACCGGCACTAACCGCTAGTCGAGGGTGATGCCCTCGTCCGCCATCACCTTCTTGACCGCCGGCCGCGCGAGCACCTTCTCCATGACCGCGGTGTAGCTCTTCATGTCGCGCACCGGCATCTTCTGGCGGTTGCCCCAGCGGTAGAACACCAGAAGGTAGCCGTCCACGCAGCTGTACTGGTCGCCGATGCACCACTTGCGGCCGGAGAGCAGCTGGTCGATCTCGCGCAGGTAGCCTTCGTACATCCCGCGTGCCTTGGCCTTCACCGCCTCCTGGTGGTCGTCGCCGTCCACGTAGCGCGCGGGCCGCGCCAGGTGGCCATAGGACGCGTGCACCGTGTTGGACAGCCAGGCCATCGTCGAGACGGCGAGCGACTGGTGCCAGGTGTCCTTCGGCCAGATGCCCGCCCTGGGATAGCCGCCCGCGAAGTAGCTCATGATCCCCACGTTCTCGGTGATGACGTGGCCGTCGACCACGCAGGTCGGCACGCGCCCGCGGGGGTTGAGCTTCAGGTACTCGGGCTTGCGCTGGTCGCCCGCCGCGAGGTCGAGCTTCTGGGTTTCGTAGGGAATGCCAACCTCCTCGATCGCGATGTGCGAGGCGAAGGAGCAGGCGCCAGGAGCGTAGTAGAGCTTGACGGACATGGTTCCTCCTAGAGGCGCGTGATGAGCGACGAGGTGTCGAAGCGCTGCCCGCCGGATTTCGACACCTCGTCGTAGTACTTCGCGACGGTCTCGGTGACCGGGAGCTTCGCGCCGTTGCGCTTCGACTCGGCCATGGCGATGCCGAGGTCCTTGCGCATCCAGTCCACCGCGAAGCCGAAGTCGAACTTGCGCGCGTGCATGGTCTTGCCGCGGTTCTCCATCTGCCAGGACTGCGCCGCGCCCTTCGAGATCACGTCGAGGACGAGGTCCGCGTCCAGCCCGGCCTTCTCGGCGAAGGCGATGCCCTCGGAGAGCGCCTGCAGCAGGCCGGCGATGCAGACCTGGTTCACCATCTTGGTGAGCTGGCCGGCGCCCGCCGGGCCCAGCAGCGTCACCGCCCGCGCGTACGAGTCCATGACCGGCTTCGCGCGTTCGAACGGCGCCGGTTCGCCCCCGCACATCACGGTGAGCTTGCCGTTCTCGGCGCCCGCCTGGCCGCCCGAGACGGGCGCGTCGATGAAGTCGACGCCCTTCTCCTTCGCCATCGCGAACACCTTGCGCGCCACGTCGGCCGAGGCCGTGGTGTGGTCGACGAGGATGGCGCCCTTCTTCATGCCGGCGAGCACGCCGTCCTTGCCGGTGGTCACCGCCAGGACGTCGTCGTCGTTGCCCACCATCGTCATGACGAAATCGGCATCCTTCGCCGCCGCGGCGGGCGTGGGCGCCGACTTGCCGCCGTGCTTCTTCGCCCACTCCTCGGCCTTGGCGCCGGTGCGGTTGTACACCGTGACGTCGTAGCCCTTGGCCTTCAGGTGGCCGGCCATGGGGAAGCCCATCACGCCCAGGCCGATGAATGCGACTTTTGCGGACATTTTCTCTCCTGTCATTCCCGCGAAGGCGGGAATCCAAATTCACTTCAATTTACCGGATTCGGCGGCTCGCGGCCCTCGAGCACCGCGGTGAGGTTGGCGGCCGCGGTGTTGCACATGTTGAGGCGCGTGGCGCGCGAAGCGCTGCCAATGTGGGGCGTGAGCACGACGTTGCGCAGCTCCAGGTATTCCGGATGGACCTTCGGCTCGCCCTCGAAGACGTCGATCCCGGCGCCGGCGATGCGCTTGTCCTTCAGCGCCGCCACCAGCGCCGCGTCGTCCACGATGCCGCCACGCGCCGAGTTGACGAGGATGGCCGATGGCTTCATCCGCGCGAGCTCGGCGGCGCCGATCATGTGATGCGTCGCCGGCGAGTAGGGCGCCATCACCACCACGAAGTCCGACTGCGCCAGCAGCTCGTCGCGCCCGGCGTAGGTGACGCCAAGGGTGCGCTCGCGTTCTTCGGGCAGCCGGGTGCGGTTGTGGTAGATGACGCGCATGTCGAAACCCGAGGCGCGCCGCGCCACCGCCTGGCCGATGCGGCCCATGCCGAGGATGCCGAGCGTGGCGTGGTGGATGTCCGCGCCGAGGAAATTCTGCACGCCGAAGGCGACCTTCCAGTCTCCCGCGCGCACGTGCGCGTCGCCTTCCGCGATGCGGCGCGCCGCCGCCATGAGCAGCGCCCAGGTGAGGTCCGCGGTGGTGTCGTCCAGCACGCCCGGCGTGTTGGTGACGCGGATGCCGCGCTTTTTGGCCGCCGCGACGTCGACGTTGTTGTAGCCCACGGCGATGTTGGAGATGACCTTCAGTTCCGTCGCCGCCTCGATCACCGCGGCATCGACCTTGTCCATCACGGTGGCCATGAGTCCCTGCTTGCCCGCCAGCCGGCGCGCGAGCTCGTCGGGCGCCCACGGCCGGTCCTCGGCGTTGTGCTCGACATCGAAGCGCCGTGCCAGCGCCTCGACGATCTCCGGGAACACTCCCCGCGCTATCAGGACTTTTTTCATCGTCCATTCACGCGGCGCGTTGAGCGGCTCCGACCGCTCCTACGCGCCGGGCCGAGGGTGCTGCAATCGCAGTCACCCTCGGCCTATTTGTACAGGACCGAGGGCAGCCACATCCCGATGCCGGGGAACATGTAGAGCAGGATGAGCGCCACGATCTGGATGCCCATGAACGGCATCATCCCGCCGAAGATCTGGTTCAGCGTCACGTGCGGCGGCGACACGCCCTTCAGGTAGAACGCGGCCATCGCCACCGGCGGCGACAGGAACGCGGTCTGCAGGTTGAGCGCCACCAGGAGGCCGAAGAACAGGGGATCGATGTTGAACTTGGCCAGCAGCGGGATGAAGATCGGCATGAAGATCACGATGATCTCGGTCCACTCCAGGGGCCAGCCGAGGATGAAGATGATCGCCTGGGCGAGGACCATGAACTGGATCGGCGTGAGGCCCAGCGACAGCACCCAGCGCTCGATGATCTCCTGGCCGCCGAGGAGCGCGAACGCCGCCGAGAAGATCGCCGAGCCCACGAAGAGCCAGCACACCATGGCGGTCGTCTTCGCCGTGAGGAACGACGAATCCTTGAGGATCTCGCCCATGTCGCGCATCGTCACGGCCACGGCGGGCCCGCTCCCCACCTCTCGCCGGTGGTTGATGTAGCGATAGCCGAGCGCGAGCAGCAGCCCGCCGAAGGCGCCCACGGCCGCGGCTTCCGACGGGGTCGCGAAGCCGAAGACGATCGATCCCAGCACCGCGAGGATCAGCACCGCCAGCGGGAAGAACGACGACAGCAGCATCTTGAAGACCTCGAGCCGCTCCCACGTCATGACGAACGAGGTGATCGCGATGATCGCGAGCAGGATGCCGCCGAAGATCCAGAACCACGTCGGGATGTCGACGCGCTGCGCCGCGACCTTGTCGACGGCGGGTGCCGGCTTCGGGATGGCTGCCTTGGCAACCGGCTCGGCCCTCGCGGCGGCGACCTGCGGCGCGGGTTCCGCGGCGGGTGGCGCGGCAAGCTCGCCTTCCTTGGGCGGCTCGGCAAGGCCGGTGCTCTCGGCCGGCGGCTCCGAGAGCCCACCCGACACGGCCTGCGTATCACCGCTGTCGAAGCCCTTGAGCCCCGAGGTGTCCACGACCACGTCGGGCCGCGTCGAGACGTCGAGCGAGTAGAGGATGATCGAGCCCAGCGCGAGGGCCGGAAGCAGCGCGATCAGGAACTGGCCGACCACCGTGCGCTTCGACACGCCGCTGGGCGGGGCTCCGAACACCGCCCGGCCGAGCACGGCGAGCGAGTTGCGCCCGCGCTGCGCGAGCTCGCGGTTCTTCTCCGGTATGTCGACTTTCCTGTCGGCCGCGGAAAGCGGCGGGGCCAGCGAAGGCTTGATCTTGGCGAGAATGATGATGTACCCCACGTACAGCATCGCCAGCATGATTCCGGGGAAGAACGCGCCCGCGTAGAGCTTCACGACCGACACGCCCGCCGTCGCGCCATAGACGATCAACAGCACCGAGGGCGGGATGAGGATGCCGAGACAGCCGCCGGCGGTGATCGCGCCAGCGGCGACCTGCGTGTTGTATCCCGCACGCAGCATCGCCGGAAACGCGAGCAGCCCCATGAGCGTCACCACGGCGCCGACGATGCCGGTGGCGGTGGCGAAGATCGCGCAGGTGACGATGGTCGCCACGGCGAGCGACCCGGGCACGCGTGAGAGCGCCAGGTGCAGGCTCTTGAACAGGCGCTCGATCAGCGCCGCGCGCTCCACCAGGTAGCCCATGAACACGAACAGGGGGATCGCGAGCAGCGACTCGTTGTTCATGACGCCGTAGGTGCGCTGCACCATGAGGTCGAGCACCTGCTGGACGGCGACCTGCGGGTTCACGCTGCGGTAGGCGAGCCAGGCGAAGAAGACGCCCATGCCCATGAGCGTGAAGGCCGTGGGGAAGCCCATCATGATCGCGACCACGACGAGCGCCAGCATCATGAGGCCCAGGTGCCCGTTGGTGAGGTTCGTCCACGGCATGAAGATCAGCGTGGGAAGCAGGATCAGCCCCATGATCGTGAATCCGAAGACGAGCTCCTTGCGCATCTTCATTTGGTGCCCTCCGGCAAGGGCGCCGCGCCCCGGATGTCTTCGTCGGTCACGTGGACCATCTTCTTCAGCTTGTCGACGTCGACTTCCTCGACGTCCTGCTCGCGCGACGGCCACGCGCCCTGCCTGAGGCAGATCACGCAGCGCACGATCTCGACGATCCCCTGCGCGAAGAGGAATGCGCCCGCGATCGGGATGATGGTCTTGAACGGATACACCGGCGGGCCGTCGGCGGTCACGTTGGAGTGCTCGTTGATCGCCCACGACTCGGAGGCGTAGAAGTAGCCGGCGTAGGTGAGCGCGAAGACACCCGGCAGGAAGAAGACGATGTAGAGCGTGAGGTCGATGGTCGCCTGCGTGCGCGGCCGGAAGAAGCCGTAGAGCACGTCCCCGCGGACGTGCCCGTTCTTGGAAAGCGTGTAGGCCCCCGCCATCATGAAGAGCGTGCCGTAGAGCATCGCCATGGCGTCGAACGCCCAGGCGTGCGGCGCGTCGAGCGCGTAGCGGGAGAACACTTCCCACGACACGAAGAAGGTGAGGACCACGATGAGCCACGAGAACGCCTGGCCCACCCAGGTGCTCACGCGGTCGATGAAGAGGAGTGCTTTTTGCATTGGTTCTCGATCCCGTTACGCCTAAAAAAACACCATCCGGCGCGGGCCGGATGGTGTCTTCTGGAGGCTGGCTGTCGTACTAGGCCTTCTTGGGTGGCGCCTTCGCCGGCGTCGCTGCCGCCTTGCTGAAGTAGTGGTTGTAGGCCATGCGCCGGCTCACGTTGTTGTCGAGGTCCCACTTGACCGCGCGCTCGGCGAACTGCTTCTGCGACGCCTCGATCTCCTTGAAGAGCGCGTTGCCCTCGCCCTTCTTGGCCGCCGCTGCGTCGTAGGCGGTGAGCTGGGCGGACAGGACCGCGTCCGGCGTCTTGTAGAACTTGACGCCCATCTTCTGCAGCTCCACGTAGTCGGCGGAATAGCGGTCGATCGCCTTCCAGACCAGGTCCTGGGAGGCGGCCTCGACGCCGTTGTCGATGATCGCCCTGATCTTCGCCGGCAGCGCGTTGTACTTGTCCTTGTTGAACATGATCTCGAACTGCTCGGAGTTCTGGTGGAAGCTCTGCAGCATGCAGACCTTCGAGACGTCCGGGAAGCCGAGCAGCTTGTCGGAGGTCATGTTGTTGAACTCCGCCGCATCCAGCAGCCCACGGTCCATCGCCGGGACGATCTCGCCGCCGGGCAGCGCGTTCACCGCCGCGCCCATGCCGGTGAACACGTCGATCGAGATGCCGACGGTGCGGAACTTGAGGCCCTTGAAGTCCTCGACCTTGGTGATCGGCTTCTTGTACCAGCCGAGCGGCTGCGTGAACATCGGGCCGTACGGATACGAGACCACGTTGCCGCCCACCGCCGCGTAGAGCTTCTCCAGCAGCGCCTTGCCGCCGCCGTACTTGTGCCAGGACATGAGCATCTGCGCGTCCATGCCGAAGGCCGGGCCCGAGCCCCAGAGCGCGAGCGCGTTCTGCTTGCCGTAGTGATACACCAGCACGCCGTGGCCGCCGTCCAGCGTGCCCTTGGAGACCGCGTCGAGCAGGCCGAATGCCGGAACCACGGCGCCCGCGGGGAGCACCTCGATCTTGAGCTCGCCACCGGTCATGTCGTTAATCTTCTTGGCGAAGTCGCCGGCGTACTCGTGGAAGATGTCCTTCGCCGGCCAGGTCGACTGGAAGCGCATCGAGGTCGGGCCGGTCGCGGCCTGGCCCCTGCCGATCATCGGGAATGCGAGCGCGGATGCACCGGCGGCGCCCGCGAGGAAATTGCGGCGTGACGTTTTGCTCATGAACTCCTCCTGTTGGGGTTTTCGCGCGTCGAATGCACGCTGGGGAACTGCCAAGCCCAAGAATCGAAAGGCAATCCTAGTCTCCGTGGGGGGGTAAGGCAATAGACGTGGAGCAAACCTCGGTCACATTTCCCCTGCATCCGGGTATCAACGGGGGGTACCTGGGATGGGGGTCGGATTCGCGGGCTGCACGACGGGCGCCGGCGCCTGGGCGCCACGCTCGCGTTTGGGGCTGGGGTGCCATCCCTGGACCATCATGAAGACGGCGAAACCGAGGACATAACCGACCGTCACGTGCCAGCCGTGCCGCACCCATTGGCCGACGTTCTTGGCGTCGGGAAATGCGTTCGAGACGGCCACCCCCGCGCTCGAGCCGAACCAGATCATCGAGCCCCCGAAACCCACCGCGTAGGCGAGCAGGCCCCAGTCGTAGCCGCCCTGTTTCAGGGCGAGCGCGGTGAGCGGGATGTTGTCGAACACCGAGGAGAGGAACCCCAGGCCCAGCGTCGTGAGCGCCGAGGCGGGCGGCAGCTTCTCCACCGGCATCATCGAGGCGCAGGTGACGAGCGCCAGCAGGAAGATCGATCCCTTGAAGGCCCCGGGCAGCAACTTCCAGTCGGGCTGGCGCAGCGGCGCCGCCACCAGGATCGCGACCCAGACCGCGATGCCGATCACCGGGAAATGGTCCAGCACCTCCTTGAAGTGCAGGTTGGCCACGACGTTGGCGACGATCGCGAGGATGAGGATCCAGAACACGATCCCGAGCCGCGTCCAGTCGACGTGAGCCGCTTCCGGGCTGTCCTTCATGATCGGCTGGTAGGCGTGCTGCTGCTTCGCGGCGAAGTAGGCCAGGAACATCGTGGCCACGACCGCGGCGACGTACGCGTCGAACACCGCCAGCGGGCTCACGCCGTCGATCCACATCATCGTCGTGGTGGTGTCGCCCACCACGCTTCCGGAGCCGCCCGCGTTCGAGGCGGCGACGATCGCCGCGAGGTAGCCGATGTGCACTCTCTTGCGGAAAACGCCCGCCGCCATGGTGGCGCCGATGATGGCGGCCGCGATGTTGTCGAGGAAGGACGAGATCACGAACACGATCCAGAGCAGCGCGAAGCCGCCCTTCCAGTCGTCGGGCAGGATGCGCGGCAGCTCGAGCGGCACGTGGCTCTTCTCGAAGTGGTCCGAGAGCAGCGCGAAGCCCACCAGGAGAAGCAGGAGGTTGGTGAGGATCACCCACTCGTGCCCGAAGTGCCCGCCGAGGCCGATCAGGCCGTAGCCCGTCTTGAAGCCGGTGAAGACGATCTTGTAGACGGCGATCGCCACCATCCCGGCGAGCGCCACCCAGAGCGTGTGCCGGTGGAACAACGCCACGCCCAGCAGCGTGAGCGCGAACAGGATGAAATCGACCGGGATGCCGAAGACGGCCGGGCCGTCGGCGCTGGGCTGCATGGGACGCTCCTGCTCGCGGGGACGGGCGATTCTAGCAGGCGCAATCGGTGCGGTATCCTGCGCCCCATGCCCGTCGTCACCTGCATCGAGGACCTTCGCCGCGTCGCCAGGCGGCGGGTGCCGCGCATGTTCTACGACTATGCCGACGCCGGCTCGTGGACCGAGGGCACCTACCGCGCGAACGAGGCGGACTTCCAGTCGATCAAGCTGCGCCAGCGCGTGGCGGTGAACATGGAGGGCCGCAGCGTCGCCACGAAGATGATCGGCATCGACGCCGCGATGCCCGTCGCGCTGGCGCCCACGGGTCTCACCGGCATGCAGCACGCCGATGGCGAGATCCTCGCCGCCCGCGCCGCGGAGAAGTTCGGCATTCCCTTCACCCTCTCGACCATGAGCATCTGCTCGATCGAGGACGTCGCGGCCAACACCACGAAGCCCTTCTGGTTCCAGCTCTACATGATGCGCGACCGCGCCTTCATCGAGCGGCTCATCGACAGGTGCAAGGCCGCGAAGTGCTCGGCGCTGATGCTGACGCTCGACCTGCAGATCCTCGGGCAACGCCACAAGGACCTCATCAACGGCCTGTCGGCGCCGCCCAAGCCCACGATCGCGAACCTCATCAACCTCGCCACCAAGCCGCGCTGGTGCCTGGGCATGCTGGGCACGCCGCGCCGCGGCTTCGGCAACATCGTGGGCCACGTGAGCGGCCTCCAGGACCTGTCCTCGCTCTCGGCGTGGACCAACAGCCAGTTCGACCCGCGCCTCTCGTGGGCCGACGTCGAGTGGGTGAAGAAGCTCTGGGGCGGGAAGTTGATCCTCAAGGGCATCCTCGACGTCGAGGACGCGCGCCTGGCCGCCGACTCCGGCGCCGACGCGCTCATCGTCTCCAACCACGGCGGCCGCCAGCTCGACGGCGCCCCCTCCTCCATCGCCGCGCTACCGGCGATCGCCGACGCGGTGGGCTCGCGCATCGAGGTGTGGATGGACGGCGGCATCCGCTCGGGCCAGGACGTGCTCAAGGCCGTGGCGCTCGGCGCGAAAGGCACGCTGATCGGCCGCGCGTTCCTCTACGGGCTGGGCGCGTACGGCGAGACGGGTGTCACGCGCTGCCTCGAGATCATCGCGAACGAGCTCGACCTCACGATGGCGTTCTGCGGGCGAACCAACATCCGCGACGTGGACCGCGGCATCCTGCTCCCGGGCACCTACCCGGCTTGAGGGCCATGGCGCCGACCATCCGAAGCCTCAGGACGCGCGCCGAGCGGGTGGCGATGGCGCATCCGCATCGGACCGCGAGCGGCGTGATCACCGAATCGCCGCTCGTGCTCGTCGATCTCGAGACGAGCGAGGGCGTCACCGGCCATGCGTACGTCTTCACGTACACCGCGGCGGCGCTCAAGCCCACGGCGGACCTGATCGCCAATCTCGAGCCGCTGGTCGCGGGCCAGCCGCTCGCCCCCGACACCCTCACGCGCGCGCTGCTCGCGCGCTTCCGCCTGCTGGGCCCCTACGGCCTCACGGGCATGGCCATCTCGGGCATCGACATGGCCGGATGGGACGCGCTCGCGCGCCTGCACGAGGTGCCGCTCTGCCGCCTGCTCGGCGCCACATCGCGGCCCACGCCTGCCTATGGCGGCATCGGCTACGACGGCGAAGTCGAATGCGCACGCGAGGCCGAGCGCTGGGCGAAGCTCGGGCTGAAGGGCGTGAAGGCGAAGATCGGCTATCCCACCGTGCGCGAGGATATCGCGGTGATCCGCGCGATGCGTTCGGCCGTGGGCCCCGAGGTCGCGATCATGGTGGACTACAACCAGAGCCTTGCACCGACCGAGGCGGCGGCGCGGCTCGTGCACCTCGATCAGGAGGGACTGGGCTGGGTCGAGGAGCCGGTGCTCGCCGAGGACTACGCCGGGATGGCGCGCGTCGCGCGCGACGCGGCCACGCCGATCCAGGCGGGCGAGAACTGGTGGGGTCCGCTCGAGTTTGCGAAGGCGATCGAGGCGGGCGCGAGCGACCTGCTCATGCCCGACGTGATGAAGGTCTTCGGCGTGACCGGATGGCGCGACGTTGCCGCGCTCGGCGCCGCGGCGAACATGCGTGTGTCGTCCCACCTCTTCTGCGAGGTGAGCGCGCAACTGCTTGCCGCGACCCCGACGGCGCACTGGCTCGAGTACGCCGACTGGTGGAACCCCGTGCTCGCGAATCCCCTCGAGTTGCGCGACGGCATGGCCATTCCGTCCGAGCGCCCGGGCAGCGGCGTGGAGTGGAAATGACTAGCGGCAGATCGGGGCACCCGCGCCGAATCTCTGGCGCGTGATCGCCTTGGATTGCCGCACGCCGTCCACGGTGTAGTCGAATCGTCCCTGCTCGCCGTCGGCGAAGGTGAACGCAACCTCGCCGACGTCCACCGGGTCGCCGACCACGGCCGGGGCGCCCGCGATGCGATCGAACGGGCGGCCGCTGGTGCGGTAAAGGCGCCCGCGGAACTCGCCCATGGGCTGGCGCCGCACGTCGGGACCGACGAACCATGCCCCGCGCCCGGCGGCGCCGTAGGTAAACCAGGTGGCGAAGAGCGTGTCGCCCTGGTGCGCAAGGTTGATTCCCCAACCCGACTCGGCGGAATTCCACCAGAGGTCCTGGTAATTCGTCGCATGCGCCCGCGTGGCGCGCGTCTGCATGCAGGTGGTCTGCGCCGAGAACCGCTGGCGCTGCAGCGCCTTCACCTGGGAGACGCCGTTCACCGTGTATGCGAGCGAGGCATGGTCCGCATCCGCGAACGTGAGCGTGGCCGTGCCCACGGCCTGCGGCGCGCCGCTCGACGCAGGGCGTCCGTCGATCTGCGCGAACGGCACGCCGGTGGTGCGATAGAGCGCCCCCCCGAAACGGCCCGGCGCCTGCGCGGCGCCGTCGGGCATGACGAGCCAGAGTCCCGCGCCGTCCACGTCGTAGGTGAACCAGGTCGCGAAGAGCTTCTCGTCCTGGTGGTTCAGGTTCACGCCCCAGCCGGACTCCGATGGGTTCCACCACAGGTCGGTGTAGTTCGCCACCGGCGAGCCGTCGGCGCTGACGGTGATGGGGACCTGCGTGGTCGAGGTACCGACGCGCGCTTCCAGCATCCATGTCCCCACCGGCGCGTTGGCGGCCAGGCGCGTGCTCGAGAACCAGCTCGAGGATTCGGACGCCTCGGCCGTCGGCGTGGTGTCACGCTGGTAGACCAGCGACCCGCCAGGGTCGCGCAGCTCGAAATGCACGCTGCCGCCGGCGGGAAGCTCACGCACGTTGGCGACGAAGTAGGCCAGCTCGCCGCGCGCGAACGCGCTCTTGCGGTGGTAGCTGCCCGGGTCCTGCAGCCGCCCGTCCGCGCCGCAAACGGCTGCGGTCGGCGGCTCGGTGGCGGCGGTGAGCGCCATCACCTGCGTGACCGAATACGGCGGCTGGCTCTCCCACCACGAGTCGTTGTTGAGCGCGTTGCACGGTCCCTGGAACGGGTCGACCAGCCTGCCCGCGGCATCGACGACCTCGAAGTGCAGGTGCGGTATGGACGAGTTCCCCGACGAGCCGACCTTGCCGAGATATTGGCCGGCCGCCACGCGCGTGCCCACGGGAATCGTCGTCACGGAGCCGTTCTTGAGGTGCGCGTAGATCGTGCGCGAGCCGTCGTCGTGGCGGATCACGACCTGGTTGGCCTGCGCGCCGATGCTGCGCGCGCAGCTCTTGTCGAAGTTGCCGTCGATCTTCGACTGGAGGATGCCTTCCGCGGCGGCCACGACCTCGATCTGCCCGGACTCCATCAGGTTCCACGCGTCCGGCGTGATCGCGATGTCGGTGCCGTCGTGGTTGAAGCCGTCGGTGCGATCGTACGTGCGGTCCCCGCAGGCGTAGTCGCGCAGTCGATCGGGAAAGGCAGGATTGTGGTCGACGTGGTTCACCACGCGCGAGAAGACCGGGTTCGCGTGCCCTCCGGTGGCGCGCAACGGCCAGCGGAACAGCGGATGCACCGCGACCGCATCCAGCGCGCACGCCGCGAGCGCGAAGAGCGCGAAGCAACCCACGACACGCCGCATGCCTACCTCCCCGCCGCGACGATACACCCCTTCGGAATAACAGGCTTTGAGAGCGGCGTGGGTCGCCCCGGCCACGCAGGGCGACTATGCTTGAAGCACAAGACGATCTCGGAGGAGGGCGGGACATGCCCAGGAAGATCCTCATACTCGGAGCCTCGTACGGGTCGCTCCTCGGCGTGAAGCTCGCGCTCGCGGGGCACGCGGTGAAGCTCGTGTGCCTGCCGCAGGAGGCCGCCCTCATCAACGCCGAGGGCGCGATCGTGCGCATGCCGGTCAAGGGACGCGAGGGCCTGGTCGAGATCCGCTCGCGCGGGCTGCCGGGCGCGTTGTCCGCCGCGGGCACCGCCGAGGTGAACCCGCGCGACTTCGACCTGGTGGGCCTCGCCATGCAGGAGCCGCAATACGGCTCGCCGGGCGTGCGCGAGCTGCTCGAGCAGGTGGGTCGCTCGCGCGTGCCGTGCATGTCGATCATGAACATGCCGCCGCTGCCGTACCTCGCCCGCATCCCGGGCATCGACGCGCCGGGCTGCACGCCCGCCTATACGGATGCCTCGGTGTGGCGCGCGTTCGACCCGAAGCTCATGACGCTGTGCAGTCCCGACCCGCAGGCCTTCCGCCCGCCGGACCAGGGCGTGAACGTGCTGCAGGTGCGCCTGCCGACCAACTTCAAGGCCGCGCGCTTCGACGACGCCGGACACACCGCGCTGCTGCGCGAGCTCGAGTCCGGCATCGAGGCCGCGCGCTTCGAGGTGAACGGGGAACGCCTCGAGCTGCCGGTGAAGCTGAAAGTGCACGACTCGGTGTTCGTCCCGCTCGCCAAGTGGGCGATGCTCCTCGCGGGCAACTACCGCTGCGTGCAGCGCGACGGCGTGATCCCGATCCGCGACGCCGTGCACGGCAACCTCGAGGAAACGCGCGCGGTCTACCGGTGGGTCGTGGAGCTTTGCGTCGCGCTGGGCGCGGACCCGGGGGACATGGTGCCCTTCGAGAAGTACGCCAACGCCGCCCTCTCCCTCCAGAGCCCCTCCTCGGCCGCCCGCGCGCTCGCGGCGGGCGCGCCCCACATCGAGCGCGTAGACCGCCTGGTCCAGCTGGTCGGCGCCCAGCGGGGCCTCGCCTCGCCCGCCGTGGACGAGACGGTCGAGAGGGTGGACGCCTGGCTGGTCCGGAACCGCCGCAAGGGCTAGGGGCCCTTCCCGCGGAACGCGCCTCGATGCCGGCGGTCGAACCGGCATGGATCACCACATCGTCTTCATCGCCGTGGGTGTCGCCCTCCTCGTCGTCGTCGGCTACGTGGTCGTGATGCGCGTCTTCTATCGCGAGAGCACCGAGCTCGACAAGACCATCGACTACACCAAGATGAAGGAGTGGAAGGACGAGGATTAGGGCGGCGCAGGCCCTTCAGGGCCTGCGCGCCACCAGCACGGCGTTGGTCCCGCCGAACGCGAACGAGTTGCTGAGCGCCACCGGCGCCTCGCCCGCGGTGCGAGCCACGCCCGGCACGTAGTCGAGGTCGCATTCCGGGTCGGCGACGCGCAGGTGCATCGTCGGCGGCAGGGTCCGCCGGGAGAGCGCGAGCACGGTCGCCACGAATTCGACCGCGCCTGCCGCACCCAGCAGGTGCGCGTGCATCGACTTGGTCGAGCTCACCGGAATCGCGCGCGCGCGCTCACCGAAGACTTCCTTGATCGCGGCGGTCTCGACGCCGTCGTTGGCAAGGGTCCCCGTGCCGTGCGCGTTGATATAGCCCACATCGGCGGCGCCGCATCCCGCGTGCGCGAGGGCCCGGCGCATGGCCTCGGCCTGGCCCTCGACCGAGGGCCGCGTGATGTGTCCGGCGTCCGTGAAGAGCCCGTAGCCGGTGAGCTCGGCCAGCACCGGCGCGCCGCGCGCCCTGGCGCGTTCCCAGTCCTCCAGCACCACCACGGCCGCACCCTCGCCGAGCACCAGCCCCGCGCGGTCCTTCGAGAACGGCCGGCACGAGGCTCCCGCATCGGCGTCCTCGGGCGCGAGCGTCCTCAGCGCCTCCCACGCCTTGAGCGTGCCGAACGTGAGCGGTGCCTCCGCGCCACCCGCGAGCATCACGTCGGTCTCGCCGTGTGCGATGCGGCGCGCGGCCTCGCCGATCGCCACGGCCGATGATGAACAGGCGGTCGAGTAGGTGAGGTTCGGGCCCTCGAGGCGGTGGTCGAGCGCGATCCACGAGGCGGCGGCGTTGTTCATCGCCATCAGCACGCTGTAGGGCTTCACGCGATCGGAATGCTCGGCGTACAGGATGTGATAGCCGTCGTCCGTGGTCTCCGAGCCGCCCATCCCGGTGCCGAGGAACACGCCCGCACGGCGGCGATCGCAGCCGTCGAGCGCGCCACCCGAGGCCGCGAGCGCCTGCGCGGCTGCGTACAGGGCGAACTGGCTCACGCGATCGAGCATGCGCACGCGCGCGGCCGGAAAGAACGCAGCGGCGTCGAACGAAGCCGGCGCACCCACTCGAACGCCCAGGCGCTCGAACGAGCGGCCTTCGAGCCGGCGCACGCCCGAGCGCCCGGCGACGAGGCTGTCGAAGAACGATGCGGGATCGTTACCGAGCGGCGAGACCACGCCCAGGCCCGTGACCGCCACGCGCCTCAAGGGGCGGCGGCCTCCGGCCGCGCCGCGACCAGCTCGTCCACGTAGGCCGCGAGCTCGCCCAGCGTGCGCACACGCGCCCGGATCTCCGCGGGCTCGGCGCCCACGGTGATGCCGAAGGTCTCCTCGACCGTGAAGAGGATTTCGATCATGCGCAGCGAGTCGATGTCGAGGCTCTCGAGGGTGGCCTCGGGAAGGAGCGCGGCGGGCTGCAGGTCGAAATCGCGCGCGAGCATCGACTGCAGGCGCTCGAGGGTGCTCATGGGCATGCCTCCAGGGAGCGGAGCGCCATCGCCTTGCCGCTGCGACGGGCGCCCCAGGTGAGGATCGCGGGCGCCCGCTCGAAGAGTGCCGCGCCCGCCCGCGGCCCACCGGGCGCGAGCGCGAGCCAGGCGAAGGCCGACGAAGCGCGCACGCGCGCGGCGAACTGCGCGCGCCATTCGCGGGCGTAGCCCTCGCGCGCGACGGCCAGTGCCCGGTCGGAGAGGCTCTCCGCCGAGCCGAGATGCGAGGCCACGAGCCAGCCCGACTGCATCGCCATGCTGAGCCCCTCGGCCACCAGCGGGTGCGCCTCCCCTGCGGCATTGCCCACCACGAAGACGCGCCCACGCGCAGCCGGGCGGATGCCGGGGCGGATCGGCCCGGCGGAGAGCCAGGGGCTTTCGAGCTCGGCGCCGGACAAGGCATCGCGTAACCCCGCACACGAGCGCATCGCATGGGCGAGCACCGCCTCACCCGCGGACAACCCGGGATGCGCCGCGCGCGCGGCGCGAAGCGCCCCGCGCCGGATGCAGCACGAGAAGCTCGTGCGGCCGGCATCGGCCGCCACCATCCCGCCGTACCCGCCCGCGAAGAGCAGCAAGGGCATGGCGCCCTCGGCAAGGCGAGCGAGCCGGAAATGCGCCTTGAAGCCGAGCAGGTCACCGTCGCGCGCGGAACGCCGCGGCAACTGCGTGGCCAGCGCGCCGCGCTCCCACGAGCCGTGGGCGGCGATCACCACCCTCGCGCGAAGCTCGCGGACCTCGCGCTGCGGCCCGTGCAGCACAAGGCGCCAGGCCGAGCCCTCGTCGACACAAGCCTCGACCGACCACGGTTGCCAAACGCTCGCGCCCGCGCTTCGCGCCGCCTGGAGCAAGTGCGCATCGAGCGTCTCGCGTCCGAGAGCGCGCCCCCAGGCGTCGCTGCCACCGGGCGCCGGCATCGGCGCATGCACGACCGACTCGCCCGCGTAGCAGCCGACGCGCAGGACCGCGGGGCCCGCGGCCGCGAGGAGCGGTTGTGCGACGCCCAATCGGCGCAGCAGCGGCCAGGTCGTCGCGGAAATGAATTCGCCGCAGACCTTGCGGCGCGGGAACACCGCTTTCTCGACCGCGGCCACCGCGAGTCCCGCGCGCGCGAGCCCGAGAGCCGCCGCGGAGCCCGACGGGCCACCCCCAATCACCACGGCATCGAAGGAGTTCACGCGCGTTGCGCCGAGAAGGCATGGCTGAAGAGGCCGCGCGGCCCTTCGGCCACGAGCCAACCCGGCTCGCGCGGCCAGAGCTGCGACAGCTCGGCGCCGCGGAAGCCCGCGTGCACGCTCGCGACCGCGTCGTGGCGCGTCACCTCGCCGCACCCCACGAGGCCCAGCAGGCGCGCGCCACCGGAAGCGATGACCGAGCGCCGCGGCTCGCAGGCGACGAAGCCCGCCGCGCGTCGCGCCGCGAGGCCGAGGAGGCGCGAGAGATCCGGCGGCTCGAAGTGGTGCAGGAAGAGGTTCGCGACGATCGCCTCGCAGGCGCTCGCGGGATCGGCGAGCCAGTCGAAGACGTCCGCTCGAACCTCCTCCACGCGCCAGCCCGCCGCATCGAGCATTGCGCGCGCACGGGCATCCACACCGCACTGCCGGTCGACGAGAGTGATGCGCGCGTTCGCGGGTGCCGGACCGAGCGCGCGCACGAGGCGCGAGGCGAAGCGTCCGTCGCCGGCGCCGATCTCGGCCAGCCTCGCGGGCCTGCGGCCCGCGGCCGCGAGCGTCCGCGCCACGATGCCTGCGTTGGCCATGAGTGCGTTGACCCGCACGAGCTCGCGGCGCGAGCGCTGGGCGCGCGGGTCGCTCGCGGGCAGCGTATCGAGCCACTCCGCCTGCACGCGCCGCTCCACTTCAGGCCTCGCCTCCGAACCATCGCCACAGTGCAAGGATCATCGTGTCGCTCGCCGGCCGCACTCGCCCTGGTCGCATCCCCAGAGGGGCCCCTGCTCCCCGGCTCATGCGGCCACCTCGAGCAGCGCGCCATGGCAGCTGAAGCCCGCGCCGAATGACGACATCCACCAGAGGCCTCCGGGCGCGCCTTCGCGCAGTGCCCGCTCGAGCACGAACAGCACGAAGGGGCTCGAGAGGTTGCCGAACTCCGAGAGCACCGCGGCACTGAAGCGCAGGTCGCGCGCGTCGAGCTGCAGGGCGCCTCCCACCTCCTCCAGCACGCGCCGGCCGCCGGCGTGCACGATCCAGCCGCCGATTCCGGCGCGGTCGACGCCGTTGCGCGCGAGCGCCGAATCGAAGACGTCGCGCGCATGCCGCGCGGCGAGGCCGGGAACCGGCAGCGTGAGGATGTTGCGCAGCCTGCCGCCGCGCGTCTCGAAGCGCAGCGCGTCGCGGTGCTCGGGCGCGGTGACCGATTCGGCCGCGCGGAAGCGCACACGGCGGGTGGAGGAAGGCGCCTGCCCGACGAGCACGGCCGCCGCCGCGCCGTCGCCGAAGAGGCATGCGCTCACCAGCACGCCGAGGTCGCCATCGAGGTACATCGCCGCGCTGCAGACCTCGACGCACACCGACAGGACGACACCGGCTCGGCGCGAATCCAGCAGCGCTTGCGCGGTGGCGAGGTTCGGCATCGCGGCCGCGCAGCCCTGGCCCACCAGGTCGAGCGGGAGCACGTCGCGGCGCAACCCGAGCGCCTCGTTCACGTAGCTCGTGAGTCCCGGGCAGAGGTAACCCGTACACGTGCTCACGAGCACGGCATCGACCGCGCGCGCCTCGAGGCCGGCGCGTTCCAGCGCGCGTGCCGCGGCTTCCGAGGCGAGGCGGGGGGCATGCAGGGCGAAGCGGCGGTGCAGCGTGTCGACGTCGAGGTCGAATCCCTCGTCGAGCGATTCGAGCGCGAGCGAGCGGCGCGCGATGCCGTTGTCGTGGGTAAGAATTCCCTGCAGGATCGCCCGCGTGCGCGCATTGAGCTCGGGACGGTCGGCTCGCTGGAGCGCCTCCCAGCATTCGGGTTGGGTGTAGCTGCGCGGCGGAACTGCCGTGCCCAGGCCGGCGAGGTACATCCCGCCAACTCTACAAGGGTTCAGGCGCGGTGGGTCACGACCTTCTCGCTGCGATCCAGCAGCCCTTCGGCGCGGATGAAGCGGATCACCTCGTCCAGGCCCTTGCCGGTCTTGAGGTTGGTGAACACGAACGGGCGCGAGCCGCGCATGCGCCGCGCGTCGCGATCCATCACCTCGAGCGAGGCGCCCACCATCGGGGCGAGGTCGATCTTGTTGATCACCAGCAGGTCGGACTTGGTGATGCCGGGACCGCCCTTGCGCGGGATCTTGTCGCCGGCGGCCACGTCGATCACGTAGAGCGTGAGGTCGGAGAGCTCGGGGCTGAAGGTGGCCGCGAGGTTGTCGCCGCCCGACTCGATGAAGATCACCTCGAGCTGCGGGAAGCGCCGGTGCAGGCGCTCCACCGCCTCGAGGTTGATCGACGCGTCCTCGCGGATCGCGGTGTGCGGGCAGCCGCCGGTCTCGACGCCGAGGATGCGCTCGGGCGGCAGCGCCTCGTTGCTCACCAGGAACTGCGCGTCCTCCTCGGTGTAGATGTCGTTGGTCACCGCCGCGATCTCGTACTCGTCGCGCAGCGCCTTGCACAGCGCCAGCGTGAGCGCGGTCTTGCCGGAGCCGACGGGGCCGCCGATGCCGACGCGAAGGAGGCTCGGGGCGCGCATCAGCACCCCGCCACGCACTTGCCCTTGCCGTCGAACTCCATCGTGCGGCCGCTGATCGCGAGGTGCGGCGTGACCCCCTTCAGCAGCTTGACCAGGGCGGCGGCGCGCGAGGCGGGGCGAAGCTTCCCCTCTTCGGTGACCGCCTCGTTGGGATGGCTGAAGATCACGGCGGCGGGCCGGACGAGCTCGTTCAGCGCCTGCGCCACCGAGGCGTTGGTGCCCGCGCTGAGCCCCAGGTTGTACACGGCGAGGTTGGCCTTGTGGTACTCGTTCACCACGGTCTTCATCTCGGTGTGGATGCCGGTATCGCCCGACAGGTACACGGCGAGCCCGTTGGTGAACTTGACGACGTATCCGGTCGGCGGCCCGAGCGCGAGGCCTGTTCCATCGGCCGCATGCATCGCGCGGTGCGCTTCCGACAGCAGCGACAGCGGCACGTTGTTGGCGTGGGACGCGTACACGATGGTGACATCCACCCCTTGCGTCGCGCCGGCGGCGCGCGCGGTGAAGACGCCGCCCAGGTGGGTGTTGGAGCGGCACGCCTCCGCGACCGGGACCTCGGTCGCGCCCGAGACCACCGGGCAGGGCGTGACCGCCTTGCCGCCGCGCAGCCCCGCGACCTTCGCGCCCACGAAGGTGCCCATGTCGCTCGTCATCACGATCGCCGCCTTCTTGGCCGCGGCGACTTCCGCCGTCATCGAGTTGGACCCCGCGGGTACCGACTCGACCGCGGCGCAGGTGCCGGCCCCGGGCGCCTTGAGCTTGCGGTCGCCGAGGTGATCGCCGTGCGCATGGCTCAAGAGGACGAGGTGGATGTCGCCCAGGCGCGGGTCGTCGGCGCCCGTGAGGGTGTGGCCGACGTCGTACAGGAGGCGAACTCCGGTCGGATCCTCGAACAGGGTGGCGCGGTCGCTGGCGCAGAGCTCCCCCGGGTGCGAGCCGAGCGGCGTGATCTTCACGTTCTGCGCGGTGGCGGGAAGGGCCACCACGACGAGCGCGAGTATTGCTCCTGCGAAGCCGGTCTTCATCGTGTCCTCCGAATGGTGCCGCTCAGGAGCGGAATATACGGCTGTACTGGGTTTCGTGGCGCATTGAGGCCTGCGCGAGCCCGGGCGCGAAGCCGCCGAGGGCGTCGTCTCCCGCCGAGTGCGCGAGGTCGGCCGCCCGCGGGATGCGATCGGCGATCGAGAGCAGCATGCGCTGGCCCTCGGTCTGGCCGAGGGGTATGCACTTCACCGCGGCGAGCACCTGGTTCTCCACCCACGCGAAGAGGTAGGCCTCGAGCGCGTCGCGCGGCACGATGCGCCATTCCGAGGCCGCGAAGGCGTAGGCCGTGGGATACGCGAGCTCCTCGATGTCGAGCGCAGCGATCCCCGCGACGCCGAGGTCGCGCAACAGGATGCGCAGCGAATGCCCCATCTGCAGCGTCTCGGCGCGCAGCTCCGCGGCCTCGCGCGAGGCGACGAACTCGACGTTCCAATGCCGCACGGCCGCGGGATCCCCTCGACGCCAGGCGTCGAGGAGCCGCAGGAAGACCGGCGCCTCCATCCGCGCGAGGTTGAAGTCCAGCACGTCCCCGATCCAGGCCGCGGCGCTGCCGCCGTCGGTCACGATGCCCGAGTCGATCGCGTTCTCGAGGCCGCCCGAGTAGCTGTACGCGCCCACCGGCAAGGCGGGACTGGCGAGCTGGAGGAGCCGAAGGTTCATTTGAACTCGTGGATCCGTCCACCATGCACCGACTCGTCGTCGTGATGGTGATGGTGGTGCCCCGCATAGGCGCCCGACTCGGGCTCGAACGGCGCTTCCAGCGCGGTGTAGCGCGCGCCGAGGGCCTCGAACATGCGCGCGAGCACGTGGTCGTCGGCGATGCGCAGCCACCCGGGACCGACCTGCACCGGGACGTGGCGGTTGCCGAGATGGTAGGCGACGCGCGCGAGCGCCTCGGGGGAGTCGCACTCGACGTGGAGCACGCGCTCGGGGCTCGCGACGACCTCGATCACGCGCCCATCGCTCGCCACCACCCAGTCGCCGCCGCGCAGGACCTGCCCGCGCGGCAGCTCGATCGCCACCTCCTCGCCCGATGCGAGCACCGCGCGCTGGCGGCTCTTCTCGCGTCGCTCGAAGGGCAGGCTCAGGCAGCCGGCGACCTTGACCGGATAGACGGCGTTCGGCTTGCGCGGGAACCGGGAGACGATCGAGATCACGTCAAAACAGGAAATATCTTTGCGCGAGCGGCAGCTCCTTCGCCGGCTCGCAGGTGAGGAGCTCGCCGTCGGCGCGCACCTCGTAGGTTTCCGGATCGACCTCGATCGCGGGCATGGCGGCGTTGTGCACCATGTCGCGCTTTCCGATCGAGCGCGTGGCGCGCACCGCTTCCAGCGGGCGCCGCAGGCCCAGGCCCTGCACCTCGGGGTTGCCGAGCGCCGCCTGCGACACGAAGGTGACCGAGGTGCGCAGCCCGCCGCCGAACGAGCCGAACATCGGCCGGTAGTGCACCGGCTGCGGCGTGGGGATCGAGGCGTTGGGGTCGCCCATCGCGGCCGCGGCGATCATCCCGCCCTTCACGATGAGGAAGGGCTTCGCGCCGAAGAACGCGGGCTTCCACAGCACCAGGTCGGCGATCTTGCCCGCCTCGATCGAGCCCACCGCGTGCGCGATGCCGTGCGCGATCGCCGGGTTGATCGTGTACTTCGCGATGTAGCGTTTCACGCGCGCGTTGTCGTGATCGCGCGGGTCGCCCTTCAGCGACCCGCGCTGCACCTTCATCTTGTGCGCCGTCTGCCAGGTGCGGATCAGCACCTCGCCCACGCGCCCCATCGCCTGGGAGTCCGACGACATCATCGAGAACACGCCCAGGTCGTGGAAGATGTCCTCGGCGGCGATGGTCTCCTTGCGGATGCGCGACTCGGCGAAGGCGACGTCCTCGGCGATGGCGGCGTCGAGGTGGTGGCACACCATCAGCATGTCGAGGTGCTCGGCGATGGTGTTGACGGTGTACGGGCGCGTCGGGTTGGTCGACGAAGGCAGCACGTTCGGCAGCGCCGCGACCTTGATGATGTCCGGCGCGTGGCCGCCGCCGGCGCCCTCGGTGTGGTAGGTGTGGATGGTGCGGCCCTTGAAGGCCTTGACGGTCGCCTCGACGAAGCCCGACTCGTTCAGCGTGTCGGTGTGGATCGCCACCTGCACGTCCATCTCGTCGGCCACGCCGAGGCAGCAGTCGATCGCCGCGGGTGTGGTGCCCCAGTCCTCGTGCAGCTTGAGTCCCATCGCGCCCGCGCGCACCTGCTCGGTGAGCGCCGCCGGCAGGCTCGCGTTGCCCTTGCCGAGGAAGCCCAGGTTCATGGGGAAGGCCTCGGCCGCGGCGAGCATCGAGTGGATGTGCCACGGGCCCGGCGTGCAGGTCGTCGCGAACGTGCCGGTCGCGGGGCCGGTGCCGCCGCCGATCATCGTGGTGACGCCCGACATCAGCGCCTCGTCGATCTGCTGCGGGCAGATGAAATGGATGTGGCTGTCGATGCCGCCGGCGGTGAGGATCATGCCCTCGCACGCGATCACCTCGGTGCCGGGGCCGATCGGAATCGTCACTGCGGGCTGGATGTCCGGGTTGCCGGCCTTGCCGACCTTCCAGATGCGCCCGCCCTTCAGGCCCACGTCGGCCTTGACGATGCCCCAGTGGTCGACGATGAGCGCGTTGGTGATGACGGTGTCCGCGACCTCGGCGCTCGAACGCTGCCCCTGCCCCATGCCGTCGCGGATGACCTTGCCGCCGCCGAACTTGACCTCCTCGCCGTACGTGGTGAGGTCGCGCTCGACCTCGACCCAGAGCTCGGTGTCGCCCAGGCGCACCCGGTCGCCGGTCGTGGGACCGAACATCTCGGCATAGGCCTGGCGCGAAATCTTCGTCACTTGAGCCGGCCCATCACCTTGCCCTGGAAGCCGTAGACCTTGCGATCGCCCGCGAGCGCAACCAGCCGTACGGTGCGCGACTGCCCGGGCTCGAAGCGCACCGCGGTGCCCGCGGCGATGTCGAGGCGAAATCCGTAGGCCTTGTCGCGCTCGAACGCGAGCGCCTCGTTGGTCTCGAAGAAGTGGTAGTGCGAGCCGACCTGCACCGGGCGGTCGCCGGTATTGGTGACCTTGAGCGAGACCGTCGGCCGCCCCGCGTTGATCTCGATCTCGCCCCTGGCGGGGCGCACTTCGCCGGGAATCATTGCGGACGCGACACGATCTTCCACAACAGGCGCACCACCATCACGGCGACCAGGCAGGCCGCCGCGATCATCGCGGCGTCGATGAGCGCGTCCTGGTGCTTGTGGAGCCATCCCTTGTCGCCGTGGCCGGGATGGGCGGCGGCGGCGGTGCTCACGAGGATCAGCGCGGTGGGCGTCGCGTTCTTCATCGGTCGGCTCTCCTAGGGGATGGGATGGTGGACGGTGACGAGCTTGGTGCCATCGGGAAACGTGGCCTCGACCTGGATCTCGGGAATCATCTCGGGGACGCCTTCCATGACGTCGGCCCGCGTGAGGATGGTCGCGCCGAAACCCATCAGGTCCTGGACGCTGCGCCCGTCGCGCGCGCCTTCCAGGAGCGCCGCGCTGATGAGCGCCACGGCCTCGGGGTAGTTCAACCGGAGGCCGCGGGCGCGGCGACGCTCGGCCACGAGCGCCGCGGTGAAGATGAGCAGCTTGTCCTTTTCGCGCGGCGTGAGCTCCATGTCAGGTGCTCCAGATGCGCGGCATCGCGGCCTCGCGTCCGGTGACCGCCGGGCGGAGCAGCGTCCAGACGCGCGTGAAGCGCTCGAACGCCTCCTCGCTCGAGTCGCCGAGGTAGCGCGCGACGACCAGCCCCGGCAGGCGCGTCACCGCGCAGTGCTCGCGGCAGGCGGCCACGAGCGCGGGTGCGTCGCGATCGAGTGTCGCGACCAGCGTGCCGAAAACCGTGCGTCCGCCCAGTCCGGCCGCGGAAGACAGGAGCCGGCCGCCGCCCTCGACGCCGCCGCGCTCGACGAACAGCGGCCGCCCGCCGCGCGACAGGCGGCTCTCGAGACGCAGCGATCCGCGCGCGAAGCGCTCGCCCGACCCCGACCGGCCCAGGCACGCGACCTCCCAGCCGATGTAGGCGCCCGATGCTCCCAGCTCGACGTGGCTCTCGAGCCGGGCGAGCGCGCCGTCGAAGACGATGGTCTCGCGCGGAAGCCATTCGATCGTGCCCTCGGCCTCGAACCGCAGCCGCTGGCTCGCGAGCGCTCCGCCGGAGCGGTACCACTTGCCCGCGCCGGGCGTGGTGAGCAGCGCGTGCGCGCCGGGGCGCACGACGCAGGTAAGCGCCAGCTCGTCGCCGCCGGCGATGCCGCCGGGCGGATGCACGACGATGGCGTGGCAAACGGCGTCGCCTTCCGGGTGAAGGGTTTTCTGCACGACGAGGGGGCCGTCGAGCCGGCGCTCGGCGAGGATCGTCCTGCCGCCGCGCTCCTCGAAGCGCAGCGCAAGGTGCGCCTTCCAGGACGCGGCGACGGGCTCGGCGAGGCGCATGCGGCGATCATACCGCCAGCATCGAGCGCACGTCGTCGCGGTCCATGTCGGCGCCCGCTCCAGCCGCGACGATCTCGCCGCGCTCCATGACGAGGTACTGGTCTGCGAGCGAGCGCGCGAACTCGTAGTACTGCTCGACCAGCAGGATCGCCATCTCGCCGGTCGAGGCGAGCGAGCGGATCGCCGCCTCGATGTCCTTGATGATCGAGGGCTGGATGCCCTCGGTGGGCTCGTCGAGCACGAGCAGCGTCGGTCCCATCGCGAGCGCGCGCCCGATGGCGAGCTGCTGCTGCTGGCCGCCCGAGAGGTCGCCGCCGCGCCGGCGCAGCATCTGGCGCAGCACCGGGAACATCTCGAAGATCCGCGCCGGAACCTGCGCACCTCGCCCGCGCGTGGCAAGCCCCATCTCGAGGTTCTCGCCCACCGTGAGGCGCGGAAAGATCTCGCGACCCTGAGGCACGTAGCCGATGCCGGCGCGGGCGCGCTCGTCCGGGCGCGCGCGCGTGAGGTCGCGCCCGCCGAAGGTGATGGTGCCGCTGCGCGACGGCACCAGGCCCATCAACGTGCGCAGCAGCGTCGTCTTGCCGACGCCGTTGCGGCCCATCAGCACCGTGACCTTGCCCTGCGGCAGCTCGAAGCCCACGTCCCTGAGGATGTGGCTGCCCCCGTAGTACTGGTTCAATCCGCTCACGCTCAGCATTTGGCGCTCCGCTCGGGCGTAAAGCTCAACACAGAGAGAACAGAGGAGGCACAGAGGGCACAGAGGAAAGGCAAATGCTGGGTGTTCGAGGGTACGTTCGGCGCAGGCACGAACATCCAATGCCCTTCCTCAGTGCTCACTGTGCCTCCTCTGTGCTCTCTGTGTTGAGCTTTGGATTGCATCGGGTCAGCGGCCAAGGTAGACCTCCACGACGCGTGGATCGGCCTGAACCGTCTCGAGCGGCCCCTCGGCGAGCACCGAGCCCTCGTGAAGCACCGTGACCTTGCGCGCGATCTTCGCGATGAACGCCATGTCGTGCTCGACCACGATGAGCGAGTGGGCACCGGCGAGCGAGAGGAAGAGCTCGGCCGTGCGCTCGGTCTCCTCGTCGCTCATGCCCGCCACCGGCTCGTCGAGCAGCAGCAGGCGCGGCTCCTGCATGAGCAGCATGCCGATCTCGAGCCACTGCTTCTGGCCGTGGGAGAGCAGCCCCGCCTCGCGGTCGACGCCGCCGGTGAGCCCGATGCGCTCGAGCATGGCCGCGATCCGGTCGCGCTCCTCCGACGACAGCCGCGCGAAGAGCGTGCGGCGCACGCGCTTGTCGGCCTTCATCGCGAGCTCGAGGTTCTCGAAGGCAGTGTGATGCTCGAAGATGGTCGGCTTCTGGAACTTGCGGCCGATGCCGGCGTGCGCGATCTGGGCCTCGGTCAGGCGCGTGAGGTCGATCGTCTGGCCGAAGAAGGCACGCCCCGTGTCGGGCCGCGTCTTGCCGGTGATCACGTCCATCATCGTCGTCTTGCCGGCGCCGTTGGGACCGATGATGCAGCGCAGCTCGCCCGCGTCGATCGCGAGCGACAGGCGGTTCAGCGCCTTGAAGCCGTCGAAGCTGACGGAGATGTCGTCGAGGTAGAGGACGACGCCGTGCGACAGGTCGAGCTCGCCGGTGCCTTCCGGGTGCGCGACGTCCAGGGCCTTGCGCTCGGCCGCCTCGGCGGCGCGGCGCTCGTTCACCACGGTCGGCCACCAGGGCGGCCGGCGGTCGCGCTCGAGCGTGGGCGGATCCTGGAGGTTCATGACGGGACGGACCGCTTGCCGAGGGAGCCGGCGACCTTCCGGGCGAGCCCCACCACGCCGTTCGGCAGGAAGAGCGTCACCAGCACGAAGATCGCCCCCAGCACGAAGAGCCAGTATTCGGGCAGCCACACGGTGAAGACGCTCTTCGCGCCGTTCACCAGCCCCGCGCCGATGATCGGGCCCACGAGCGTGCCGCGGCCGCCCACCGCCGCCCAGATCGCGATCTCGATCGAGTTGGCGGGCGACATCTCGCTCGGGTTGATGATTCCCACCTGCGGGACGTAGAGCGCCCCCGCGATGCCGCAGAGCACCGCCGACAGCGTCCAGACGAAGAGCTTGTACCAGAGCGTGTCGTAGCCGCAGAACATCACCCGCGCCTCGGCGTCGCGGATCGCGGCGAGCACGCGCCCGAACTTGGAGGTCACGAGCCAGCGGCCCAGCAGCAGCGTCGCGATGAGGACGGCGCCGGTGAGCGCGAAGAGCGTCATGCGCATCTCGGGGGTCGTGATGGGAATGCCGAGGATGCGCTTGAAGTCGGTGAAGCCGTTGTTGCCGCCGAGGCCGGTCGCGTTCCTGAAGAACAGCAGCATCGCGGCGAACGTGAGCGCCTGCGTGATGATCGAGAAGTACACGCCCTTCACGCGCGAGCGGAACGCGAAATAGCCGAACACGAACGCGAGCAGGCCGGGAACCGCGACCACGAGGAAGATCGCCCAGAGGAAGCTGTCGGAGTTCCACCAGTGCCAGGGAAACTCCTTCCAGTCGAGGAACACCATGAAGTCGGGCATGTTCACGCGGTATTGCCCGTCGGCGCCGATCTGGCGCATCAGGTACATGCCGAAGGCGTAGCCGCCGAGCGCGAAGAACAGGCCGTGCCCGAGCGAAAGGATGCCGGCGTAGCCCCACACCAGGTCCATCGCGATCGCCACGATCATGTAGCACATGATCTTGCCGCCGAGGGTCACGCCGAACGCCGAGACGTGCAGCGCGTTGTCGGCCGGGACCACGAGGTTCAGGACCGGGAACACCACGAACACCACCGCGGCGGCGGCGAGGATCGCCACCCACGCCTTCGGGCCGTAGAGCCGCGCGCCGATCATGCCTCGACCGCGCGCCCTTTCAGCGCGAACAACCCCTGCGGCCGCTTCTGGATGAAGGCGATGATGAAGAGCAGCACGACGATCTTCGCGATCACGGCGCCCTGCCAGTTCTCGAGCAGCTTGTTGGCGAACCCGAGCCCCAGCGCGGCATAGACGGTCCCGGCGAGCTGGCCCACGCCGCCGAGGACGACGACCATGAACGAGTCGACGATGTAGGCCTGCCCGAGGTCGGGACCGACGTTGCCGATCTGGGAGAGCGCGCAGCCGGCGAGCCCCGCGAGGCCCGAGCCGAGGCCGAACGCCCACGTGTCGACGCGGGCCGTCGGAACGCCCACGCACGCCGCCATGGCGCGGTTCTGGGTCACGCCGCGCACGAACAGGCCGAGCCGCGTGCGAGCGAGGAGCACCCCGACCAGGACCAGCACGGCGCCGGCGAACGCGATGATCACGATCCGGCTCCACGGCAGCACGATGCCGGTGAAGATCTCCACGCCGCCCGACATGAACGACGGGTTCTCCACCTGCACGTTCTGCGCGCCGAAGATCGTGCGCACCGCCTGGATCAGGATGAGCGACAGGCCCCAGGTCGCGAGCAGCGTCTCGAGCGGGCGGCCGTAGAGCCAGCGGATGACGCTCCGCTCGAGCGCCATGCCGACCGCGGCCGAGACCACGAACGCCGCGGGCACCGCGCACAGCAGGTAGGCATCGAAGGCGCCGGGCGCGTAGCTGCGGAAGAGGTTCTGCACCACGTACGTGGTGTAGGCGCCGATCATGATGAGCTCGCCGTGCGCCATGTTGATCACGCCCATGAGGCCGTAGGTGATCGCGAGGCCGAGCGCGGCGAGCAGCAGGATCGAGCCCAGGCTCACGCCGCTGAAGACGAGTCCGGCGAAGTTGGCGCGAGCCAGGCGCGCCTCGACCAATTTCAGGCTGTCGGTTGCCGCGCGGCGTACGTCCTCGTCCGGCTCGGACTTCTCCACCAACGGCAGCAGCAGCGTCTTGACCGCCGGGCTGCTGGACGTCGCGAGCAGGCGCACCGCGGCCAGGCGCACCGCCTTGTCGCCGCTCTTGAGCTCGAGCCCCGCGGCGATCAGCTGGAGGTCGGCGCGCAGGGCTGCGTCGGCCTCGCGCTCCAGCGCCTTGCGCACGAGGGGCAGCAGCGAGTCCTCGGCGCCCGAGGCGAGCTCCTTCACCGCGCGGCGCCGGACTTCGACCTCGGGAGCGAAGAGCCGCAGCGCCGCCATCGCGCCTTCCAGCTCGCGGCGCACGCGGTTGTTGAGGGTGATCTCCTGGCCCTCGTGGCGCAGCTCCCCGTCGGCCAGCGACTTGAGCAGGCGCTCGGCGTCGGGATCGCCGGTGGCCACGATGGCGGCGATCGCGGCGACCTTCTCGTCGTTGTCCTCCGCGGCCAGCCGCGCCACCAGCGCGGGGTCGATGGCGGCGCGCGCGGCCGTGGCACCGAGGCCGGCGGCGAGCCAGACCAGCAGGACGAGGAAAAGTCGAATTCGCATCTCTTTCCGGGCTCCGAAACGACGGCGGCGCTATGCGCGCCGCCGTCGATCGCGTCGCCTACGCGGCGGGTTTCACTTCTTCGGAGCAGCAGCCGTCTTGATCATCTCCGGCTCGTCCTTCTTCTTGTCGTTGCCGGCGATGAAGGGGCTCCAGGGTTGCGCCTTCACCGGGCCCTTGGTCTTCCACACGACGTTGAACTGTCCGTCGGCCTTCACCTCGCCGATCAGCACCGGCTTGTGCAGGTGATGGTTCTTCGGATCCATGGTCGCGGTGAAGCCCGAGGGCGCCGTGAACGTCTGCCCGCCCATCGCCGCGATCACCTTGTCGGTGTCGAAGCTCTTGGCCTTCTCGACTGCCTGCTTCCACATGTAGATGCCGATGTAGGTGGCTTCCATCGGGTCGTTGGTGAGCGGCTTGTCCTTGTGGCCGGCGAGGTTCTTCGCCTTGGCGTAGGCCGCCCACTTCTTCGTGAACTCGTCGTTCGCGGGGTTCTTCACCGACATGAAGTAGTTCCACGCGGCCAGGTGACCCACGAGCGGCTTGGTGTCGACGCCACGAAGCTCTTCCTCGCCCACGGAGAACGCCACGACCGGCACGTCGGTCGCCTTCAGGCCCTGGTTGCCCAGCTCCTTGTAGAACGGAACGTTGGAGTCGCCGTTGATGGTCGAGACCACCGCGGTCTTGCCGCCGGCGGAGAACTTCTTGATGTCCGCCACGATCGTCTGGTAGTCGCTGTGGCCGAACGGCGTGTACTTCTCGTCGATGTCCTTGTCGGCGACACCCTTGCTCTTCAGGAACGCGCGCAGGATCTTGTTCGTCGTGCGCGGGTACACATAGTCGGTGCCCAGGAGCACCCAGCGCTTGGCGCCGCCGCCGTCCTTGCTCATCAGGTACTCGACGGCCGGGATGGCCTGCTGGTTGGGAGCCGCGCCCGTGTAGAAGACGTTCTTCGACAGCTCCTCGCCCTCGTACTGCACCGGGTAGAAGAGGAGGCTGTTCAACTCCTCGAACACCGGCAGCACGCTCTTGCGCGACACCGACGTCCAGCAGCCGAACACCACCGCGACCTTGTCCTGGGTGATGAGCCCGCGCGCCTTCTCGGCGAACAGCGGCCAGTTCGACGCCGGGTCGACGACCGAGGCCTCGATCTTGTGCCCCATCACGCCGCCCTTGGCGTTGATCTCCTCGAACGCCATCAGGGCCACGTCCTTGAGGACGGTCTCGCTGATGGCCATCGTGCCCGAGAGCGAATGCAGGACGCCGACCTTGACGGTCTTGGCCTGCGCGAGGGCTTCGGCGGAGCCGAAGCCGGTGCTGAGCGCCGCGACGAGCGCGAGCGTCTTGACGAACGAACGACGTTTCATTTGGGGTCTCCCTCCCGAGTTGTAGCGGCGTGAACGGTCGGGAAGGCTTTAGCGACGTCCGTGCCAAGACGCGTGGAGACCCTATGCGGTTGATCCGATTGCCGAAAGGCGGCGAGGCGCGGTGGGCCGTTCCGGCGCCGCGCCCTGTCCCGGTGCACATGAAAACGGCGCGCCCCGTTAGGGTGCGCGCCGTCTTTTGGCGGGGTGGGACGGCGTCAGCCGCTACGCACCTTGCTGGGGTTCTTCTCCAGCCACTTCTTGATGCGGTTGGCGTCGCCCACGCGCGTGAGCTTGCCCCACGAGTCGAGCAGCACGATCACGACCGGCTGGTTGGCGATGATTGCCTGCATCACGAGGCACAGGCCCGACTCGCTGATGTAGCCGGTCTTCGAGAGGCCGATCTGCCACTCGGAGCCGCGCACCAGGCGGTTGGTGTTGACGAAAGACAGCTTGCGCTTCGAGTCCGGCAGCGTGACGTTCACGGCTTCCGTGGTCGAGTACTCGCGGATCAGCTCGTAGCCCGAAGCGGCCATGACGAGCTTGCCCAGGTCGCCCGCGCTCGAGACGTTGCCCGGGGCGAGGCCCGAGGAGTCCACGAAGCGCGTGTGGGTGAGGCCGAGCTCGCGCGACTTGAGGTTCATCGCGTCCACGAACGCCGGCAGGCCGCCCGGATAGTTGCGGCCGAGCGCGGAGGCGGCGCGGTTGTCGCTCGCCATGAGCGCCAGGCGCATGAGGTCGTCGCGGCGGAAGTGACTGCCGATCGGCAGGCGCGACTTGGTGTTCTTGAGGAGGTCGATGTCCTCGTTGGTGATCTGCAGCGCCTCGTCGAGGGCGAGCTTCGCGTCCAGCACCACCATCGCCGTCATGAGCTTGGTGATGGAGGCGATCGGGGTCACTTCGTCCGCGTTCTTCGAATAGAGCGTCTGGCCGGTGGTCGGGTCCAGCACCAGCACGCCGGCCGACTTGAGGGAGGGCTCATTGGAGGCGCCGACTAGGGCCGACGCCTTGGTGGCCTTGGCCGGCTTGTCCGTGGCGAGCGCGCCCGTGCTCAGGGCGGCAACCACGAAAAGGGCGAAAATGCGTGACACGGGTGTAGGACTCCTCCGGCGAGGGACTAACCATAGCAAATCAAGGCCCAATCCGGCAACATCTCGACGCATGCCGAGGATTACAAAGCAAATAACTGATTCCAATGGATCATTCCGGCCCGCATCGCTCCCCCAAAACGCCCCACCCCGACACCCTGGCGGTCCACGCCGGCCAGTCGCCTGATCCGGCGACCGGCGCTCGGGCGGTGCCGATCTACCAGAGCGCCTCGTTCGTCTTCCCCGACGCCGATACCGCGGCCGCGCTTTTCAACATGGAGGTCCCCGGCCACGTCTATTCGCGGCTCTCCAACCCGACGGTGGCGGTTTTCGAGGAGCGCATGGCCGCGCTCGAGGGTGGGGCCGCCGCGATCGCCACCGCCAGCGGCCAGGCGGCGCTTCACCTCGCCATCGCCACGCTCATGGGCCGTGGTGGCCACATCGTGGCCTCCGCCAGCCTCTATGGCGGCTCGCACAACCTGCTCACCTATACATTGCCGCGCTTCGGCATCGAGACCACGTTCGTTCCGGCCCGCGACCTGGACGCCTGGGCGCGCGCCGTGCGGCCCGAGACGCGGCTCCTCTTCGGCGAGACCGTCGGCAACCCCTCGGTGGACGTGCTCGACGTGCCGGCCGTCGCCGCGATCGCGGACGAGCACCGAGTCCCACTGCTCGTGGATGCGACGGTCACCACGCCCCTGCTCTCGCGCCCGCTCGCACAGGGCGCCCACCTGGTCATCCACTCGGCGACCAAGTTCCTCTCCGGCCATGGCGTGGTGATCGGTGGCGTGCTGGTGGACGGCGGGCGCCTCGACTGGGATGCCTCGGGCAAGTTTCCGACGTTGACCGAGCCCTACGCCGGATTCCACGACATGGTGTTCACCGACGAGTCCACCGCGAGCGCCTTCGCGCTGCGCGCGCGCCGCGAGGGCCTGCGCGATTTCGGCGCCTGCATGGCTCCGATGACGGCGTTCCAGATCCTGCAGGGGCTCGAGACGCTGCCGCTACGCATGCCGCGGCACATCGAGAACACGCGGAAGGTCGTGGAATTCCTCGTCGGCCAGGAAGCTGTCCTGCGCGTGCACCATCCGCATCTCGATTCGCATCCCGGCCACGCCCTCGCGCGGCGCCTCTATCCGTCGGGCTGCAGCGCGATCCTCGCCTTCGAGCTGAAGGGCGGGCGCGACGCGGGACGCAAGTTCATCGACTCGCTCGCGCTCTTCTCGCACCTCGCCAACATCGGCGACGCGAAGTCGCTCGTGATCCACCCTGCCACCACGACGCACTTCCGCATGGACGATGCGGCTCTCGTCGCCGCCGGCATCGGGCCCGGGACCGTGCGCCTGTCGATCGGCCTCGAACATCCCGACGACCTGATCGAGGACCTGAGCCGCGGCCTCTATGCCTCACAGAAGTAATCGTGCGCCGTTACTCCCCCCACTCCCCCCCACTCGTTCTTCATGTCTTGTTGCTACGCAGGCAAGACGGGAAAAGCGAGTGGGGGGAGTGGGGGGGAGGGAGAAGCGGGTGAAATGCAGTTCATAGTCCAAGGCTATCCGGCGTTCGCCTATACGGGCGGGCGGCCCTACGCGCCGAAGGCGCCGGCCATCGTCTTCATCCACGGCGCGGCGTTCGACCACAGCGTCTGGCAATGGCAGTCGCGCTACCTCGCCAACCATGGGTTCACGGTGCTGGCGCCCGACCTTCCCGCGCACGGCAAGAGCCCCGGAGGCGCGCGCAAGTCGATCGCGGACATGGCCGACTGGGTCGCCGCGCTGATCGAAGCCGCGGCGCTCGAGCAGGCGGCGCTTGTGGGACACAGCATGGGCTCGTTGGTGGCGCTCGAAACGGCGCTACGCCATCCCGCGCGCGTGGCGAGGCTCGCACTCGTGGGCACTTCGGCGCCGATGCCGGTGGGCGAGCCTTTCATTGCCGCCGCGCGCGACGACCACCCGGCGGCCTTCGACATGGAAGTCACGTGGGGGCACGCGCGTGGAATGGCGCTCGCCACAAGCCCCGTGCCGGGCACGACGCTGCCCGGCGCGAGCCGCGCCCTGAACGGGCGAGCGCACGCGGGCGTCCTCGCGGCCGACCTCGCCGCGTGCAACGCGTGGCAGCCGGGGATCGATCAAATACGCGCGCTGAAGATCCCCACGCTCGTCGTCGTCGGCCGGCGTGACCAGATGACGCCGCAGAAGGCGGGGCGCGCCCTCGCGGCCGAGATTCCGGGCGCGAAGGTGGTCACCCTGGATGCCGGCCACTCGATGATGAGCGAGAAGCCGCGCGAGCTGCTCGAGGCGCTCAGGGACTTCCTCGGATCCCGCTAGCCGGGCTTCAGGTCCCGATCCGGATCAGCTTGGTCCGTCCCGAGGCTCCGGACTTGATGCGGACATCGGCCTTGCGGCAGCCGAAACGCTCCGCGACCAGGGCGACGAGCTCCTCGTTCGCCTTGCCGTCCACCGGCAGGGACTTGAGCCGCGCGAGCCAGGTGCCATCGGGCGCTTGCTCCAGCTTCGAGCAGCCCGCGTTGGGCTTGACCTTGACCGTCAGCGTGACCGCCATCACGCGGCCGCCGGTGAAGCGCCGCCGGATTCCGGCGCAACCTCCCGATCGGACTCCTGCATCGGGCTACCTGGAGAGATCAAAAACTCCGGCTGATGGCCAGCGTGAATGAGTTGTGGATGGCGTGGGCATTCTTGCTGTCCGTCGTGGTGAGCCAGGTGCCGAACAGCGTGTAGCCGGGACTCAGCATGAAGGAAAACCCGCCGCCCAAGTTGAGCATTTCCGTCCTGAGCAGGCGGTCGTGTGCGTAGAACCGCGGATCCGGCGCCGGCGGAAAATCCACCGGGACATTCAGGCCATTGTGGGTATACAACCAGGTGGCAAACACCCGCACGCTCAGGCGCGGCATGAGGAGGTAGTCAACGCCCAGATCGAACTTGCTGCTGCGGATGCTGATCCCTTCCGTTTCCTCGCTGATCGAGTAGCCGTAACTCGCCTGGAGATAAAAGGCATCCAGGGGCGCTTCGAGCTCCTTGGCCACATACGTGCCGAGCTCCACCCGCCGCAGTCGCTTTCCGATCGCGGAATGCCCTCGGAAGGGGTAGTCGCGACTCGGGTACCCCATGTAGATGAAGGGTGTCACCAGCACGGGATCGGTCCACAACTGGTAGCGCACCCCGAGGCTCAAGTCCTGCAAGCCGCCGTGATAACGCCCGTCGTCGATCACGGGATCGTTTTCGTGGCCGGGAAAGGCGCCATGGAGGTGCGGCATGGTGCCGACGTATTTGGCCCTGACGTAAGGGACGCCGACGTTGACCGCGAGCTTGTCGGTCAAGCCGTAGTCCAGGCCCAGGAACAGCATCTGGGTATCCGTCTTTCCAAACTGCCCCCGTATTCCGAGGTAATCGGTGTGGTCGTGGACGATCACGTTCTGGCCGGCGAGCGTCCACGAGCCGCCGCCTTCCTCCGGAACCGAGGCCTGCGCGCGGGCCTCGGGCGCGAACGGCATTGCGATTGCCAGCAGGGCGGCCGCGGATGCGACCTGAAGGGTCCGGGCTGAGGCCACCATTCTTGTTTGCTTGTTCTGTTTGTTTGTTGTTTGTCTTGCTGCAGGGTGCTAACCGCGCGCTGCCGTCATCTCGCGCGGAACTCCATGACCTTGTCTATCGCCTGGAGAAACTTGCCGAGGCTGGCGCCTTCCCGTACCCACCACTGGTAGCGATCACGCAGGTCGCCCTCGGCGCCGCTGTCGACCACGGGCACGAAGGTGGGCTTGGGCGCCGCGCTGTCGACGGACTCGGCGAGGGGGCGGATTGCGGCCAGGTCCGCGATCACCACGTCGTACGGGTGCGCCCCGGCGTCCGGCGCAAGGCTCTCGCCGGCGCTCTTCATGGTGACCTTGTGGCCGGCCTTTTCAAGGCCCTTGCGCAGCGCGATTTCGTTGCCGGTGGTTGCACCGCCGCCGCGCGCATAGATCACTACTGCGGCCGGGCGCGGGGCAACGTACGAGGCGTAGCGCATTCCGTGGCCGACGCGGAACAGTACGTCGCCGCAGGCCTGGGCGCCCACGGATGCGAGGGCCAATACGCTGGCGACTATGCGGCTGATCGAAAGAACCTTGCTCACGGGAACCTCCTTGGGTAGGGCTTGCTTCGTTGAGCTTTCAAGAGATGACCTCGTCCGCGCGAACGAGCAGATCCGGCGGGATCGCGAGTCCGAGCGCCGCGGCCGTGCGCTTGTTGATGGCGATATGGGTCTGGGTCGGCTGTTCGAAGGGGATCTCGGCCGGCTTCGCGCCCCGCAAGACCTTGTCCAGGATTGCGGCCAGGCGCGCCATCTCGTCGTCGAAGTCCTTGGAGTACGACGCGAGGAGCCCATCCCGCACCTCTTGCTTGTAGGGGCTGAAGGTCGCCACCTTCCGTGCGATGGCGAGATCGGCGACTTCCCGCGCGTCGAAAGGCAGAAAAGGGATGTTTACGAAGGCAGCACCGCGCTCGGAGATACTCAGCCCCTTGAACGCCTGGGCCAAATCCTCGAATCTGGCGACGCTCGCCCGCTCGACCGCGACGCCGGTGTGCTGGGTCCGGCGAGCAAGCTGCAAAGCGAGCGGCTGATCGGCTTCGGAACCGACCACCCGGAACCGGGAGAGCCCGGGTATGAAGGTACGCGCCAGTTCCAGCGACTTCACCTGGACGTCTGGAAGGCTGAACGCCAGCCCCGTGAAATTGCCGCCGGGGCGGGTGAGGCTCTTGGCAAAACCGCTGCTGACCGGGTCGCCCGTGATGGCCACGATGGGAATCGTGGAAGTCGCCCGCGTCAGTACTCGCGCCGACATATGGGCCGTGAACAGCACGTCGACGCCAACCCGCACCAGTGCCGCCGCGGCTTCCTGCGGGGGATTCGCACCGACCGCGACCAGCACGAACTCCAGATTCACGCCCTCGCGCCATCCATGCGGGCGCAACGCCTTGGCGAGCATGGCTACTATTTCCCGGCCGCCCTCCTCGGAGCCTGGCAGGAACACGCCGATGCGTTTCGCCCGCGCGGGCCAGGCCGGGGTCGCGAGGGCCGCGAGCGTGGCCAGGAGGAACGCCCTTCGCGCCGAAACCGTCCCCCGGCGCACGCCGCTGCCGCCAGGTGAGAGAGACTTCCGGTCGCGAGCGTTCATTGGGCTCCCGAAGCTACGCCAGTTGCCGAAGCTTACCTGCCAGGGCCGCCCCGGTTCTGCGAATTATTCACGTCCTGTCGGCCACCTCTCCGCGGGCCGATTCCGGTGGCGGCCCGGAACCCTCCTTCCGCCCCTCTTCCTGCTGCAGGCGCCACATCTCGGCGAAGCGCCCGTTGGCCGCCATCAGCTCGCGGAAGCTGCCGCGCTCGACGATCCGCCCCTGGTCCATCACCAGGATCTGGTCGGCATCGACGATGGTCAAGAGCCGGTGCGCGATCACGAGCGTTGTGTGGGCCGCGCGGCATCGGGGGCATCTCCCGAGGGAAAGTGACAAGATGTGCGGGTTTGCCCACGGGCAAGCCCGTCACAGACCTCGAGGAGATCGCCATGCCCTGTCGCACCGCCATCCGCAGCACGCTCGCCCTCGTTACCACGCTGTTCCTTTCGGCCACCGCCCAGGCGCAGCTCTTCCGCGCCTACCTGGCAACGGACGGCAGCGACGCCAACCCCTGCACGCTCGCCCAACCCTGCCGCCTGCTCCCGGCAGCCCTGACAGCCGTGGCCGACGGTGGCGAGATCTGGATGCTCGATTCGGCCAACTACAACACCGGCCCGGTCAACATCACCAAGTCGGTGACGATCCTGGCGGTCCCGGGCGCCCTGGGCAGCGTGGTGGCCGCGGGGGGCAATGCGATCGACATCGCCACGGCGGGCGTCAAGGTGGCGCTTCGCAACCTCGTGGTCGTTCCCCTGCTGGGCGTGGGAGGCATGCGCGGCATCAACATGACCAGTGGCGCCGAGCTCACGGTGGAGAACTGCCTCCTCGCCCACTTGCCGGGAACGGGAGTCTATGTGAACACCGCCGCCAACGTGGGGATCACCGATAGCACCATTCGAGGCGGCGGCAGCTACGGCCTGCGGCTTGAAGGGGGAGCGCGCGCCACCGTCACGCGGGCCACGATCAGCGGACACAGCGGCCCTGGCATCTTGGTGAATGGAATCGGCGCCAACACCACGACCGCCGATATCACCAACTCCTCTCTGGCCGCGAACGACGCCGGCGTCTTCGCTTACTCGGGCAATGCGTCCGGCGTGGTGAAGGTCTCCGTCCGTGACAGCCTGATCTCCAGGAACGCCAATTACGGCGGGGTTGCGCAGTCCGATGCCGGTGCCGCTGTCACGCTTTCGGCCAGCAACAACACGGCCTCGAACAACGCTACCGGCATAGGGGCCGTTGGTGCGGGCGCCAAGGTGTGGGCGAGCGGAAACACCGTAAGCGACAACGGGATCGGCCTCAGCAACCCGAGTGGCGTTTTCGAGACCGCGGGCAGCAACGCGCTGCGCAACAACGTCTCCAACAAAAGCGGCACCATCACCGTGATCGCGATGGAGTAGCGCCGCAGGCAGGACGGCGCGACGGGCCGTGACCGGCTACGACTCGATCCTGACGAGCTTCAAGCGCCCCGACGCTCCGGCCTTGATGCGCACGGCCGCCTTGTGGCAATTGAACTGAGCGGCCACCAGCGCGATGAGCTCCGCATTGGCCTTGCCATCCACGGGTGGGGACTTTAGCGTGGCCACCCAGGTGCCGTCGGCCGCCAGGACCAGCGACGAGCTGCGCGCGTTGGGCTTGACCTTGACCGTCAGCGTGACCGCCGTCACGCGACACCCGGCGAAGCCCCGCGAGATTCCGGCGCCGCCTCCCCATCCGACTCCTGCTCCTGCTGCAACTGCCACATCTCCGCAAACCGGCCCTGCGCGGCCATCAGGCTGCGGAAGCTGCCGCGCTCGACAATGCGGCCCTGGTCCATCACCAGGATCTCGTCGGCGTCGATGATGGTGGAAAGGCGGTGGGCGATCACGAGCGTGGTGTGGTTGCGCGCGATCTCCACCAGCTCGGCCTGGATCGACTTCTCGGTGTGCGAGTCCAGCGCGGAGGTGGCCTCGTCGAAGACCAGGATCGGCGGCTGCTTGAGCAGCGTGCGCGCGATCGACACGCGCTGCTTCTCGCCGCCGGAGAGCTTGAGGCCCCGCTCGCCCACCGTGGTCTCCCACCGGCCCGGCAAGCCCTCGATGAACGCGCCGATGTGCGCGACCCGTGCGGCGTTCTCCACCTCGGCGCGCGTGGCATCCGGCCGGCCGTACGCGATGTTGTAGTAGATCGTGTCGTTGAAGAGCACGGTGTCCTGGGGCACCACGCCGATGGCGGCGCGCACCGAGCCCTGGGTCACCTCGCGCAGGTCCTGCCCGTCGATGGTGATGCGGCCGCGGTTCACGTCGTAGAAGCGGAAGAGCAGCCGCGCGAGCGTGGACTTGCCCGAGCCGCTCGCGCCTACCACCGCGACCTTCCGGCCCGCCGGGACCACGAAGCTCACCCCGTGCAGGATCGGGCGCACGCCGTCGTAGCTGAAGTCGACGTCCTCGAACCGGATGGCTCCGCCCGAGACCGCGAGCGGCTGCGCGCCCGGCGGGTCCTGCACCTCGCGGTTCTCGCCCAGCAGGCGGAACATCTTCTCCATGTCCACCAGCGCCTGCTTGATCTCGCGGTACATCACGCCGAGGAAGTTGAGCGGGATGTAGAGCTGGATCAGCAGCGCGTTCACCATCACCAGGTCGCCCAGCGTGAGGCCGCCCCCGACGATGCCCTCGGCCGCGCGCCACATGAGGAGCGACACGGCGAGCGCGATCACCATCGCCTGGACCGAGTTGAGCAGCCCGAGCGAGCTCTCGCTCGTGACCGCGGCGCGCTCGTAGCGGCGCAGGTTCTCGTCGTAGCGCTCGGCCTCGAAGCGCTCGTTGCCGAAGTACTTGACCGTCTCGTAGTTGAGCAGCGAGTCGATGGCGCGCGAGTTCGCCTTCGAGTCCATCTCGTTCATCTCGCGCCGGTGCTTGGTGCGCCACTCGGAGATCATGAAGGTGAGCGCGATGTAGCACACGATCGCCGCCACCGTGATCACCCCGAACCAGACGTCGAACTGCCAGATGAGGAAGCCGGTCACCAGCGCCATCTCCAGCAGCGTGGGCAGGACGCTGAACACCATGAAGGAGAGCAGCGTGGAGATCCCGCGCGTGCCGCGCTCGATGTCGCGCGTGAGCCCGCCGGTCTGCCGCTCGAGGTGGAAGCGCAGCGACAGCGCGTGCAGGTGGTGGAAGATCTCCAGCGCGATGCGCCGCATCGCACTCTGCGCGACCTTCACGAACACCACGTCGCGCAGCTCGTTGAAGAGCGTGGAGGACAGGCGCAGCAACCCATAGGCCGCGAGCGCAGCTACCGGGACCGCGACCACCGCGGCGGGCCCGGAGAGCCCGTCCACGATGCGCTTCATCACGATGGGCACCGAGATGTTGGCGAGCTTGGCGGCGACCAGGAAGGCGAGCGCCAGCAGCACGCGCCCGCGGTATTCCCAGAGATAGGGCAGGAGCTTGCGGATGACGCCGAGGTCGGCCCGGGCAGCGAGCCGGTCCGGCGCGGCGTGGGCCGGCGCTGCGGATGCATTCATGTGTTGGTTATAGTAGCGGACCCTCACCCGAACCCTCTCCCAAGGGAGAGGGGCCGAACGTTGGAAGCGTCAGCGCGAGTCTTTCATGCCTAGGTTTGCCGCGAACCTGCAGTGGCTCTTCACCGAGCACGCGTTCCTCGACCGCTTCGCGGCCGCGGCCGCCGCCGGGTTCCGCGCGGTGGAGTTTCCCACGCCGTACGAGCATCCGGCGAAGGAGATCCGCGCCCGCCTCGACCGACATGGGCTCGAGTGCGTCCTTTTCAACCTGCCCTCGGGCAACCGCACGCTCGGCGACTTCGGCATCGCCTGCCGCCCCGAGCGCGAGGAGGAGTTCCGCGCGGGCGTGGGCCGCGCGATCGAGTACGCGCGCACGCTGGGCGTGCGCCAGGTCAACTGCATCTCGGGCCGGGTGCTCGAAGGCGACGATCCCGCGCGGCTCGAGGAGACGCTGCGCAACAACCTGCGCTACGCCGCGCGCGAGCTGCGCGCGGCCGGGTTCGACCTGCTGATCGAGCCCATCAACACGCGCGACGTGGCCGGCTTCGCCGTCCCGAGGGCGGCCGACGGGGCGCGCCTCGTGCGCGAGCTGGGCGAGCCCAACTTCGGCCTCCAGCTCGACCTCTATCACACCGCGATGATGGGCGACGACGGCCACGCGGCGCTCGCCGAGCATCGCCCGATCGTGCGCCACATCCAGTTTGCCGACGCGCCCGGCCGCGGCGAGCCCGGGACCGGCGTGCTGGACCTCGCCCGCCTCTTCTCCGACATCGATGAAGGCGGATATCGCGGCTGGGTGTCGGCCGAATACCGACCGTCGGCAAGGACGGAGCAAAGCCTGGGCTGGTTCCCGGGCGCGGCCTGATCCATCCGGCTGTGCGCCGACTGGCCGCGCTTCACGGCGCGGCCAATTTGGCCTTCCACCATGGCGACATCGACCGGCACCGCGTGCCGTGGAGGTGTCCATGTCCCGCAAGGCCCTGCGCCGCACCGCGCTCCAGATCGTCGCCGCCGTCGCCACGTTCCTGGTCCTTCCCCTGTCCGCGAGCGTCGTCACGAGCGTGTCGGACACCGTGCCGCGAGTCGACGAGGCGCGCTACCAGAAGCTCGTCGAGGCCACGAGCGCGGTGGTGGGCGTGAAGGTGAAGGCGCTCGCCGACGCGCGCAGCAACGCGACCCTCGGCCAGGAGCGCGAGGGCTCGGGCGTGATGATCGGCAAGGACGGCCTGGTGCTCACCATCAGCTACCTCGTCCTCGAGGCCGACCAGGTCGAGGTCGTCGACCACCACGGCCAGAAGGTACCCGCCACGATCGTGGCCTTTGACCACGCCACCGGCTTCGGGCTCGTGCGCCCGCTGGCGCCCATCGCCGCGCGCCCGATCCGGCTGGGCTCGGCCGCGCCGGTCTCGCAGCTCGACCGCCTGATGATCGTCACCGGCGGCGAGGAGCAGAACATCTCCATCGCCACGGTGGTCTCCAAGCGGCTCTTCGCGGGTTACTGGGAATACCTCATCGACGACGCGATCTTCACGAGCCCGCCGCGCCTCGACCACAGCGGCGCCGCGCTGATCAACAAGGAGGGCGAGCTGGTCGGCATCGGCTCGCTCTTCGTGCTCGACGCGCTGGCGGCGGGCGAGAAGCTGCCGGGGAACATGTTCGTGCCGGTGGACCTGCTGCGGCCGGTGCTGGACGAGCTCGTGCGCACGGGCCGGCAGAGCGCCGGCCGCCGCCCGTGGCTGGGCGTGAACTCCCTCGAGGAGGACGGCCGCGTGAAGGTCGTGCAGGTGAACGAGGGGAGCCCGGCGGCGCAGGCCGGCATCGAGGCGGGCGACATCATCCTGTCCGTCGACGGCGAGTCGATCGATTCATTGCAGGGGTTCTACCAGGCCCTGTGGGCGCGCGGCCCCGCCGGGGTGGCGGTGAGCCTGCGCGTGCTCCACGGACCCAACGTGCGCGACGTGACGGTGAACTCGATCGATCGCGCCGACTTCATGAAGAAACGGCCGGTCATCTAGCGGCGCGTATCATGCGCGCGTGACCCCGCGCGCGCTCCGGCGCACCCTCTACGCCGCCGCCTTCCTGCGCGCCCTCGCCATCGGGCTGATGGCGGTCCTGATCGGCCTGTACACCGCGCGCCTCGGCTTCTCGGCGCCGCAGATCGGCGCCGTTCTCTCGGCGGCGCTCTGGGGCGCGGCCCTGGCCGCCGCCCTCACCCTCTTCGTGGGCCACCGGTTCCCGCAACGCTCGCTGCTGGTGGTCCTCGCGGCGCTGCCCGCGCTGGGCGCGGTGATCCTGCTCGCGGCCGAGGCCTTCACCGTCGTCCTCGCGGCCGCGTTCGTGGGCATGTTCAACGTGCACGGCCGCGACCGCGGCGCCATTCCCATCCTCGAGCAGGCGCTGCTGCCGCTTACCGCGACGGACGCCGAACGCACGCGCGCCTTCGCCTGGTACAACGTCCTGCTCGACTCGGGCTACGCCGGCGGAGGGCTCCTCGCGGCCCTGCCGACGCTCTTCGAGCAGGCCCTGGGGCTGGACACCGTCACCGCGATGCGCTGGGCGATCGCGCTCTTCTGCGCGCTCTATGGCGCCGCGGCCATCCTCTACGCCCGGCTGCCCGCGGCCATCCCGCGCGCGGAGTCGGTGGCGCTCACGCGGCTTTCGCCCGGGAGCCGCCCGATCGTGGCGAAGATCTCGGCGCTCTTCTTCATCGACGCCTTCGGCGGCGGCTTCATCGGCTCGGCGCTCTTCGCCTACTACTTCTCCGAGCAGTTCGCCGTATCCGCGGCGCTCGTGGCGGTGCTCTTCGCCGCGGGGCGCGTCCTCTCGGCGCTGTCGCATTTCGCCGCGGCATGGCTCGCCCGGCGCATCGGGCTGGTGAACACCATGGTGTACACGCACATTCCCTCGAGCCTGCTGCTCTTCTCCATCGTCGCCACCGACACCTTCTGGCTCGCGGCGCTGCTCTTCCTCGTGCGCGAGGGGCTCAATGAGATGGACGTGCCGACGCGCCAGTCCTATGTGATGGCCGTGGTGCGGCCCGAGGAGCGGCTCGCCGCCGCCGGGGCCACGAGCCTGGTGCGCTCCGGCGGCTGGGCCGCCGCGCCGGTGTTCGCGGGCATGCTGATGCAGGCCGGCGGCCTGGGCCTGCCGCTCGTGTTTGCCGGCGTGACCAAGATCGCCTACGACCTGCTGCTGTGGCGCGAATTCAGGAAGGTGAAGCCGCCCGAGGAGAGCTGATCAGCGCAGCGAGTAGGCGGCGACGCGCCAGGCGCCGTCGCTGCCGCGCAGCACGGTGACCTGCTCGTCACCCAGGCGGCGCTCGAATTGGGTGTCGTACTGGATCACGCAGATCTCGGCTTCCGGATCGGCACGCGTGCCGCGGGTGCAGTTCGCGAGGCGGATCTTGCGCGCGACCACCACGCCCATTGCGCCGCGCGTGCGCTCGAGACCGGTCTCCCACTGCACCTTGGGCATCGCGTCCTTGAGCATCGGGGACGCCTCTTCCCAGGTCGCGCCGTAGCGGCCGGCGTCGAGGTCGCCGAGCCAGGAGCGCGAGGCGACCAGCCCCGGCGAGGTGTCGAGGTCGCTTTGCGCGGACGCCACGGCCGAAGCCAGCACCAGCCACGAGCCCGCGATCCAGCCACGCATGCGCATCTACCCTTTCCTCCCCTTCCGCGTGGCGGCGGGCGCGATGCCGCGCCGGGCGAGCGCCTCGCGCAGCAGGAACTCGATCTCGCCGTTGACCGACCGCAGCTCGGCCTGCGCGAGGCGCTCGATCTCGGCCCAGAGCTCCGGGTCGATGCGCAGCAGGTACGCCTTGCGTTCGGCCATGCTTCGGGCCGCCTCAGGTGTAAAGGGTACCCGCGTTGACGATCGGCTGAGTGTCGCGCTCGGAGCAGAGCACCACCATGAGGTTCGAGACCATGCTGGCGCGCCGCTCGTCGTCGAGCTCGACCACGTTCTTCTCCGACAGGCTCTTCAGCGCCATTTCCACCATCGACACCGCACCGATCACGATCTTGGCGCGCGCGGAGATCACCGCCTCGGCCTGCTGGCGGCGCAGCATCGCCCCGGCGATTTCCGGGGCGTAGGCGAGGTGGGTGAGCTTGGTCTCCTCGACCTTCACGCCGGCGAGCTGCACCCGTGCCTGCAGCTCGGCACGCAGCGCGTCCGCGACCACGTCGGCGCCGGCGCGCAGCGTGACCTCGTTCGCCTCGTGGTCCTCGCCCGTGTCGTAGTTGTAGTGCGTGGCGATGTGGCGCAGCGCCGACTCGCTCTGCACCTTCACGAAGTGCTCGAAGTCCTCGACGTCGAAGAGCGCCTGCGCCGTGTCCTCGACCCGCCAGACCACCACGGCGGCGATCTCCACCGGGTTGCCGCGCTTGTCGTTCACCTTGAGCGTCTGGACGTTCAGGTTGCGCGCCCGCGCGCTCACCTTGCGGCGGATGTTCCAGGGCAGCGTCCAGCGCAGTCCCGCCGTGCGGTCGGTGCCCAGATAGTCGCCGAAGAGCGTGAGCACGACCGCCTCGTTGGGCTGGAGCATGTAGAAGCCGGGCGCGATGAAGACGATCGCGACCGCGATGCCGATCGCCGGCCAGATGAAGGCCTGCCGCATCGCCGCAAGGCCCGCGGGCTCGGCCAGGACGAGGCCGATCAGCAGCAGCAGCATCGCGATGCCGTTGGCGGTGGCGTACGTCTTCTCGTGCGTGCCTTCCTTGCGATACGCGTTCATGGCGACTCCCGCTGGGCCGTGGCCGGCCGATATTGAAGTGATATCACTTTAATAGCATCTCGGGCGGCATGTCAAGGCACGTAGAATCGGGCCATGGACCGTGCGCTGGTGGTGGACTCCGCAACCCGGCTGGGCGCCGACGCCACCGATGCCGTTGTCGTATGCGGCTCGCATGGCGGGCTCTACGCCGCCTGGCTCGCGGCACAGGCGGGCGTGCGCGCGGTGATCTTCAACGACGCGGGCATCGGCCGGCACCAGGCCGGCATCGCGGGCGTGCATTGGCTGGACGCGCTCGAGATTCCTGCACTGGCGGTCGACTACCGCTCGGCGCGCATCGGCGACGGCGCCGACACGCTCGCCTCGGGGCTGGTAACGATGTCCAACGTCACGGCGGCGCAGCACGGTTGCCTTCCGGGCCATACGACGCGCCAGGCGGTCGAGTGCCTCCTGCGCAACGCGCCGCCCGCGCCGCGCAACGACGTGCCGGCGCTGGGCGAGGGCCGCGCGCGCATCGCCAACACGGGACATCGCGAGGTCTGGGCGATGGACTCGGCCGCGCTGGTCGAGGCCACCGACCGGCGCAAGGTCGTGGTGACCGGCTCGCACGGCGGGCTCCTCGGCGGAAAGGCCGACGACGGCGTGCTCGCGGTGGACGTCTTCGCCGCGTTCTTCAACGACGCCGGCGGCGGCAAGGATGGCGCCGGCTACGCGCGCCTGCCCGTGCTGGATGCGCGCGGCATCGCCGCTGCCACCGTATCGGCAAACGGCGCGCGCATCGGGGACGGCCGCTCGACGTACGACACCGGCGTGATCTCGCGCCTGAACGAGGTCGCGCGGCGGCTGGAGCTGCGCGAGGGCATGTCGGCCCGCGAGGCGGTCGCCCGCCTGGTCGGCCTGGGTTGAACCCCGGAATAATTGGGGTCAGACTCCAATTAAGTTAATCGGGCAGTTTTCGTGAGCCGATACGAAAACCACCTGATTAGCTTAATCGGAGTCTGACCCCAGTTATTCCGGGGAGGTACCCATGAAGCACTCCTGGATCGCTGCACTCCTGCTCGCCGTTACGCCCGCCTTCGCCGCCGCACCGAAGGCCGCCCCCGAGCAACCCAAGGAAACCCCCGCCGCCTACCAGCACCTGGTCGATGCGGCGCGTGCCGTGGTGGGCATCAAGGTGAAAGCGCTGCCGAACGCGCGCAGCGCGAAGACGCTGGGCTCGGAGCGCGCCGGCAGCGGCGTGCTGTTCGCGCCGCAGGGGCTGGTGCTCACCATCGGCTACCTCATCCTCGAGGCCGACCAGGTCGAGATCACCACCAGCAAGGGCGTGACCGTCCCCGCGACCGTCGCCGCCTATGACCATGCCACCGGGTTCGGGCTGCTGCGCCCGATCGTCCCGATCGACGTGAAGCCCATCCACCTCGGCGCCTCCGACAAGGTCGAATCCCTCGACCGCCTGCTGGTGGCGACCGGCGCGGACGAGGACAGCCTTTCGGTCGCGACCGTGGTCTCGAAGCGGCAGTTCGCCGGCTACTGGGAGTACCTGATCGACGGCGCCATATTCACCTCGCCACCGCGCCCCGACTTCGGCGGCGCCGCGCTCATCAACAAGGAAGGCGAGCTGGTCGGCATCGGCTCGCTCTTCGTGATGGACGCGATGAACAAGGGCGAGCGGCTGCCGGGCAACATGTTCGTGCCCATCGACCTGCTGAAGCCCGTGCTCGAGGAGATGATCGCCACCGGCAAGCAGAAGGGCGCGACGCGCCCGTGGATCGGGCTCAACTCGACCGAGGAGGACGGGCGCCTCAAGGTGATCCGCGTCTCCTCCGACGGGCCGGCGGAGAAGGCCGGCATCGAGCCCGGCGACATCATCCTCTCGCTATCCGGCAAGAAGATCGACAGCCTCGCCGACTTCTACCGCCGCCTGTGGTCCGCGGGCGAGCCCGGCGTCGAGGTGACGCTCAAGGTGCTCAAGGGCGCCGAGGTGATCGACGTGAAGGTGCGCTCGATCGACCGCGCCGAGAACATCCGCAGGAAACCGACCATCTGACTCGCCGCGGGTCCCGGGCTCAGTCCCTGCGGTCGTTGCGGACCGCCCCTGCCTTCACTTCGCCGTCGACGTGAACGCCCGACCGCGGCGGCAGGGTTCAGGGTAAACCCTGAGCGCCTCCGACCGCCCGTTGATCTGGATCAAGGGGTCGCGGGATAGCCCGCCGAGGATGGGCCATGCCCGCTCACCCGAGGGAGATCAACAGATGACAACGACAGCGCTCGACTGGTCCGCGATCGAGGCCGATTCGAGGTTCCAGGAGCTGCACCGCCGCAAGTCCCTCTTCCTCTGGGGCCTGATGGCTTTCTCCGTGGTGTTCTACTTCCTGCTGCCGATCGGCGCGGCGTACTTCACCGATCTCTACAAGGTGAAGTTGTGGGGCGTGATCAACTTCGGGCTGGTCTTCGCATTGTCCGAATTCGTGGTCGCGTGGGCCATCGCGTACATCTACTCGCGCAAGGCCGCCCAGTTCGACATCATGGCCGAGGCCATCATCAAGGATGCGCAGTCGATGAGGGGACGCGCATGAACGCCACCCTCAGGCACCTGCGCCCCGCCCTCGCCGCCGCCGCGGCCCTCCTCGCCACGCCGGCGTTCGCGCAGACCGCGGTGAACCCCAAGTACACCTACCTCACGTTCGGCGTGTTCGCGGCGATCATCGGCGTGACGATGTACATCACCTACCTCGCCGCCAAGCGCACCAAGACGGCCGCGGACTTCTACGCCGCGGGCGGCGGCATCAGCGGCCTGCAGAACGGCTGGGCGATCGCCGGCGACTACCTCTCGGCCGCGTCCTTCCTCGGCATCGCGGGCCTGATCTCGCTGAACGGCTACGACGGCTTCATGTATTCGGTCGGCTGGCTGGTCGCTTACATCACCGTGCTGCTGGTGATCGCGGAGCCCTGCCGCAACATCGGCAAGTACACCATGGCCGACATCCTCGCCTTCCGCAACAACCCGAAGACGGTGCGCGTGGTGATGGCGCTCTCGACCATCACGGTGTCGACGTTCTACCTCACCGCGCAGATGGTCGGCGGCGGCGTGCTGGTGAAGACCCTGATCGGGATCGACTACGAGATCTCGGTGATCGCCGTGGGCGTGCTCATGCTCGCCTACGTGGTGTTCGGCGGCATGGTCGCGACCACCTACGTCCAGATCGTGAAGGCGATCCTGCTGGTGATCGCCTCGCTCATCATGGTGGCGCTCGTCTGGGCGCCGTACGGCTTCAGCCTGCCGGCCTTCCTGCAGGCGGCGGTGGACGACCCCAACATCCAGGGCCGCGTGGCCGCGATGCTGGGCGACCCGGCGAAGAACATGAGCCCGACGGAGCTCGGGCAGCGCTTCCTCGAGCCGGGGCTGCTGTTCAAGAACCCGATCGACCAGATCTCGCTCGGCATGGCGCTGGTGCTCGGCACCGCGGGGCTCCCGCACATCCTGATGCGCTTCTTCACCGTGCCCACGGCGCAGGCCGCGCGCAAGTCCGTCATCTGGGCGATGGCGATCATCGGCGGCTTCTACGTGCTCACCCTCTTCCTCGGCCTCGGGGCCGCGATGAAGGTGGGACCGAGCAGCATCACCGCGATCGACAAGGGCGGCAACATGGCCGCACCGCTGCTCGCGCAGTACCTCGGCGGAGGCGCGGACTCGATGCTCGGCAACCTCATGCTGGCATTCGTCGCCGCGGTCGCCTTCGCCACCATCGTGGCGGTGGTCGCGGGCCTCGTGCTCGCCGCCGCCTCGGCGATGTCGCACGACCTCTGGGTCGGCGTCGTCAAGGGCGACCATGCCACCTCCCAGGAGGAAGTGCGCGCCGCGCGCATCTGCTCGGTCATCGTGGGCATTCTCGCGATCACCATCGGCATCCTCGCACAGGGCCAGAACGTCGCGCACCTGGTGGCGCTCGCCTTCGCGGTGGCGGCTTCGGCCAACCTGCCGGTCGTGCTGCTCACGCTCTATTGGAAGCGCTGCAACACCGCGGGCGTGGTCGCGGGACTGCTGATCGGGACCTTCACCGCCATCGCGCTGGTGATGGTGTCGCCCAACATGACCTATCCGAAACCTCTCAAGGCGGCCGCCGAGAAGGTGGTGGCCGCGGCGCCGGCGAAGATCGCCAAGCTCGAGGCCGATCTCGCGGCCGCGCCGGATCCGGCGGCCAAGGCGAAGGTCGAGAAGACGCTCGTGGCGGCGAAGAAGGACAAGGTCGTGGCCGAAGGCACGCTCAAGAAGTTCGCCGGCGACGACACCAGCCTCGTGGGCCTGGAGAAACCCCTCTTCGACCTGCGCAATCCCGGGATCATCTCGATCCCGATGGGCTTCCTCGCCGTGTTCCTGTTTTCGCTCTTCTTCAAGGACGAGCGTGCCCTGGCCATGTGGGACGAGCTCTACGTGCGCTCGAACACGGGCCTGGGTCGCGCCGGCATATCGCACTAAGTGCCCGCGAGCCTCATCGCGGCGACGATCGCCCAGCTCCAGCGCCATGCGCCCTTCGACCGCATGGCGCCGGAGCACCTCGAGTACCTGGCCGCGCGCCTGAAGCTCAAGTATTTCGCGGCCGACACCGCGATCCTCGACCCCACGATGGGGGCCCCGAACCGGATCTACGTGATCAAGCAGGGCGCGGTGATCGTGGGCTCGGCGCAGCGCGGAGGGCCGGAGCTGGCGCTCCAGGAAGGCGAGTGCTTTCCCCTCGGCGCCATGGTCGCCGGCCGCCCGGTGAGCGGCACCTACCGCGCCTCGCACGACACCTTCTGCTTCGAGCTCGACGCCGAGGGCTTCAACGCCCTGGTGCAGATGAGCTCGACCTTCCACGACTTCTGCACGCGGCGCATCGCGCACCTGCTCGAGCACGCGCTGGTGAACCTGCAGAGCGACATCGCGCTCAACACCGGCCAGCGGCTGCCGCTCGAGCGCACGCTCGACCAGATCGTGCTGCGCGAGCCCGTCACCTGCCCGGGGACGACGACGGTGCGCGCCGCCCTGGAGATCATGCAGCGCGAGGGCATCGGCTCGATGCTGGTCACGGACGCGAACGGCGCGCTCGCGGGCATCTTCACGTTGAAGGACCTGCTCTCGCGGGTTGCGCTCGGGGCGGCGAGCCTCGAGGGTCCGATCGCCGCGGTCATGACGCCCGACCCGGTCTCGATGCCGCCGAATGCCTTCGCCTACGAGGCGGCGCTCACCATGTCGGAGCGCGGGATCCACCACCTGGTGGTGATGGACGGGCCCAGGATCGCGGGGCTGCTGTCGGAAAAGGACCTGTTCGCGCTCCAGCGCACGGGGCTGCGACGCATCGGGGTGCGCATCGGCGAGGCCGAAACGATCGAGGCGCTGGTCCAGATCGCCGGTGACGCGCGCGAGATGACGCGCGACCTCCTCGTGCAAGGCGTGGAGGGTGCGCACCTGGTGCGCATCCTCGCCTCGCTCAACGACCGCCTGAGCCGGCGCGTGATCCAGCTCGAGCTCGTCGCGGGAAACATCGGCATCGAGAACATCTGCTGGATCGCGATGGGCAGCGAGGGGCGCGACGAGCGCACCCTCGCTTCCGACCAGGACAACGGCATCATCTTTTCCGACGGCGGGGACGCCGAGGCGACGCGCGAGCGCCTGCGGCCGGTCGCCGAGCGCATCAACCTCGCACTGGCCGAGGTGGGCTTCTCGCTCTGCCGCGGCAACATCATGGCGGGCAACCCGCGATGGTGCCTGTCGGAAAGCGAGTGGCGCGCGCGCTTCGCCTCGTGGATCGCGGAGGGCGACCCCGCCGCGGTGCTGGGGGCGGTGATCTTCTTCGACTTCCGTCCCCTCTTCGGCGCCTCGACCCTCGCGCGGCGCCTGCGCGAGTGGCTCGCGCAGGAAGTCGCGGGCAACGCGCGGTTCCTGCGCAGCCTGGCCGAGAACGCGCTCGCCAACCGGCCCCCGCTCGGGATCGTGCGCGACTTCGCGACCGGGAACGACAAGGCGCACCCCGAGGCGATCGACCTCAAGATCAACGGCACGACGCTCTTCGTGGACGGGGCGCGCGTGCTCGCCCTCGCGCATGGCGTCGAGGCGACCAACACCGCCGAGCGCTTGCGCGCCGCCGCCGAGCGCGGCAGGATCATGGCGAGCGACGCCGAGGGTTGGGTCACCGCGATGAACTTCATCCAGACCGCGCGCTTGCGCCACCAGCATGCGCAGCTCGCCCGCGGCGAGCCGGCCGACAACTTCGTGAATCCCGATCGCTTGACGCCGCTCGAACGGCGCCTGCTCAAGGAGGCGCTGCGCTCGGCGCGGGGCTTGCAGCAGCGGCTGCAGATCGACTACAAGCTCTCGCTCTAGCGCACCCGTGGGCATCGAGGACTTCTGGGGGGCGAGGCTCTCCGAGGTGCTGAGCCGCAGCCCCGGGTTGACCGCCACTGCTCGCCGGCGCGTGGGCGAGTGGGCCTGGCTCTCGCGGGAGAGCACGAGGGTTCCACTGTCGAAAGCGCGCGTCGTCGTCGTCGACACCGAGACCAGCGGCCTGGACGTGAAGCACGACACGCTGCTCTCGATCGGCGCCTGCGTGATCTCGGAGGGCACGGTGGCGATCGCCGAGTCCTTCTACCAT
>Ga0111539_10000338_pt1 | contig 57618 bp, 49 predicted proteins | sample RhiMethybrSRZTD1_FD_79667 | JGI IMG/M metagenome (GOLD analysis project Ga0111539, IMG submission 79667) | Populus rhizosphere microbial communities from Tennessee, USA - Rhizosphere MetaG P. TD hybrid SRZTD1 (version 2) (version 2) | ecosystem: Host-associated > Plants > Roots > Rhizosphere >...
TGGTCGTCGAAGGCAGCCTCGACACGCTGCGCGCGCAGCTCGGCGCGCGCCACGTCGTCGCCGGCACGCCGCTGCCGGCGATGGAACGCCGGCTCATCGAGCTCGGGCTCCAGCCGACGCGCAACGGCGACCGCCTGTTCGTTCCACTCGGGGACAGAGCACCCGGCGCCGTCGCGCGCGAGCTCACGGCCATCGGCCAGCTCGCCGCGTTCGCGCCCGAGCCGGCCACGCTCGAGGCGATCTACCTGCGCGCCGCCGCCGTTCCCGCCGTTGCGCAGCCACCAGCCCCTTCGCCGCCGGAACCACCTGCGCCGGCCACGAACACCGCGCCGAACGCCGCGCGACGCGCGTTCGGCCACGAGCTGCGCGTTGCTCTGCACAAACGCAGTGCTGTCTTGCTGCTGCTCGCGCCAGGCATCATCGCTGCCTGGCAGGTGGTCGCCTACCGCAGCCAGATCCAGCGCTCGCTCGAACGCATGCGCGGTGGCGAGCTGTTCAGCACGGATGCCGGCAGCGGGCACTACGCAGCCGCGCTGGCGCTGCAGACGTCGACCCCGGCGCTGGCCATGTGCCTGGTGTGGCTGGCGAGCCAATCGGTGTCGTCCGACCTCGGCAGCGACACGTTGCGCAACACGCTGATGCGCTCGGTCAGCCGCGGCAACGTGCTGTTCGGCAAGCTCGCGACGCTCGCCGTGATGGCGTGCGCAGGCTGGATCGCGCTCGTCGTCGTCGCGGTCGCGACGGCAGCTTCGCTGTTCGGCTGGCACGACCTCGAAGAGTTGAGCCGCCACGGGGATCGCCAGGTGCTCGCGGCTGCGGCGACGGTCGGACCCGTCTTCCAACAGGCGCTGCGCAATTGCCTCTGGCCGCTGCTGGCGCTCGTTGCGCTCGGGCTGTTCGGCTCACTGCTCGGCAAGCGTCCCGCGCGCGCGATCGCGACTGCCGTGTTGCTCGTGCTCGGACCCGAGCTGCTGCGCGACATGCTGCGCAACCACGCGGGCTGGCTGCTGCTGAGCCATCTGCCGACCGGTCTGCGCGACGATTCCGTGCTCGGCTTCTTTGCGGCCTCGGCGCGTGGAGCGGCCGACGCCTTCTGGCCGTGGGCCGGCCAGGCCGTTGCGGCCCCCGTCGCTTGGTTCGCCGCGGCCACTGTATCGTCCGCGTTCCTGCTGCGACGGCTCCGCATTCCGTAGCCCGATCGCGCGCAGACGAGGTCGGTCTCGTGATGTCGGACGCTGCGACAGCGGTCGTCGGTCTGTAGCGGCCGCCGCTGTAGCCCCGCCGACCTGGCGCTCGGCCCGCCTTCTGCATCGCAGTCTCCGCATCGGGGAGAATGCCGGCGCGTGACCGGGTGATCTCCTGCTTCCACCCGGGTGCCGCGCCACGGGATCGTGCGAAGGGCACAGTCCCGCGCGGCCACCACTCCTCCATTTCTCGGGGGCATTGGAATGCACGCGGGCCCGGTTGTCCTTTCGCCCCCTGCTCTCATGCCCCCGCATTCGCTTCCCGGATCCGGCTCGGATCCGAGGAGCAACCAGAGGAGTTCCGATGCTGCGCGCCTTCGGCTTTGCGGTCCTTGCATTCCTCTTCGCGCTGCCAGCCGCCACGAACGTGGCGCTCGCCCAGGAGGGTCTGATCGGTTGGGGCGGGCAGGTGTTCGACAGCCGCTTGCCCGAGCAGTTCTTCGTGGAGCTGGCGGCCGGCTCACAGCACGCGGTAGCTCGTCGCAGCGACGGCAGCGTGGTGGCCTGGGGCAGCAACTCCCATGGTCAGTGCGACGTACCGGCGCTGCCCACCGGTGTGACCTACGTCGACCTGGTGCCGGGCTACCGCCACACGGTAGCGCTTCGCAGCGACGGCACCGTGGTGGCATGGGGTGACAACACATACGGCCAGTGCACCGTGCCGGCGCTGCCACCAGGCGTCTCCTACGTTCAGGTGGCTGCGGGTCGGGAGCACACGGTAGCGCGCCGCGGCAACGGCAGCGTGGTGGCATGGGGCAGCAACTGGACTGGACAGTTGAACGTGCCAGTGCTGCCCCTGGGTCTGTCCTACGTCGATGTCGCAACGAGCTGGGATCACACGATCGCGCGCCGCAGCAACGGCACCGCGGTCGCATGGGGCGCGAACGACAGTGGCCAGTGCAACGTGCGGTGGCTGCCGCCGGGTCTGTCCTACGTCGAGGTGACCGCAGGTGCGTACCACACCATTGCACGCCGCAGCGACGGCGCCGTGTCGGGTTGGGGCGACAACGTGTCTGGCCAGTGCAGCGTGCCGGTGCCGCCGCCCGGTGTGTCCTACGTCGAACTGGTCGCGGGCTACCGCCACACGGTGGCGCGTCGCAGCGACGGCAGCGTGGTTGCCTGGGGCCAGAACGCGCATGGCCAGTGCAACGTGCCAGCGCTGCCGCCGGATCTGTCCTACGTCGAGGTGACCGCGGGTGTCGGCCACACAGCAGCGCGTCGCAGCGACGGCAGCGTGGTGAGCTGGGGCAGCCCGCTCAATGTGCCGCCGCTGCCGCCAGGTCTGTCCCACGTCGCAGTGGCACTGGGTGCGTACCACACGGTGGCGCGTCGCAGCGATGGCAGCCTGGTAGCCTGGGGCGACGACTTTTATGGCCAGTGCAACGTCCCGGCGCTGCCAACCGGCCTCTCCTACGTCGAGGTGGCGGCAGGTGATTACCACACGGTGGCGCGCCGCAGCGACGGCAGCGTGGTGGCCTGGGGCCGCAACAACAATGGCCAATGCAGTGTGCCGGCGCTGCCGCCCGGTCTGACCTACGTCGAGGTGGCAGCCGGAGGTGGGGGCTACTATGGGAGCTACACTGTCGCGCGTCGCAGCGACGGCAGCGTGGTGGCCTGGGGCGACAACCAATTTGGCCAGTGCAACGTACCGGCGCTGCCGCCGGGTCTGGCGTACGTCGATGTGGTGGCTGGTGGAATCCACTCGGCCGCGCGCCGCAGCGACGGCAGCGCGGTGGCCTGGGGCAACAACTCCTCTGGCCAGTGCAACGTGCCGGCGCTGCCGCCCGGCCTTTCCTACGTCGAGGTGGCGGCAGGTGAGTACCACACGGTGGCGCGCCGCAGCGACGGCAGCGTGGTGGCCTGGGGCGACAACTCCTATGGCCAGCGCAACGTGCTGGCGCCACCGCCCGGTCTGTCCTACGTCGAGGTGGCGGCAGGTGGGAACCACACGATTGCGCGCCGCAGCGACGGCAGCGTGGTGGGCTGGGGCTCCAACATGCTTGGCCAGTGCAACGTGCCGGTGCTGCCGCCGGGACTGAGCTTCGCGCAGATCGCGGCTGGCTACAACAACACCGTCGCCATCTTTCGGCCCGGCGCCTACACCACGTTCGGAGCTGGTTGCGCAGGCAGCGCCGGTGTTTCGCATCTCGAAGCGACCACGCTGCCTCGCGTCGGAGTCACGATGACCGTGCGCGTGGAACCGCTGCCGCAGTCCCTCGCGGTGATGATCTCCGGCCTCAGCAACGTGAATTGGATCGCCGTTCCGCTGCCGCTCGATCTGTCGGCGTTCGGCCTCCCGAACTGCTGGCAGCGCGTGAGTCTGGACACGAACGACGCGCTGATCGGAGCCTTGGGCTCGGCCACGTATTCGCTGGCAATACCCGCGAGCGCTGCGCTGGCGGGATTCATCCTGCACCAGCAGGCAGTCGTGCTCGATTCCGCCGCAAGCAATCCTCTGGGTCTCGTGATGTCGGACGCGGCGACGGCGGTCGTCGGCTTGTAGCGCTCAGCGATCGTCTGCGTGCGCGGCTTCGGTCTCGGCGCGGTCAGCGCCGCGCGAGCGCCCCTCCAGCTCTTTCTTGGCTCTTTCTGCCCGATCGGGAACGCAGGCGCAGGTAAGTTCGCGGCCCGCGATGCCGTTTCTTCCCCTGCTCATCCTCGGCTTCCTCTGCAGTTGCTCGCTCTCACCCGAGCTGCCGTTGCAGGCACCGGCGCTCGCGGACATGGAGGAGCCGCTCGATCTGCGGGCCGAGCCCGACGACGAGGCGCAGCGCCAGCGGCTGCCGTTCGGCAGTTTCTCGGGCATCTACGTCGACGACGCGCGCGACACGCTCGCCGACAAGCTCGATCAACCGAGCCAGCTGCGCATCGCGCAGGTGATCGAGAACTCTCCGGCCGCCGCGGCCGGCTTGCAGCCGGACGACCTGTTGCTCGAGGCCAAAGTCGGAGACAAAGCACCGAAGCCCCTCGGCCGCGCCAGTGAGTGGCGCCAGCTCGAGCTCGAAACGCCACCCGGCACGAAAGTCGTGCTGTTCGTCGACCGCGCCGGGCGGGAAGCGCGCGCCGAACTCGAGCTCGTACCAAGGCACAGGTCCGCCGAGCGCAAACCGGCCGAGCGCTTCCGCGAGGAGCTGCGCGTCGGCGTCGTGCTGCGCACCGCGACCGAGGTCGAAGCGCGCGCCGCGAACCTCGGCCCCGGCGGCGGCGCCGTGATCGTCGGCCTCTCGCGCAACAGCCCGTGGCGCGCGGTTGGCCTGCGCTTTGGCGACCTGCTGACGGCCGTCGCAGGGCACAGCGTCGCGCACCCGCAGGACGTGCTGACTGCCTTGCGCGATCCCGATGCCGAGAGCGTCAGCATCGACTACTTGCGCAACGGCACGCCGCAGCACGCGGACGCGCCGCTGTCGCAGCGCAACCGCGACCTGACCGAGATCACGGTGCCCGCGCTGCTCTACTACAGCAGCGACCGCGGCAGCAGCGAGTTCTCGCTGCTGCTCGGGATCGTGAACTACCGCAGCACGGCGGCGGCATGGCGGTTCCGGCTGCTCTGGTTCATCGCGTTCGGCGCCGGCGACACGGATCAACTGCTCGAGGTGAAGCAGTGACCCGCTGCGACCACGTGCTGCTCGCGCTGGTCGGCAGCGCCATGACCATGCAGGCGCAGGCCAGCCCGGAGGTCGTGGCCTTGCAGCTGCCGAAGACGGTCCGCCTCACGGACCTGCTCGACGTGGACGTCGACGGCGACGGCCGATCGGACCTCGTGCTCGCGTGCTTCGACGAACAGACGAAGAAGCGCGAGCTGCGCACGCACCTTCGTTCGGCGCGAGCTCCGCAGTTCGCAGCCGAGCCCTCGACGACGCCCTACGCGTTGGAACGCGACGTGATCGCGTTCACGTTCGCCGACGTGCACGCCAGCCCCGGGCGCGAGCTCGTGCTGTTCACCGCGGAACGCGCGGTGGCGGTCCTGCCCGCCGCTTCGGCCAGCGAGGCGCCTCGTTACGAACCGCTGTTCGCGCACCGCCTGCTGTGGGCCGTGCCCGATGCGACCAGAGCGCTGGCGCTCGACGACGTCGTGCACGACGTCGATGGCGACGGCCTCGACGACTTCCTGTTGCCCGAGGCCGACGGCGCGCGTCTCGTGCTGCAGCGCCGCAAGGACGGCGCGGTGGGCTTTCTGCCACCCGTGATGTGGCCGCTGCCCGCGTGGCGCAGTCCGCTCGAAGCGGGAACCGCGGGCGGCCCCATTCGCGCGCGCGGCGGCGAAGTGCGGTTCGACCTGTTCGACGACGCGGGCGAGGACGCCGACACAGGGCCGCTCGTGCAGGTTCGTGCGCGCACGCCGCGCATGTTGCTCTGCGACCTCGTCGGCGACGGCGCCCGCGACGCGATCGCGCTTCGCAACGACAGTCTGTGGTGCTGGGCAATCGGACCCGGCGCCGAGATCGCGGCAACGCCGGCGCCGATGCCCCTGCCGCTGCCCGCGGATCGTCTCACGCTGCTCGATCCCGCGTTCGAGGTGCAGTTCGCCGACCTGAACCGCGATGGCCGTGCCGATCTGCTACTGACCACCTCGGCGCGGCGCAACGACGAAGTCGAAGTGCGCATCGATCTGTTTCTGCAGCGCGACGCGGCCCCGGCGTGGGCAGCGAAGCCCGACTGCCGCCTGCGCATGCAGCAGGTCGCGGCGGCGGCGCAGCTCGTCGATGCCGATGGCGACGGCCAACTCGACCTCGTCGCGATCACGGTGCGCACCGATCTGCTGCGCGGCCTGACCGGCGAAGGCAAGACGGCGCTGCAGGCGCAGCTCAACGTCTTCCACGGCAACGCTGCGGGCTTCGACGTGCCCGCGATGCTGAACCAGCAACTGGAGCTGCCGGTCAGACAGGGACGGCAGCGAAGTCCGTTCGTGCACGTGATGGCCGGCCCGGCTGGAGCTGCGCTGCTGCTGCGCATCGAGGACCGCCTCGCGCTGCAGCCGCTGCAGTGCTTTGACACACGCTTGCGTCTGTTGCCGCCGGTCTGGCAGGTCCCGATCCCGCCGACTGCGAGCCCCCAGCTCGCGCACAACGCGCCCGAAGTGCTCGTGGTCGACAAGCACGAACTGCTGCACGTGAGCTGGCGATGAGGCAGTTCCTGCTGCTGATGTTGGCGCCCGCCGCGGCGGCGCAGCAGAACGTGCTCGCGCGGCTCGAGCCGAAGACCGAGGTCGTCATCGAATTCCTGGCCGACACCGACGGCGACGGCCGCGCCGAGCTCGTGCTCGTCGCTGCGGACGGTCAGATCGATCGCCACGGCATTCGCAGCGAGAACGGCGGCAGCGCGTTCGCGCCGATGGGAACCTTGCGCCTGCGCGATCCAACGCACTCGCTGCTCGCGTGCCGCGACATCGTTCCGGCGCCCGGCCTCGAGCTCGTCGTGGCCGACGGCCGCGGCACGGTCTGGCTGCCGTGGCCCGACGCGAACGGCACGCCCGAACCGCGTTCGCTGGCTCGCGCGGCACGCTTCACGCTGCGGACCGATCGGCCGCACGAAGCGCCGTTCGTGCAGGATCTCGATCGCGACGGCCGCCTCGATCTGCTGTTGCCCACGCTGCAGGGCTGCACACCGTTCCTGCAGCTGCCGCCGGCCGACGGCGCTACGGATCCGCAGTTTCGTGCACTGCCGCCGCTGCCCCTGCCCGTGCAGGTGAGCCTCCACCCGAGCAACAGCTCGCTCGACGACGAACACCAGATGAGCCTCGTGATCCCGCAGGTCGAGACCGCGGATCTCAACGGCGACGGACGGCCCGATCTGATCACGCATGACGGCAGCAAGCAGGGGTTCCACCTGCAGCTGGCATCGGGCGGGTTCGCGCCGCCGATCGAAGTCGACGTGATGCAGTTCCAGGACAGCACCCCGAGCGCGGTCGTGGCTCCCGGTTCGACCCTTGTGCTCGGCGACAAGCCGATGCTGCAACGCGGCGACGTCGACGGCGACGGCATTCCGGACTTCGTGATCGCGCACCGGCGCAAGGTCTGGACGCTGCTCGCGACGGCGGCCGGACCACAATTCACGAAGGCCCGCACGCAGGCGGTCGCCGAAGACGTGAGCGGCATGTTCCTCGTCGATCTCGACGAAGACCGCCGCGCGGATCTGTTGAGCTTCCAGGTGCAGCTGCCCGGGATCGGCTCCCTGCTGCTCGGGCTCGTGCAGTCGATCGACATCGACATCAAGGCGGTCGGCTACCGCAGCGAAGGCGGCGCGTTCGCGAACACGCCGGCCTGGCGGCGAACGATCACGCTGCGCATCCCGCCGCTGCTGACGTTGCTGAGCAAGCAGGAGGAGATCGTGCAGCGATTCCTCGGCATCCTGAGCAAAGCGCGCCATTCGGTGCGCGGCGCCTTCGGCTCGGAGACCGCGAACGACGTCGCCCTCGTCTCGACCGACGGCGCGCTGCTCGAGCTGTTCCCGACGATCGAGGCGCCCACGCTCGGTTCCGCCGCGGGCCGCCGGCAGTTGCGCGAGCTGCTGTTCGAGGATCCGAATCCCGTGTTCGACATCGAACGCGTGTTCGGGCTCATCTCGGGTCTGCTCGACCAGCGTGCGGCTTCCTTGACCGGCGACGCGAAACCCGCCGCTTCGATTCCATTGCGGGTCCCGGCCGAGTGGCGGCTGCTGAAGCTGCTCGCTGCGAACCTCGACGGCACTCGCGGCGACGAGGTCGTCGCGGTCTACGAGAGCGTCGCGACACCGGCCCTGCGCGCCTACGACGTGATGACCTGGAACGCGGCACCGCGCTGAGCGCGCAGGTCAGCGATTCTTGAGATACCAGAGCTCGGCCTTGCGCAGCGCGTCCTGGTTCTTCTCCTGATCCAGCGCGGGGTCGAAGCCGAAGGCTTCGCCGGCGATCACGAGCAGCGCGTTGCTGGCGGCGCGACGCCTCGGCTCGACCTCGCAGCGCATCGCCTTCAGCACGTCCGGCACGGCGCCCTTGCCGCGGCGCACGAGCTCGGCCGTGCACGATTCGATCTCCTTCTGCGCGGCCGATGGCCCCACGGCCGCGAGCATCACGGGGCGCGGCGTGACAGGACCGAGGTTCTTCTGGAACTTGCGCCGCAGGAACAGCACCGCAAACGCCGTCGACACGCTGTGGCCGCTGCCCGGCAGGTGGCCGCCGAGTCCGCCATCGGTCTTGCTCGCCCAACCACCACCGGACTGCTGCGTGTCGATGAACATCCGGGCACCACTCGCATACCAGTCGACTTCGCCGATCTTCGCGACGTCGGTCAGGATCGCCGCACGCTCCAAGCCGTAGTGGAAGTAGAACGACCAGCGTTCGTCCGTCGAACCGATCGTGTCGAGGTTGTGGCGGAACCACTCCCAGCCGCGCGTGATCTTCTTGTCGAGCTCGACGTCGCGCGCAGTGTCGCCGTCGATCGCCTGGCGGCAGATCGCGAGCACCGCGATGCCCGCGGCCGTCATCGAGGCATACCCACCCGGATCGAACCCGCGGTTGCGAGACTGGTAGGCGAAGCCGCCGTAGCTGTCCTGCTGCAAGCCGACCTGCTTGGCCATCTCGATCCAGACGGACTTCTCGATCGACACCCCGAGCGCTTTCGCGGCGCGCAGGCCGAGCGCCGCGTACTGCGTGTTGCTGAGGTCCCAGTGGTTGCCGTTCGTCTGATACGTGAACGCGCCGCGATGGCCGTGGCGCAGCAGCTCTTGCGCGTCGTCCTGCGCCAGCTCGAGGCGCTCCGGAAACGTCGGCAAGGCCTCCATCACCATGAGGCGCAGCGCCAGGTCGTAGGTCTGGGCCGGCATCGCCTTGGCGAGACGTTTCTGCGCAGCGACGAACACGGGATCATCGGGGCTCACGCCATCGTGGATCGCGGCGAGGAACAGCAACGCGAGCTCGCCGACGCGCACCTGCCCGCGAGTCGCCGTGCGCAGATGATCCATCAACGCTGGCCGCGCTTGCTCCAGCGCGTGATTGACCTTCTCCATCAGGTCGTCCTGGGCGAGTGCTTGGGCAAGCGTGAGCATCGCCGCCGCGAACCAGTGTTGGAGAGGCCTCGACCACATGGGTGCGCGAATATAGCCACGGTTCACAATGGCGTCTGGGCCCTTGGCCGCAGGCACCCCGTCGGCGAACCTGGACGCGATGCCAGCCCTGGCCATAGCGATCACCGGCGCCTCGGGTTTCGTCGGCTCTGCCGCCGTGCAGCACTTCGAGCGAGCCGGGCACCGGGTGGTTCGCCTCGTACGCGGAGGCAGCCGCGGCTCCGGCACCGCATCGTGGGATCCCGCGACGGGTGAGTTGGATCGCTCGGGTTTGGGCACGGTGGACGTGGTCATCCACCTCGCTGGGGAGAACATTGCGAGCAAGCGTTGGAGTGCCGCGAGGAAGAAGGCGATCGCCGACAGCCGCATCCTGGTGACGTCACGGTTGTGCCGGCGCGTCGCCGCCTTGGACCCGAAGCCGCGCGTCCTCGTCAGTGCGTCGGCGGTGGGAATCTATGGAGACCGCGGGGACGAACTGCTCGACGAGGCCAGTCCACCCGGGACGGGCTTCCTCGCGGAAGTGGCGAAGGCATGGGAGGAAGCCACGCGACCCGCGAGCGACGCGGGCATCCGCGTCGTCAACCTGCGCATCGGCGTCGTGCTCGATCCCGCCGGTGGCGCGCTGCGTCTCATGTTGTTGCCGTTCCGGCTCGGACTCGGCGGCCGCCTCGGTCACGGCCGGCAGTGGTTCAGCTGGATCAGCCGCGAGGACCTCGTGCGCGTCATCGCATTCGCGGTCGAGCACGAGCCGCTCGCCGGGCCCGTGCTCGCGGTGGCGCCAGAGCCCGTCACGAACAGCGGGTTCACGAAGGCCTTGGGGCGCGCGCTGCATCGCCCCACGGTGCTGCCGGTTCCGGCCACGGCGCTGCGGCTCGTGTTCGGCGGCATGGCGAGCGAGTTGCTGGCCAGCTATCGGTGCCGCCCGACCCGTCTGCTCGCAGCCGGGTTCTCGTTCCGCCACGCGCAACTCGCAGCGTGCCTGCAGGGGATGTTCGCTGCGCCGCTCGCTGCATCGCGCCCGTAAGACTCCTCGCGGCTTGGAGTTGTCCGGTCGCTCACGCGGGGCTTTCCCGGCACCCCCGCACCCCGTATGCGTGAGGCGATGCTCGCGCCCGTTCTGCACTTCTCGGTGCTCACGATCCTCGCCGCAGGACTCCTTGCGCAGGCGAAACCGCAGCAGCAGCCACCCGAGGATCAAGCGCAGGCCGCCGACCTCCAGAGCTTCGGGGAGTGGTTGAAGGAGTATCGCGCCGGCGCGCACCGCTTCTACAAGAACGACAAGCTCGACGAGGAGGCCATCGCGCGCACCGACGCGCTGTTCGGCAAGCTCGCGCAGTGGAACACGCTGGCCGCGGCGCGCGCGTTGTTCGAGGCGGCCTGCTTCCAAGCTCCTGCCGTGCAGGGCAGCTCGGCGAGCAACAACCTCGACTACCTGCGCGAGCTGCAGCCGTGGCGCGTGCAGTCGCTGGCGTGCAACCATCTGCGCACGATGACCGGGGAAGGCATCCTGCCGTGGCTGCTGCAGAAGCTGAGCGCACCAGGCATTCGGGCCGGCAGGCAACAGGAGATGGTCGAAGCCACGGCCGTACTGCGCACGCTCGGTGGCCACAAGAGCGTCGAGGCCCAGCTCGCGCTGTTGAAGGCCTGCAGCGCGATGCCGACCGAGCTCCGCGTACACGCCGTCAACGCGATGGCGAAGGACGCGACGATGGAGCTCGTGCCGACCTTGATCGAGATGTTGCGCGACGCCGAGCCGAACGTGCGCATCGCCGCGGCGAACGCGATCGGCACGGCCATGCAGCCTCACGTCGACGAGTCGCTCGGCAAGAAACCGACGGGCGACGTGCTCACGCTGCGCGACCAGACGATCACGAAGCTCACCGAGCTGCTGATCCGCGACCAGATCTGGCAGGTGCGCAGCGCCGCGGCGTTCTCGCTCGCGAGCATGAAATGCAAACCCGTAGTTCCTGCGCTGATCAGCGGGCTCGACGCGGAGCTGAAACGCAAGAAGGACCCGTGGGCGATGGACCTGCGGCTGCATCGGTTGCTCGAAGGACTGACGCAGCAGAGGGTCGTGTTCGGCGGCGGCATCGCGATGTGGCAGGACTTCTGGAACCGGGAGGGCCCGACCTTCACCGTCAAGCCGCCGACGAAGGCCGGCGAGGCCGAGCCGAAGAACGACAAGTATCAGAAGTTCTTCAACCTGCAGGTCGAGTCGGACCGCGTGCTGTTCGTGGTCGACTTCAGCGGCTCGATGGCCGAACCCCTCACGCTGAAGTCAGGCACGGCCGCGGTCCGCGCCGGAGAGACGACGACCAAGGCGGCGATCGTGGTCAGCGAGCTCAAGAAGCTCATCATGTCCATGCCCGACGGCGCGCTGATCAATCTGGTCGTGTTCAGCGACCTCGTGCGGATCTGGCGCCCGACCGGCGCGCGTCCCGAACTCGTGAAGCTCACGGACGAAGCGCGCGACGACCTGATCGGCAGCTTCCTCGACAGCCTGCGCCCCAGCGGCCCCACGAATCTCTACGATGCGATGAATACGGCCCTCGAGTTCGGGGGCCGCGGACTGCAGGACAAGTACTACGCGGCAGGATTCGACACGCTTTACGTCATCAGCGACGGTGCACCGACGGCTGGCCCCATCGTCGACAAGGACGAAATCCGGCGCCGCGTACGCGAAGCCAACCAGTTGCGCAAGCTCACGATCCACTGCATCACCTTTGGTGACCAAAACGACACGGATTTTCTAGGCTCCATGGCGGCCGAGAACGGCGGCCGTCACATCCACATCGAGTGAAATTCCAAGGCCGGAGAAACGGGGGCGGCGCAACGAAGTACCAGGGATCTTTCTGCTTGCGCCGCGCGCCGCCTCCGCGTCGCATTTCTCCGACTTTCACTGTCCCACTTTCACTTTCTCGAGTCGCCGCACCAACATGATCATGCCTCTGCCGCCAGTCACGGGCGAGTCCTTCGCCGTCGAACGACTTCGCGAAGACCCGAATCTCGACTACAACACGATGCGACAGCAAGCCGCGGAGGAGGGCATCTCGATGCAGCCCATCCACTACGGCCGTGCGCGCCGTCAGCTGGGTCTTCCCGTGCTGCGCGACAGCCGCGACGTCTCGCCCGCAACGCCGGTCGCGGCGGTGGTCGAGCAACCGGTGAGCCCCGCAAGTGCGAGCGACGCGCGTGAACTGACGGCGGCGCCCGCAGCGCCGAGCCAGAGCCGACGCAGAGGCTCGGCGGCGTTCGACTTCATCGTCGAGGAGCTGCGCCGCGAGGGCGGAATCTCCTATGCGGTGCTGCGCGAGCACGCCGCCGCGCGTGGTTTCGCAATCGCGCCGATCATGTATGGACGCGCCAAGGCGATGCTCGGCCTCGTGCCGGTGAAGCCGCGGGGCAGCGGCAAGGCCCGCAAGGCCGCGGCCGAAGCCGGCCCGCTCCGGCTCAAGCAGGTCGACTCCGTGGCCGCGGATCGCTTCGGCAGACAGCTCGACGAGGTGCGCAACCTCGAGCAGCTGGTCGCGGTGGTCAAGGAATTCGACGCCGAGCGCCGCCGCCTGCGCGAAGTGCTCGAACGCATCGTGACGATGATCGACGAAGCGCTGGGCTGATCGTCACGCGTCGAGCGCGCGCAGCATCGCGGCCGCGGAACGCGCTGCGCCTTCGAGGGTGGCCGGCAGACGCGTCGCAGTCCAGTCGCCACAGACGAGCAGGTTCTCGGGTCCACCGGTGAGACGGCCCGGCATCGGCCGCAGCGACGGCGCACCCGGCGCGGCGACGAACGTCGCGTGCTGTTCCTTGCGGATGCGCACCGTCGCGCCGGCCATCGGCACCGCTGCGTAGTAGCGCTGCAGCTGCCCCATCGCCACGGCGGCGATCGCGTCGACGTTCATGCCGTCGAAGCCGCGGTTGCCTCCCGACAACAATGCGAACTGGCGCAGGTCCGCGCCCGGCGTGCGCAGCACGAAGTGGAACGGATCGCCACCGACGAGTGCCACGAGCGGACCCTCGTCGGGCATGACGGCTGCGCCCCTCGCCGTCTCGACATACGCGGTGACGATCGGCGACGAGCGCAGACCGCCGAACGCCGCCACAGTCGCGGGTACGAGGTCGCGCAAGGCAAACCACGGCAGCGCCGACACGACGAGGTCCTTTGGCGCAACGTCCACCCGCTCGCCATCTGCCAGCTCGATCGCATCGACGCGCGTGACTCCACCGGCGAAGCCCACCACACGCGCGCCGGCGCGCACGTCGACGCCGGCCGAGGCAAGCGCGCGTGGAGCCGCATCGGCGAGGATCTCGCCCCATGGGTGCTTGGGCAACCAGAATGCCCCCGCGGAGGCGCGGCCGGTGAACGCCTCGCGCAACGCAGCGAGGTAGTCGGCCGCCGCGGCTTCCGCAGGTTCGGTGTTCATGATCGCGCGGCACAAGGGCCGCCACAGGAACTCGTCGGGCTCGCCCGCCTGGCCGCGCCGTTGCATCCAGTCCGCGAGCGACCACGACGGCGGCGCGCCGAGCGCGACGCCAACCATGCCGAACAGCGCGCGACACCAACTGCCGATGCCGAACCCCAGCCGCAGCAGCGCCCACGGCAGGGCCAGCGGCACCGGCCACCGCGACAACTCCAAACGCTGGAGCCGCCCGTCGGTCGTGCGGTAGGCAACCGCGAGCTGCTGCTGCTGCTCGAAGTGGCCCTCCGTGCCGAGCCGCCGCACGAGCTCGCGCATCGCGCGGTAGCAGCCGAGCATCACGTGAGGCCCGTTGTCGAGCCGTCGCCCCGTGGCCCGATCGACCGACGAGAACGCGCGCCCGCCGAGCCACCCCCGCGACTCGAGCAGCGTGACGCGGAACCCGCGATCGGCGAGACCGAACGCGGAGGCGAGACCCGCCACGCCACCGCCGAGCACGAACGCCTTGCGACCGTTCGGCGCCGGCGTCATGCGTGCACTCCCACGAACACGAGCAGCGCGAGCCAGGCCTTCTTCGGCCTCGGCACGCGCATGCGCGGACCGCGCAGATCGCCGCCGCGCTGCACGAGCCGTCGCAACAGGTCGCCGTAGATGGCACCCATGATGCGCGCCGGCACGAGCGCTCGCCGCTGCTGCCGTGGCAAGAGCCGCAGCGCCGCGCGCGCAGCAGCGAATTCGCCGGCCGCCTTCTGCGCGAGTCGCCCGCAGAGCGCCGCAACGGGCCCGCCCGGCGCGTAGACGGCGCTCGGCCCCGCGCCGTCGAGCCACGCGCGTTCCACGCCGGTCTCGGCGAGCCAGGTCTGCGGCACGTAACACCGCCCGAGCTCGGCGTCGAAACGAAGGTCGCGCAGGATGTTCGTGAACTGCAGCGCCTTGCCGAGCGCATCGGCAAAGCGCGTGGCTTCTGCGCCAACGGCACCGAGCACCGGCAGACAGGCGAGCCCTACCGCCGAGGCCACGCGATAGCAGTAGCAGCGCAATTCCGTCTCGTCGGCGAAGGCGTGCGGAGCCAGGTCCGTCTCGACGCCGTCGAGCAGGTCCAGCAGAGGCCGGACCTCGACGCCGAACCGTTGCATGGCTGTCTGCAGTGCCTGGCCGACCGGCGTCGCGCCCTTGCCGTTCGCGACGGCTGCGAGCTCGGCGCGCCAGAACTGAAGATGCGCGCGCCCGGTCGCAGCGTCATCGGCTTCGTCGACCGCGTCGTCCGCGGCGCGACAGAACGCGTAGATCGCCGTCATGCCCTCCCGGCGCGCCCGATCGAGACACACGAACGCCGTCGTGAAGCTGGAGCCAGAACGAGCGGTGATCTCCTCTGGCCGCATCGCCGCCGTGATCGGCTGCGGGACGACGGAACTCATGCGCGCACCGCCGTGAACTGCGGCGCGCTGCGGCGACACAGTCCCGCGAGCAGGACACCGGTGCGTTCGAGCTTGCCGAGATGCACACGTTGGCCGAGCACGTCGCCACCCGCCGACCTGATGCGGCGCAACACGGCCGCTGCGCCGCGCAGGATCGCACGCAGTTCCCAGCGCAGGCGCCCGTTCACGGCGTCGATCAACGGCCAGCCCGCCGCGAACTGCGCGCCGATGCGATCCGCCCAGTGCAGCACGAACGCGCGCACCTGCTCATCCGCGGCGACCGCGCGCAGCTGTGTCTCGCCGACGCCGAACTGCACGAGGTCCTCGCTCGGGAAGTAGATGCGATCCCGTTCGCGCAGATCCGCGCCGAGGTCCTGGAGGTGGTTCAGCAGCTGTAGCGCCGTGCAGATGCTGTCCGACCATCGATCGAGCTGGGCGCTGCGGTAGCCGCACACTCGCAGCACGAGGCGACCGACGGGATCCGCCGAACGGCGGCAGTAGTCGAGCAGGCCGGGCAGGTCGTAGCGGTTCCGCTCTAGGTCCTGGGCGAACGCATCGAGCAGATCCGTGAACAGCCCTCGTTCCAGCTCGCACTGACGCATGGTCGCGCGCAGATCGACGAACAACGGCACGTCGTTGCCCCCATCGTCGAGGTGCCGCAGGAAGTCGCGCCGGAACGCCGCCAACGCCGCCGGGTCGCGCAGCTCGTCGGCGAGGTCGTCGGCCGTGCGCGCGAACGCATAGATGCGCTGCAGGTGCAACCGCGCGGACCGCGGCAGCAGCCACGATCCGACCGGGAAGTTCTCGTAGTGCCGTCGAGCCAGCGCCAGGTAGCGCCTTGCATCGTGCAACAGAGGATCTGCCGGAACAGCCAAGGGCAGGTGTGTGGTGGCGATCGGCGTCGCACCGGGACGCGGGATCGATGAGGCTAACGAGCACCGCGCGGTTTTCGTGAGAAAGCTGCAACCGCGGCGCCCTTGCAGGCCCCATTGCACCTGTCCGTCAACCCGCAGCAAGGAGCAACCAATGGAGATCGATTTCGACGCCCCGGGACCTCTGTCCGATTTCGTGACCGTACCCGCCGGAACCTACGTGTGCCGAGTCGCCGAGGTGCGGACCGGTACCACGCGCGCCGGCGACGAGCGCTGGTCGATGCGCCTCGTGATCGAGGAGGGCCAGCACGTCGGCAAGCAGGCAGCCTGGGACAGTCTCGTTTTCAGCACGCGCGGACGCGCCCGCGCCCGCATGGTCCTTCAAGCCCTGGGACTTCCAGCCTCGGGCAAGGTCCAGGTCGAACCGAGCGACCTCGATGGCCGCACGGCCCTCGTCGAAGTCCGGCCCGCCGAGTACCAGAACCAGGCCGGCGAGGTCGTGCGGCGCAACGAGGTGCCCTACGACGGGTTCCGCGCCGTTCCTGCCGGCACGGACGGAGCGCAGCCGCCGCGAAAGCAGCTGTCCGGATCGACCCACCAGAAGACCGAGCCGGTCCCCCGGGGCGATGACGAGATCGGCGACATCCCATTCTGACGCACAATTCTCATCGCCGAGGGCGCCGCGGTCCCGCGGGCCGGGCTGCAGAACCACCATGCCATGGGGGAACTGCGTGACCGAGCCCCCGGGGCCAATTCCGGCGAGCTGTGGACCGGAAGCGGCTAAGGCCATCGCATGCGCTTGCCGATCATCGAAGAATGCAGGTGGGCCAATTCCCAGCATCCGCAGCGACCTCACTCATCGAGGGATACTGCGATGACTTCGTCTCCTTCGCATCCACGCTCGCGCAGACCCTCGAACAGGTCACGATGCGCGGCCTTGGTTTCGATGCTTGCCGTGAGTCGCTGATGCGCACGGAACGCGGCATGCGCAATCTCGCGGATGCGATCCAGGAGTTGCTCGAGCGTGGCACGACCGAGTTCAACACGCTGCTCGTCAAGCCGGGAGAGCAGAACGGCGCGCCGCAGACCGCGCGGCCCTCGCGCAACCAACCGCCAACTGGCAAGCAGTCGGGCAAGCGCCCCGCCCCGTTGGGCCCGCGGCCACCCGCGCCAGCCGCCCCCACCGCAACGATGCCGACCTCTACGCCGAAGCCACCAGCCGAACGGCGCGCGAAGGTGGAACGGCGCCCGAACCCCACAGCGACGAACGCGGGGGCACAGGGCGCCAATACGCGCGAACCGCTGCGCGGCACGAGCCAGAGCATGCCGTTGCTGTCGGTCTTCCAGTTCCTCGGCCGCATGCGCAAGACCGGCGTCATGCACGTCACCTTGAACAACGAGACGATGACCTTCGAGCTCGTCAATGGTTGCGTGCAGCTGGCAGTCAGCGACAACTCGCCCAAGGACGAGCACCTGGGCGAGTTGCTGATCGAACGGGGCATGTGCACGCGCCAGGCCATCGCACCGCTGCTCGCCAGCGCGAGCGCCTCGAACGAGAAGCTCGGCAACCTCGTCATCCAGCACAAGCTCGTCACCAACGGCCAGATCCTCGAAGCCCTCGAGCTGCAGGTGCAGCGCCGGTTCGCGCGCGCCTGCAAGCACCTGAACGCGAGCTACCAGTTCGACGAGTGCGCGCCGAGGCCGACGGACGGCCGGATCCGGATCACGCCCCTCGAGTTGTCGTACGGACAACGTAACGACAGCTGACGCGGGGACCGCGGTCGCGACGAGCTGATCCAGCACCCGATCGTTGCGCCGCTTGACCCGCCCGGGTCCGTCCAGGACCTTGTGGCCGTGAGCGTTCCGCACGATCTCGAAGAGCTGCGGCGGAGGATCCGCACCGCAGACGACCAGTACTACAACCGCGGCTTCAGCGATCTCACGGATGCCGAGTACGACCAGCTGTTCGCGCAACTGCGGCAGCTCGAGGCGGCGCATCCCGAGTTGATCACGCAGGACTCGCCGACGCAGACCGTCGGCGCGCCGTTGCCGAAGGGTGGCACGTTCGCCACGGTCCGGCATCTGGCGCCGATGGGCAGCATCGAGTCGCTGATGGATGCCGCCGAGGTGCGCAGCTTCGACGAGCGCGTGCACCGCCTGCTCGAACTGCCACCCTCGGCCCCGCTGCCGTGGAGCTGTGAGCCGAAACTCGATGGCACGAGCGCCAATCTGCTCTACGAGAACGGCGTCTTCGTGCGCGGCCTCTCGCGCGGCGACGGCGAACAGGGCGAGGACCTCACGCGCAACCTGCGCACGATCCGCAACCTGCCACTCACGCTCCCCGGCCCGTTTCCAGCCCGCATCGAGATCCGCGGTGAGGTCCTCATGAGCAAGCGCGGCTTCGCGCGGCTGCAGGAGCTCGAAGAAACGAGCAGCGAGGGCTCGTTCCGCAACGCGCGCAACACGGTCGCCGGCACGCTCAAACTGCTCGATCCGCGCATCTGCAAACGCCGCCCGCTCGACTTCATCGCGTTCGCGGTCGGCCACGTCGAAGGCCGTGACTTCCTCACGCACCAAGCGCTGCGGACCCAGCTCGCCACTTGGGGGTTCAAGGTCGCCGAACCGTTCGAGCTCGCGGAGGGCATCGACGCCGTGCTGTCATTCCGCGACGAGCTCGAACGGCGGCGCGACGAGCTGCCCTACGAGCTCGACGGCATCGTCGCGAAGATCGACCGCTTCGACCTGCAACAGAAGCTGGGCCGCACGTCGCGCACGCCGCGGTGGGCGTTGGCGTACAAGTTCGCGCCGCGCCTCGCGCAGACCCGCGTGCTGAAGATCGGCGCGCAGGTCGGTCGCACCGGTGCCGTGACGCCCGTGGCCCACCTCGAGCCCACCGAGCTCGCAGGCGTCACGGTGCGCAACGCGTCGCTGCACAACTGGGCCCTGCTCGCCGAACGCGACATACGCGAGGGCGACGTCGTCGAGATCCAGCGCGCCGGCGACGTGATCCCGGAGATCGTGCGCGTGTTTCCCGAGCACCGCGCCCCGGATTCGCGACCGTTCGCGCCGCCCACCGTGTGTCCCACTTGCGGTGGCACGCTCGAGGTCGAGGGCAAGTTCCTCTACTGCATCAATCTCGACTGCAAGGACCAGCTGGTCGGCCGCATCGTGCATCTTGCAGGACGCCGCGCGTTCGACATCGAGGGGCTCGGTCCCAAGCAGATCGAGCAGCTCGCGCAGGCCGGTCTCGTCGGGACGCTCGAGCACGTCTTCACGCTCGCGCTCGAGAAGGATCGGCTGCTCGAGCTCGAACGCTGGGGCGAACGCAGCACGCAGAACCTGCTCGAGCAGATCGAGCGCAGCAGGACGCCGACGCTCGCACGCTTCCTGAACGGCATCGGCATCCGCCATGTCGGCGAGACGACGGCGAAGGACCTCGCGGCGCACTTCGGTTCGCTCGAGCGCCTGCAGCACGCGAGCGCAGAGCAGCTCATGGCCGTCGACGGTGTCGGCGAAGAGGTCGCCACGGCCGTGGTCGACTTCTTCTCCTCGCCAAAGAACCAGGCCACGTTGCGCGCGCTGGCCGCCGCCGGCGTCCGGCCGCAAGAATCCGCGGGCGTGACCGCAGGTCCGCTCACGGGCCGCACGTTCGTCTTCACGGGTGGACTGGCGACGATGACACGCGACGAGGCGAAGGCCAGGGTCGAAGCACTCGGTGCGAGCACTGCAGGCTCCATCAGCAAGAAGGTCACCGACGTCGTCGCCGGCGCCGAAGCAGGCAGCAAGCTCGACAAGGCGCGGCAGCTCGGGCTTCGCATCCTCGACGAGACCGCCTTCGCCGCTCTGGTGGCGCAATGAAGACTACGGGCGCGAGACATGCCGTGCGCATCGTGGCGTTGGGCCTCGGGCTCGGCTTCCTGCTCTATCTGGGCTACCTCGCGCTCGGCATGCTGCCCTGACGCAAAGAGGCTCAGTGGTCGACGACGTAGAGCCGCGTCAGGTCGACGCTCACCATGCGATCACGAAGCCCCTTGCACAGCGACGCCATGCGCAGCCCCTCGGCATCGTGCGGCAACGCGCGGAACGCATGCGCGCTCGCGACGAGCACGACCTTCGTGCGCGCGCGCGACAGCGCGACGTTGAGCCGGTGCAGCGAGAGGTGAAACGCGCCGCGGCCCTTGGCTTCGCGCGGGTCGCCGGCCGTCAGCGACACGATCACGACTTCGCGCTCCTGGCCTTGGATGCGTTCGACGGTGTCGACGACGAGCGCTTCGATACCGGACAAGTTCTTGTGCTCGATCGCCGACCGCACCACCCGGACCTGCGCGCGGAACGGCGCGATCACCGCGATCTCCGCGGGCGGCACTCGGTGACGGCGCACGAGGTCCTCCACGAGATCGGCGACCGCGTTGGCCTCCTCGACCGAACGGTGCCCGGGCTGCTGGTGATCGAGTCGCAGCCACACGACCGGCAGCGCAGGATCGAGCACTTCGTCGAGTCGGCCGCCCGCCAGAAACGGCATGCGCCGCGCCGCCGCGGCGTCCGCCGGCCGCAGGCGGCCGCCGTAGAACGTCTCGCTGACGACACTGCAGACGCCGTCGTTCATGCGGTAGGTCGTGTCGAGCAGATGCGACCCGTAGAGCCGGTGCAGGTGTTCGAAGATCGACACGGCCGCGGCGCGATCCGCGTGCGCGGTCGTCACGACCGGTGGCAGCTGCTGGTGGTCGCCGAAGAACAGCCAGCGCTGCGCGCGCAGCATGCCGGGCAGCGCGTGCGGGATCGGCAGCTGGCCAGCCTCGTCGAACACCGTGTAATGGAACAGCTCGCGCTCGTGCAGCTTGGCGAGCTGGAAACACGTGCCGGCCACGACGGCGCCCTTCTCGGGCAACCGCACGCGACGTGCATCGACGAGCTGCACGCCCGCGGCCCGGAGCTCGTCGTTGCCGTCGCTGGACGACGAAGCGAGCTTGAAGAGCGGCAGCTGCGGCGAAGCGCGGCGGATCGCGAGGAGCGCGTTGTCGACGGCGCGGTGCGTGAACGCGCAGACCGCGATCCGGCAGGTGGCGCCACAGAGGGCAGCGACGACGGATGCCAACAGCCGCGTCTTGCCGGTTCCGGGCGGCCCCTGCACGAGTGCCAAGCTCTCGGTCGCAATGGCCATGGCACCGGCCTCGATCTGCGCCGCATTGAGCCCCGTCTCCGCGAGGCGGCTCAGCGCGCGTTCGTATCGCCCCGGATTGCGAGCCAGCTCGTGGCCGCCCGTGAGCACGGTCGCGAGTTCCTTCGATGCGAACGCAGCGTGAACCGCATCGCGCAGACGCCCGGTCAGGCCGAGCGGCCGGCGGTCGAGCACGTAGACGTGTCCCGGCTGCAGCCCGATCTCGACGTCGCGCGCGAACGGATCGCGCTCGAGCCGCAGTTGGCCCGCGGCCGCATCGTAGGTGCCGCAGGCCAGCGGCGCGCCGCCGTCGAGGTCGAGGCCGTCGCCGACGACGAGCGGATCGCCCGCACGGAACTTGGAGCCGTTGTCGGGCACCGCGAACACGAACGAGCCGCCGTCTTCGCCGAGGAACTTCGCACCCTGGATGCACTCGCCTTCGAGCACGCGCAGATCGACCGGCTGCGCGCGCAGCTCGCGGTGGCTGCGTTGCTCGTCGCGCTCCTCGCGCGCGAGCAGACGCAGCAGGCGTTGTTCGAGGGACAGTTGCAAGCGAGGTGCGGGGCGAGGTGCCGCGTGCGGTGGCGATCATCGCATGCGCTGGATGCAGATCCAGTCTCGTCTCGGCGCTCAGGCCGGCGGCTTGCGCGATCCGACGAAGCGATCGAGCCCGAACCCGAGCAGGATCGTCGCGAGCACGAACGCCGCCGAGAAGTAGAACGGCACTGCGATCCCGAGGTGGTCGAACGCCCAGCCATAGAAAACCGGTGCGACGAGACGCGCGATGCCGCCGTAGGTCTGTTGCAGTCCCATGTACAGGCCCCGATCCGTACCCGCGACGACACGCGACAGCAGCGACGTCACGCACGGAAACGTGAACGCTGTGCCGAGCGGCAGCATCGCGACGGCAAGTGCGAGCGTGCCGAGCGAACCGGCGAACGGCATCGCGAACAGACCCGACGCCAGCGTGACGATGCCGACGCGCGACAACTTCGCTTCGCCTATGCGGTCGACGAGACGCCCGAGCACGAGCACGCGCGCGAACACGGCGATCGCGCCGATGTACATGAAGAAGTATCCGATCGTGTGCTCGGTGATCTGGTAGCGCTCGTGCAAGAACAGCGCGAGCACCGCGTTGATGCCTTGGAAGGAGCCGATTGCGATGCCGTAGGTGAGGATCAGGCGCGACGCCGGTTCGTGCGGACGGGCAATGACGCGAAGGGCGGCCGAGCGCGCCGACGTCCGCACGGGCTTGCCCGCGGCCGGCGTCGAGACACTCTTGTTGGACTCCTTGAGGTATCTGGCGGCGAGCCCCAACGTGCAGAGGCAGAGCGCCGATGCACAGATCCCGGGCGCGGCGTTCCCCATCGCGAGCGTACCTGGCCCCGGCATCAGATCGACGTTGCGGATCTCGAACGCATAGCCGCCGAGCACGGGGCCGAGTGCGACGCCGAGGTTCGTCGCGGCCGAGAGCCAGCCCAGCGCCTGCGCGCGCTGTTCGGGTTCGGTGGAGTCGGCAACGTAGGCCTGGATGACGCCGACCGTGCCACCACCTGCCCCTTGCACGAGGCGCGAGAGGATGAGCAGCCACAGCGAATCGGCGAAGCCGAACACGAGGTAGGCGAGGGCCGAGGCACCGAGTGCGATCAGCAACACGGGCCGCCGGCCCAACCGATCCGAGCAGCGTCCCCAGAGCGGTGCGCTGAGCAGCTGAGCGACCGTGAACGCGGAGACGACGATGCCCGAGAGCAGCCCCGTCTCCAGGGTGAGGCCGAGCACGTCGACGCCGTCGCCAGCGAGCCGTTTCACGTAGAACGGCAGCAGCGGCACGATCATCAGGAGCCCGACCATGTCGAGGAACGCCGTCGCCATCAGCACGAGCAGGCGCGCCGGGATCCGGCGCACTGCGCGCACGAGCACGAGCAGCAGGAGGCAGGCGATGACGCCGATCGCCACGCGAGCCGCGGGCGAGTTCAGGGATTCGGCGATGTCGGTGGCGAGCATGCGAGTCGGGGCGCGAAGTAGACACAGCGGGTGCGACAGGACCTAGCGCGGATCCGTCGACGCGTCCTCAGGCACCGAACACGAACACGTCGAGCCAGGCCCAGACGCGCGCCACGACCTCACGGCCCTGGTTCTTGCACATCGTGCACGTCGAGTAGTCGCTGCCGTACGGTGCCGCCACACCGCGCACATCGAGGCCACACTGGACCCCGAGGAACAACGACCGCGCGAGGTGAAACGGGTTGGTCACGACGATGGCACTGCGGACCCCCATCACCGAACCACATCGCTGCATCGTGTCGAGCGTGCGCAAGCCGAGCGCGTCGTCGTGCATCGCATCGGCGGGCACTCCGCGCGCAGCGAGCCGGTCGGCCAGCAACGGATAGGGCCGCCCGTCGGCATAGATGCGTGCCCCGGGCACGAGGATGCACTCGGCCATCGGCACCGACGCCGAGTCGTAGATGCGATCCTGCACGCTGCGCACGACGTGCTCGTGCATCGCGACAGCCGACAGCAAGAGCCCCAGCGCGACGAGCAGCCAGCGCCGCCGCCGCCGCCGGGCTGGCGTCACGCGACGACTCCGGCTCCCTGCGCACCCGCGACCTGCGTCGGCGCCGCGTCCAGCACGGCCGCCTTCAGCGCCGCCAGATCCATGAGGTCCACGCGCAGCTTCTCGCGCAATCGCGCTTCGCCGTCAGGCATCGTCACCCACATCGCCGCCGCTCCGGCATGCCCGGCCCGCATCGGATCCCGCCCCAACCCTTCGCGCACGAAATCGCCGAGTCCGAACACGGGCCGCGGATACACGGCGGCCGTGAGCAGCCGCTTGTGCAGATCGACGAACCGCGCTTCGAGTCCGGTATCGGCCTCGTGCAGGAACCCGTGCTGCTCGTTCAAACGCGGCAGCGCCTCGCCGAAGTGCAGCAGCAAAGCACGCGGCGGCACGGCGGCCAACAGGTCCTTCACCACGCGCCACTCCTCGTCGACCGAACGCGGCACCCCGAACGTGAACACACCCGCTTCGGTCGCCGGATGCAGCACGCCGACCGCGAGCACGCGATCCGCGAACGGATCCGCGAGCAGATGCACGATCGCCGACGGGTCGAGCCGTTCGCCGCGCGGCCGCTCTTCGACGATGGGTTGGCCGAGCTGATGCGCTTGCGCCGCGCGCCGCAGCCGCCGCACGAGCGTGACGTCGAGGTTGCCGCGCGCGCGCGCGCCCTCGGGGTGGAACACCGCGAGATCCTGCACGGTGCGGCACCCGACACCCTCGAGGATCGATTGCGCCCCGTGGCTCATGCCCTGCACGAGCGACAGGTCGCCGGCCTTCGTCATCTGCGGCAGGCACCGCGAGTCGTGGTAGCAGCTCGCACAGCCCGCCTGCAGGAACGGGCGTGCTGCATCGATGTCGCTGCGCAACCGCCGCAGCTCTTCGACCACTTCGCGTTCCGCGGCCAGGTAGTCCGCGACCAGGAATCTCTCTTCGCGTCCGTCCTTGAGCACGAGCGCCCCGTGCTCGGGCATGCGCCCCTGCACCGCTGCGACGAGCTCCGAATAGAAGACCACCTGCAGGATCTGGTCGCCGCGTGATCGCCCCGACGTCTTCACGTCGACCACTTCGTAGTGATGGTCGCCCAAGGCACTCGCACCGGGCAAGCGACGCAAGAGGTCGGGCAGCCCGAGCCGATCATCGACCTGCAACACCGCCTGGTGGATCCACGGCACGCCTTCGCGCAGCAGTGCCAACGTCGCGCTCGAGCCGGCGTCGAAGTCGCGCTCGGGGTATTGCGGTGACACGACGGGCAGAACCTTCACGAACTGCGTCTCGAAGTCGCGGCCGCGCTGCGCTGCGAACTCCTCCCACTCGTGCGGCGCGCGCCGCTCCGACCGCGGCAGGTGCAGGTCGAGCGCGGCGAGGCGTGGACACTTCACGTAGGAGTAGACGTGCGTGCCGGTCAACCGCCTCATGCAGGAACGATACGCACCAGGCAGTCGAGGTAGGCAGCGCCAAGCCCGAGATCCGTCGCGCGTGCGGCGATCAGCGCGTTGGCGCTCTGACCGCGGTCGAAGTGGCCCCCCTTGGGCATGATCGCGATGTCCTCGCGCTGCGTCGGGTCGAAGCGCAGCTCGGCCTCGAGGGACCCAACGGTGGAGTAGACGCGAACCCTGGTCCCGGCCCGGAGTCCTGGCACGGCGCCCGGATGCACTTCGATCCACGTGCTTTCGCCGAGTCCTTTGCCCGCCCACTGCGAGGCCTGGCTCTTCTCGGTCGAATTCGAGAACAGCCACAGCGGCGCACTCGCCCCCGGCAACGCAGGCGGCGGTTCGAGCTCTGGAGCATCCGGCACGTCGTCGAGCAGCTGGACCTTGCCGTTCTCTGTCATCACGTGGCCGCTGTTGAAGAGCAGCGGCTCGGAAACGGGGCTGCGCATGGCTCCGTGCGAGCGCATCGCTTCGAGGTTCAGCCCCTTGCCGGCGACCCCTGCCAACGCCTTTCGCTTCTGATCGTCGATGGGCTCCTGCGGATAGCTCGAGAGACCGACGCGGCGCGCGAGCTCCTGGAAGATGTGCACCTCGTGGCGCACGCCGGGCGGCATGGCGACGACCGGGCGCGATTCACCGATCCAATGGTGTCCATAGGCCCCCAGAAGGTCGCTGTCCTCGAGCAAGGTCGGCACCGGCAGGACGACGTGGGCGCGACGCGCCGTGTCGGTCAACAGGCAGTCGGCGACGACGACGAACTCAGTCGACTCGACCGCGCGTGCGACCTGTGCCGAGTCCGGAAGCATCGCGACAGGATTGCCAGCCGTGACCCAGAGCACGCGAACCGGCGGGTCTCTGGCAGCCAGAAGGTCCTGGCCGAGCAGCGGCTCGCGCAGCACGCGCGGGTGCTGCACGGCCGGGCCAAACGGCCGGAAGGGTTTGCGCCGTTTGAAGTAGAACGACACCCCGCCTCCGGCACGGAAGAGGTTGCCCGAAATCGCCGAGAGGGCATCGAGAGCCCGCACGGTCGCGCCGCCGCGCAGACGGCGCTGCATTCCCCACCCCACCAGGATCGCCGTCGGACCGGCCGCCAACTGGTCGGCGAGGGCAGATAGCTCGCGTTCGCCGAGCTCGGCCAGTTGTGCCCAGGCCGCAGCCGTGCGCCGTTCCGCCGCTGCGCGGAAGGCACCCAGGTTGTCGCACCAGGTCGCGGCCTTCGGATCGATTCGGCCTGTGTCGAACAGGATCCGGGCGACGCCCATGGCCATCTCGAGATCGCGGCCGGGCGCCGGCCGCAGCACGACGTCGGCGAGGTGGGCCGCCTTCTGGTGCACGGGGTCGATCAGGACGATCTTCGCGCCGCGGCTTCGGGCTTCGTTCAGGGTGGGCACGAGGTGGACGTTGCTGACGACCGGGTTCTTGCCCCAGAGCACGATGTGCCGGCTGTGCAGCAGGTCGAAGTGGTCGTTGCTGTCACTCGTGCCGAGATCCTGGATCTGGGCGGCCTCACCGGCGCCCGAACAGATGTCACCAACCTTGCCAGTGCACGGCCCGAACTGGTCGAAGAACAGGTCGGTCAGGTGCTTGAGGATGCCGAGCGAACCTCCGGACCGGTAGTGGAAGATCGCAGCAGGTCCTGATTCGGCACGGACTTGCAGGAGCTTCCCGGCGATGAGATCGAATGCCTCGTCCCACGACGCAGGCTCGAGGCCTCCCTGGCGCCTCACCAGCGGCTGCCTGATCCGAAGGGCCGAGGACTGTAGTTCGGGGAAGCGGCTCGTGCGAAAGCACAAGAAGCCGCGAGTCACCGGGTGATCTGGATCCCCGCGCAGGCTCGTTACCAGGCCGTCCTCGACCGTCGCCAGCATGCCACATGCGTCGGGGCAGTCCCGGTTGCAGGTCGTGCGCAGGGTCTGGGCCATCGGAGGGAAGGGCATTCGATCCTAGCGAAGGATCGGGACAACCGACAATAGTCACTGACCTGAGGAGATGACGGCTCGAGCGGGTCAGCGAAACATTCGCCGGTGGATCGGGGAGCTGTCGAGGCGTCCGGGAAGGAATTCTTGCAAGTGCGACCGACTCCTACTGGCACTGCCAAAGAGGCGGAACTTAGGCCAACGGGCGGCCCCGGGAATCCTTGTTCGCCGATCGAGCGGCGCCGCTCATATCAACTGTTTTCCACAGCCGAACACTCTTCGCCACGGGGGTCTAGGTGGCTGGCCTGATGAAGTCCCCCCAAAACTGACAGCGGCCGGGGTGCCCATCTGGAGAAACGGCATCTTCATTTGACCTTGTCGCTGCAAGCTGCCTACGCTCCGCGCTTGCTGCGGACCGTAGGTCCGTAGCAGTTCACCAAAGTTAGGGAGGTCCACAACCCACACATGAGCAAAACGATCCCTTGCGGCCTGTTGGCCTTTGCCGCTGCGGCGTCACTCTTGCCCGGTCAGGAACCCAAGCCGGCGGCGGGCGGCTGGAGCTCGAAGCCCGGTTCCGGTCTCAAGTACGACGGCGGCGACGCGTTCAGCCTGACCGTCCTCGGCCGCATCCAGGTGCACTACACCTATGCCGCCAACGAGTCCTACGGGAGCGCAGCTCCCGCCGCAAGCCCGGGCGCCGACACGAGCAGCTTCAACATCCGCCGTGCCCGGCTGAGCCTGACCGGCAACGTGTTCGACAAGAACATCACTTACGAGTTCCTCATCGACGCAGTCGACGCGACCAGCCCCATCAAGCGCGCCTGGGTCCAGTGGAACCTCGCGAGCTCGGAGTCCGGGAAAATCGGGCTGCGCGTCGGCCAAGCCAAGACCATCTACGGATTGGAGGCTTCCGGCAGCTCGGGCAAGCTCTGGTTCGTCGAGCGCTCGTCGACTACGCGGGCGTTCTCAGACGTCAACTCGCGCGGCGCCTGGTTCAACGGCGTCATGGGCGACAACAAGCTGCGATGGTCTGCCGGCGCGATGAACACCGAGGTCGCCAATGGCCTCGGGGGCACCGGGACCGACAACCAAGGTCTTTCGATCACGGGCTCTGCCGAGCGCGGCGAGGAGACGGCCAACTCTGACAACGAGCTGAGTTACGTGTTCTCGGCGAACTTCGACCCGCTTGGCGACTTCTTCGAGGGCAGGCAGACCATCGAGGGGTTCAAGCAGGGCGACTTCCGCACGGAAGACACTTCGCTGAAGGGCACCGTCGGTGTCGGCTTTGCACTCGGCAACGGCAAGACCGACAGTCCAGCTGCGATCCCGGTTGGAAACAGACCCGACATCGAGAGCACCTCGTTCAACGTCAACACCGCGTGGGTGGTGAACAGGTTCTATCTGCTCGGTGAGTACTTCATGCGCACCGATGAGCTGCAACGGCCCGCTGCGGCCGACAAGGAGGAGGCTTCCGGCTACGAAGTCTCCTTGGGTTACCTGCTGCCCAAGAGCGGCACCAGCTCGCTGCAATGGGGTGTCGGCATCCGCTACAATTACCTCGAGACTGACGACGGCACGGCGGGCTCGGGCGTCGACTTCCTGACCGCTGCGCAAGGCATCGGCTCCGATCTCGGCGATGTCACCGAGTTGAGCGTGGTCCTCAACGCCTTCTACCACGGTCACTCGTGCAAGACGCAGATCGAGTACACGTTGCAAGACGTGGACGCTTCGGCCGCGAACTTCGACCGCAAGAACAGCCTCGTTCGCGTCGCGTTCCAGCTCGACTTCTGATCGTCAAGACCTTGCAGCACGGCCACAGGAGGCGGGGTTTCCCGCCTCCTTGCCTGTACGGGACGCAGGATGGTCCAGTGTGCAGTCGCAGCATGAACCTCCGACATGACCAGTGAACCCGTGGATGTGCTCGTGATCGGCGCCGGGCTGCGCGGCCTCGCGGCCGGCCTGCGACTGCTGCGCGAGCAGCCGACCGCGCGGCTCGCCCTGGTCGAGAAGGCACCGCAGCCCGGTGGCAACACGCGCACGCAGCGCAGCAACGGCTTTCTGTGCGAGCTCGGTCCGTTCGCGTTCGCGCGCACGGAGGTCGAGCCTGTGTGCGCGTTGTTGCGGCACCCGCCCGCGGTCGTCGAGCCACTGCCGTCGGGGAGCCATGGGCACCTCTTCCTGGGCGACAGGCTCGCGTCGATAGCGGTCGACCCTGTTCCGGTCTCGTTTCGCACTGGCGCCGAAGAGCTCGTGCAGGCGTGCCGCCGCGACCTCGGGACGAGGCTGCGCCTCGGCCGCGCGGCCACGCGCATCGAGCCGAACGGTGAGGGCTTTGTCGCCACGCTCGGTGGCGAGGCCCCGACGCACGTCGCCGCGCGACGGCTCGTACTCGCACTGCCCGTTGCTGCGGCTTGCGGTCTGCTCGCACGCTTCGATCCCGCCCTCGCCGACGCGGCCAGCCGCCTGCAGACCGAGCCGCGTGGCTTCGCGTTCTTCGGTGGCAGCACGCACGAGGCCACGCAGCTGCGCGGTTACGGGGTGGTTCCTGGCGATCACCTCGACACGCCGCTCGGCGAGGCGATCTTCTGCACCGAGGTATTCCCCGGGCGAGCGCTACCGGGCCGGTTCCTCGTGCGCTGTGAGCTCGTCTCCGCGGCTCTCGCGTGCGACGACACCGCGGCTCTGGCGATCGCCGAAGTCGAACTGCGGCGCTGGACCGGACTCGAAGCACACCTCGGCTTCACGAAGCTGCACCGCTTCGCGCTCGAAGTCCAGGACGGCGCCTTCGTCGAGTGCCGGGCTCGCCTTCAGGGTCTCTCGGCGCGGTTGCCGGGGCTGTCGTTTGCCTGAAGACCGCTGTGCCGGCCACGGGCCCGGACTGCACGGCGCACTCCCGTCAAGCGACACCGTAGCGTTCGCGCAGCACCGCGAGATGGTGCAGCTCGTGCCCGGCGGTGATCCACGGCAGGCTGCGGACGCTGACCGGCTTGGCGTTGGCGAGTCCGCGGCGAAGCCAGGCCGCCGCATCGAAGCCGCGGAAGAGAGTCAACGTCGCCGCGCGCACACTCACGAACTCGGCCAGGATGTCGGTGAGCAGACGTCCGTCGGTCCCGTCGTTGGCTGCATAGAGGTTCTCGTCGAAGCCGGGCAGCGAGGTCGTCTCGCCGCGCGCGATGCACAGCGCGCGATAGCAGAACAGACGTTCGCCGTCTGCCACGTGCTGGAGCACCCGCTTCACGCTCCATTTGCCATCCGCGTAGCGGAACCTGCCCTTGTCTTCGCCAAGGCCCGCGAACAAGCTGCGCGTGGCCGCCCCCTGGCGCGCGAGATGTTCGAGCACATCGCCGTCGGGAACACGGTCGACGTAGGCCTGGAAGGAGCTCGCGTACTCGTCGGTGGCCGGGCGTTGCAGTGTGGCAACCACGCAGGTCACCCGAGCGTCTTCAGCGCATCCTGCACGAGCTTGCCGTCGGCGACGCCCTTGTAGCGCGCCATCCACTCCTTCATGAATCGGCCGGTGTCCTTGGCGCCCGCGTAGCCGATCTCCTTCGCCACGGCACGCACCTTGTCTCCGACCTCGGCGGCGGACATCTGTTTTGGCAGGTAGCTCTGGATCACATCGATCTCGAACTGTTCCCTCGTGGCGATCTCGGCGCGCCCCGCCGCCTTGGCCTGGGCAACCGTGTCGGCGCGTGTCTTCGTCGACCTCTGCAGGACCGCGACCTCCTCGTCGTCGGGCAAGTCGTCGACCTTGGCGTCGATGGCCTTCTTCTTGAGGTCGCTGATCAACATGCGCAGCACTTCGAGGCGGGGTTTGTCCCCGCTCTTCATCGCCGCCTTCATGTCCGCCATGAGTTTCGCGAGATACTTGGCCATGGGTTCCTAGGACTTGGCGGTGGTTTCGCTGGGCTCGGGGTCTTCGTTCGGGATGCGGGCGACGGACACGAGCTTGTCGCCTTCGTTGAGCGCGATGCAACGCACACCCTGCGTGTTGCGGCCGATCACGCTGATCTCCGAGACCTTCGTGCGCACGATCTGACCGTCCTTGGTAATCATCATGACCTCGTCGTCGTCCTTGACCGCGAGCAGGTTGATGACCTTGCCGTTCCGGTCGCTCGTGCGGATGTCGATGATGCCCTTGCCGCCGCGGCTCTGCTGTCGGTACTCCTCGACCAGTGTGCGCTTGCCGTAGCCGTTCTCGCAAATCGTGAGAAGCGTCCCGGTGCCGTCGGTCACGACCATGTCGCGGACCTCGTCGCCTTCGTCGAGGCGGATGCCCCAGACACCCACCGCACTGCGGCCCATCGCCCTGGCATCGGCCTCGTCGAAACGGATCGACATACCACAGCTGGTCCCGAGCACGATGCTCTGGCCGGCCCGGCACAGGCTGACGCCGACCAGGCTGTCCCCCTCTTCGAGCCCGACCGCGATGATGCCGCCGGCGCGGGGCCGACTGTATTGCTCGAGCGCAGTCTTCTTGATCAGCCCCTTCTTCGTCGCGGTGACGAGGAATCGATCGTCGAACGACTCGACGCGCAGGATCGCCGTGATCTTCTCCTCGGCCTGCGTCTCGACGACGTTGGCGAGCGCTCGACCCTTCGCAGTGCGGCCGTAACTCGGCAACTCGAAGACCTTCTTCCAATAGACACGGCCCCTGTCCGTGAAGAACAGCAGGTAGTCGTGCGTGCTGGCGACGAACAGGTTCCACAGGAAGTCGCCTTCCTTGGTCTCCGCGCCGCTGACGCCCTTGCCGCCTCGACCCTGCGTGCGGTACTGGTCGAGCGAGGTGCGCTTGATGTAGCCCTCGTGAGTGACGGTGACGGCCATCATCTCCTCGGGGATCAGGTCCTCCGCGACGAAGCTGCCGATCTCCTCGTCGCTGATGATGGTCCTGCGCTCGTCGCCGTACTGTTCGACCATCTCGCGAAGATCCTGCTTCATGAGACCGATGAGCACGCTGCGGTCCGACAGGATCGTCTTGTAGTAGGTGATCTTGTCGCTGACTTCCTTGTGCTCGGCTTCGAGTTTCTCCATCTCGAGCCCGGTCAGACTCGCAAGGCGCATGTCGAGGATCGCGCGGGCTTGCACGTCGGACAACGTGAACCGCTCGACCAACCGGACGCGCGCATCGTCGCGACTGGCCGACTTCTTGATGATCTCGATGACCTCGTCGATGTTCTGCACGGCGAGGCGCAGGCCATCGAGAATGTGCAAGCGATCCTCGGCCTTCTTCAACAGGAAGCGCGTGCGCCGCCGGATCACGTCCTGCCGGTGATCGCGGTGGCACTCGAGCATCTGCTTGAAGCCGAGAGTGCGCGGGCGGCCTTCTACGATCGCGAGGTTGATGATCGAGAACGTGCTCTGCAGCGGCGACAGCTTGAACAGCTGGTTGACCGTGATCGTCTCGTCCTCGACGCCCTTCTTCAGCTCGACGACGATGCGCAGGCCGACGCGGTCGTTGGTCTCGTCGTTGGCGTCGGCGATCGAGTCGATCTGGTCGCTCTTCACGAGATGGTCGATTCGCTCGAGGATGGTCGTCGTCTTGACCTGGTACGGCACCTCCGTGAAGACGATGGACTTGCGGCCGCGCTTCTCTTCGACGTGGTACTTGGCCCGCACGACCACGGACCCCCGGCCGGAGGCGTAGGCGTTGCGGATCCCGCCGCGGCCCATGATCGTGCCACCGGTGGGGAAGTCTGGCCCCTGCACGACCTCGAGCAGTTCGTCGAGCGTGACGTCCGGCTTGTCGAGCAGCTTCTCGAGTGCGGCAGCAACCTCGCGCAGGTTGTGCGGCGGCAGGCTAGCGGCCATACCGACGGCGATTCCGGTCGAGCCGTTGCAGATCAGGTTCGGGAAGCGCGCCGGCAGCACGACCGGCTGCATGAGCTCCCCGTCGTAGTTCGGGACCATCTCGACGGTGTCCTTGTCGAGATCCTCGAGCAGGTGCATGGCCGGATAGCCCATGCGCGCCTCGGTGTACCTCATCGCCGCTGGCGGGCTTCCGTCGATGGCACCGAAGTTTCCCTGACTGTCGACGAGCGGGTATCGCGTCGAGAACCACTGCGCCATGCCGACGAGCGTGGGATAGACGACGGACTCGCCGTGCGGGTGGTAGTTACCCGACGTGTCGCCGCAGATCTTCGCACACTTGCGGTGCTTGCTGCGCGGCCCGAGGTTGAGGTCGTTCATCGCCACGAGCACGCGGCGCTGGCTCGGCTTCAGGCCATCACGTGCGTCGGGCAGAGCGCGACTCAGGATCACGCTCATCGAGTAGTTCAGGTAACTCTCGCGCATCTCCCGCTCGAGCAGGAGATCGGTCATTCGGCCGCCGGTCGGCGGAGTCGGCGGAATCGGATCGGTCATGAGCGCAGGGATTCGGTCGTTGGCCTGATCGGCAAAAGAGCATTCTTCCGGGCCTGCGGAGGCGCTTCAACAACCGGGAGGATCATGTAGTATCGTTCTTTTGGGCACCGGCTCGATCGTCTCAGCAACCCGTTCTCCCACCGGAGCATGCCTTGTTCGACAAGAGCGTCATCATCCTCGTTGTCTCCCGCGAGATCCTCGAAGGGTCGGTAGTCGACAGGAACGCCGCGTTCATCGCCAATCGCATCGACGACATCGGATACCGCGTTCGGACGATCCAAGTCGTTGACCGGGTCGAAGCCGAGGTGGTCGCAGCAGTGACCTGGGCACTCGAGCAGAAGCCCACCTTCGTGATCCTGACGGGCGGCATGGGGCCCCAGTGGGACGACAGCTCGCGTTCGTGCCTGGCCAAGGCCACCGGCCTGCCGTTGGTCGAGGATTCAAAGGCCCTCGCGTTCATCCAGAACTCCTACCGGCGGCTTCACGCCAAGGAAGCTTCGGTCGACGCGACGATGAACACTTCCCGGAAGGGCATGGCAGCCGTCCCGAAGGGCTCCGTCTGCTACGAGAACGTCGTAGGCACGGCACCTGCCGTGCAACTGCGCGTGGGCGCCACGACGGTGTTCCTGCTGCCAGGAGTGCCCGCCGAAATGCAGCGGTTCTTCACGGCACACGTGATGCCCGTGATGAGCGCCGAAGGCCCGAAGACGGTGCGCGGGGAGCGCAACGTCGATTACCACGGCCACGACGAGTCTTCGATCAGCCAGGCCTTGGCGGAGGTCGCCAAGAGGCACGCACAGGTCTGCATCCGCACGCGCGTGCAAGGCACCGAGGTCGCGCGCACGATCCGCATCATGCTGGTCGCCGAGCACAGAGATCCAGCGCAACTCGATGGCGTGCTCGACCGCGCCGAACAGGATCTACGCAACCGCCTGGGCTTGGAACTGCAGACGCGGCCGACGGACGCGGCCATTCTCGATGAGTGAGCCGCCGCGCTCGGCGCAGGCACAGCACTTCCGGACGCGCCTGCTGCGCTGGTTCGAAGCCAACCGTCGCGATCTGCCGTGGCGGCGTTCGCGCGATCCGTGGGGCATCTGGGTCAGCGAGATCATGCTGCAGCAGACCCGCGTCGAAGCGGTTCGAACGGCCTACGAGCGCTTCATGGCACGGTTTCCCACGCCCGCCTCGTTCGCCGCGGCCACGGACGACGACCTGCTGATGGCATGGCGGGGGCTCGGCTACTACCGGCGCGCTCGCCTGCTCCGCGACGGCGCGCGGCAGGTCGTGGCCCGACACGGCGGCCGCGTTCCCGATCGCTGCGACGACCTCGAGGAACTGCCCGGAGTCGGCCGCTACACGCGCGGGGCGCTGGCATCGATCGCGTTCGGCCGCGCGGAGATCGCAGTGGACGGCAACGTGGAGCGCGTGACGGCGCGGCACCGCGGCATTCGCGCAGAGACGAGCTCGGCGGAGGCTCAGCAGGCGATCCGCGGTGCGGTATCGCAGTGGCTCGACCGCCGCCGGCCCGGCGATTTCAACCAGGCCATGATGGAGCTCGGTGCTTTGGTGTGCACGCCCACCGCGCCGGCCTGTGAACGATGCCCGGTCGCGTGTGACTGCAACGCTCTTGCGGCCGGTCTGGTGCACGAACTGCCACTGCGCAGAAGGCCACGCACGACCGTGCCCGTGACGGCCAGGGTCGTCCTGGTCGTGGGCAGTCGCGGAGCCCTCGGTGGTCGCGTCGCGGAGGGCCAGCCCAACGCGGGCCAGATCGAGCTGCCGGGCGCGGGCATGCTTGCGAGCCTGGACGCCGAGGCGCTTGCCGGGGTGCTCCGTGCTCGATTCGGCGCATGCATCGACGTGGGCGACGTCGTGGCAAGCGTGCGACATGCGATCACCCACCACCGCATCGAGCTGCACGCGCACGTCGCGAGGGTGAAGCAACGCGGGCGCTTGAGCTGGTTCCCGATCGACGACGAGACGCCTTGGACCACACCCTCGCGCAAGATCTTCCGCCTGGCGCTGGGCGTCGACGCAAGCTGAGCGCGTGACGCCGGACGAACACCTGCTATCGTTGCCTTCTCTTTGAACTGCGCCCGATCGAGGAACGAAGCATGGGTCTGATGTCTGGCAAGAGCGTCGTGATCTTCGGCATCGCCAACAAACGCTCCATCGCCTGGGGCATAACGCAGGCGCTGCACCGCGAAGGAGCTCGCCTGGCGCTCAACTACCAAAACGACCGCATGGAGGAACCCGTCCGCAAGCTCGCAGCCGAGCTGCCTGGCGACACCTTCCTGGCGCCATGCGACGTCACCGTGCCGGGCGACATCGATCGATTCTTCGATCGGCTCGGCAAGGAGTTCGGACCGATCGACGGGCTCGTGCACTGCATCGCGTTCGCGAAGCGCGAAGAGCTCGGCGGCCACTTCGTCGACACGTCCTTGGAGGGTTACCAGCTGGCGCAGCACGTGAGCGCCTGGTCCCTCATCGGCCTGGCCAAAGGCGCAGCACCGCTGATGGAAGGGCGCGATGCCGGCATCGTTTGCCTCAGCTACTACGGCGCCGAGAAGGTGGTGCCGAACTACAACGTCATGGGCGTCGCCAAGGCTGCCCTCGAAGCGAGCACGCGCTACCTGGCCAGCGACCTCGGTCCTCGCGGCGTCCGCGTGAATGCGATCTCGGCCGGACCGATCAAGACCGTGTCTGCGATGGGTGTCGCCGATTTCAGTTCGCTGCTCGATTCGATGGCGCAGAAGTCGCCGCTGCGGCGCAACGTCGACCAGGGCGACGTCGGGAACACGGCGTTGTTCCTGCTGTCGCACCTGTCCCGCGGCATCACGGGTCAGACGATCTACGTCGACGCCGGCTACAGCATCATGGGTGCCTGATCCCGCAGCGGTCAGTCGCGCTTGCCTTGGCCTGCGCGTAGTCGTTGCTGCAAGCGTCGGCGTTCGTCCGCGCTGAGCCCAGAGCGGGCTTCGTCGGCGGACAAGGCGCGCTCGAGCAGCGAGGCCGCCGCTGCGGCATCACCACTCGCTTCGAGCAAGGCGGCGAGGTTCAGCAGGCTGCCGAGATGGTGGCGTTCGCGACTCAGGGCCAGCAAGTATGCCTGTTGCGAAGCAGGGATGTCTCCTCGCGTCTCGGCCAGCACGCCGAGTCGGAACATCGGCTCGGCACTCTCGGGAAACCGCTCCGCGACGCTGCGGAACTGCTGCTCGGCCTGTTGCCACCGCTGTTCCTGCTGCAACCGCCGCTCTGGCGCGGGCAGATCCCGCCGCTGACCCGCAAGTTCGGCCGCGCGGACCAGGGCGGCACCGACAGCCAGAGCCGCGTCCGCATCGCCAGGCGCGAGTTCGGCACAGCGCGCAAACGCTCGGGCCGCCTCTTCGGCGTTGATCTGCGCCACCTCGGCGGCCTGGGCCTTGGCTCCCTCCGGCACCGCGGCGATCCGGAAGAGACAGCAACCGATGCGGAAGGCAGTCGCGGCGTCGTCTGGCTTCAGTCCGAAACAAGCCTGCAGATGCGGCAGCGCGGCGCGCTCCTCGCCCAGTTCGTAATGGCAGTTGCCGGCGGTGGCCAGCAAGGCCGCACGATCGGCGGCTGGAGCGTCGCCCGCGCGCAGCAAGGCGGCCTCGGCTGCTGCCGCGGCCGCCGACAAGTGGCCCGCCTCCGCGAGGAAGACCGCACGCATCCATCCGACGAAGGCGTCGTTCGGGGCGATCTGCTCGGCCAGCAAGACCTCTGTCTCGCCAGCATTCATCTCGAACATGTCCGGAGGGTCGTGACGCTTGGCACGCTGCAGCAACGCCATTCCGAGCACGGAGCGGGCCCGCGCGGCCCGTGGATCGATGTCGAGCGCCCGGAGTGCCTCCGCCTCAGCCTCCTCGTAGTGCCGCCGCACCACGGCTTGGATCGCGCGATCGAGGACGACCGCGAGCTCCTGCTGCTCTGCAGCGGACAGCTCGTACACCGGAAGGGTGTCCGCATTCGCCAGTTCGGGGCGGAGCGAAACCCCTGCGCACCCGGCGACCAGGGCCAACGAACCAGCCGAAGCAACACGCAAGAAGAGCATGCGGTGGGCATCATCATCTGGCCTGCCGACAAGACCAAGCTACGCTTGTTCCATGCCTCGCAATGTTGCGGACATCACCGGATCGGTCGGACACACTCCACTCGAGATGGCGTCACCGTCCAGCGCGCGCCAGGGAGTGCCTCTCGAAGCCTGGTTGCACTGCGGCGAGCGCGAGGAGCCTTGATGCAGGCGCATGCAGTGCAACAACGGGCGTCGGCTCTGGTGGCCAGGGTCGATGCCTTGCGACAACAGCTGCGAAGGCAGGTGATCGGGCAAGAGGCACTCATCGACGATCTGTTGACTGCCATGCTGGCCGGGGGACACGTGCTGCTCGAGGGTTTGCCGGGGCTCGGCAAGACCATGTTGGTGCGGTCTCTCGGTCGGGGACTGGGGCTCGAATTCTCGCGCATCCAATTCACGCCCGATCTCATGCCGAGCGATGCAACGGGCACGCAGGTGATCGACGACGAGGGAGGACGGCGCACCTTCCGCTTTCAGCCGGGCCCCCTTTTCGGCGGCCTCGTGCTCGCCGACGAGATCAACCGCGCGACACCCAAGACGCAGTCGGCCCTGCTCGAGGCGATGCAGGAACACTCGGTCACCGTCGCAGGAACGACGCACCGGCTTCCAGACCCATTCCACGTGGTGGCCACACAGAATCCGATCGAGCTGGAAGGCACGTTCCCGCTCCCGGAGGCGCAACTCGATCGGTTCCTGTTCCGACTCGACGTCAAGACGCCAACAGTCGACGCGATGACGAAGATCCTCGAGACGACGACGAGTGGCGCGGAAACCGAGGTCGAGGTCCTGCTTCGAGCCGAGGAGCTGCGCGAGCTGCAGGGGCTCGTGCGCCAGGTGCTTTGCGGCACACACCTGTTGCGGTTCGTCGCCGAACTGATCCTCGCCACTCATCCCGATCGCGAAGACTGCGATGAACGCACTCGCCGCTTCGTGCGCTACGGCGCGAGCGCTCGTGCGGGACAAGCGATCGTGCTCGGGGGCAAAGCACGTGCGTTGCTCGCCGGTCGCCCCGCAGTCGCGCTCACCGACATCGAGGCCTGTCTACTTCCCGCATTGCGGCACCGCGTCCTGCTCGGTTTCGAGGCCGACGCTGAACGCATTCATGTCGGTGATCTGCTGCAGCTCTGGCGATCCGCGGCTCAGCGTCGCACCACCTGATCTTCAGTTTTGGTGCGATTTCTTCACGAAAGACAACCCGCAGGAGGCTCACTCCGCCGTAGCGGGCGGGAAGGCGCGCGAAAAACTGCGTGTCCGCGGAAAGTTTTATCCCCTGCTTCGTCTACTAGGCTGCATGGGACGAGTGGTCCCGGTCGCGTGGCTTCGACTCCGCAAGGAGACCGGAGCTGTAAGAGAGGGCAATAAGCGCGACCGGGACCCATCGTGGCCGGCGGTTCTGGGAGAGAACCGCCGGCCACTCTTTATTTCAACCCCCTCTGCCACTTCGTTGCGGCACCGCGTTTCGTTTCCGGTAGCCGAACGGTGCAGGTTCCACCCAGGTAGCTTTCGCGTGGCGCTGCGCCTTGCCGCGGCCGATCATCGGGGCACCATGGCAAATCCCGCCGATCAGGAATTCCTCCAACACGCCGAAGCGTGCATGCAGGCGATCCTGACCAAACTCGACGCCTTCGATCCGGATGAGCTCGAAGGCGATCTTTCAGCGGGTGTCCTGCGCATCACCTTTGCGGACAGTCGCAACTGCATCCTGAATCGCCAATCCGCGGCTCATCAGATCTGGCTGGCCGAGGGTGCTTCGGCATGGCACTTCGCGCGCGACGCCGTCTCAGGAGCGTGGCGTGACACCAAGGGGCGCGGCGAACTGCTTCAGATACTCAACGGCATCGTCTCCCGCCGGCTCGGTCGCCCCATAGATCTCGCAGCTGGCGGCGGCTCCGGCCGGGGCACGCAGGCACCACGATCCTAGGCAGATCGCCACTTCTCCGCGTCCATCGCGCGGGGGAACTGGAGCCGGAAGGTCGTGCCGCGGCCGACCTCACTTTCCACCTCGATCAGACCGTTGCTGCTGCGCACGAACCTCGCCACCGCGGTCAACCCCAGTCCTGTGCCCTGCCCAACGGGCTTGGTCGTGAAGTAAGGATCGAAGATGCGCTCCTGCACCTCCTTCGTCATGCCACCTCCAGTGTCAGCGACTTCGAGCCACACCTGGTGCCGATCGGCACCGCAGCTCAGAGCGATCGCGCCATCGCCTTGAATGGCTTGCCACGCGTTGATGACGAGATTCCACAGCGCGTGCGCCAGACCGCGCGGGTTGAGCAGCACCACGGGAGTCTCGCGAGGAACTTCGCAAGTGAGTCGAATCGACGCCGGCAACATGCGCTTTGCTTGCTCGTGGAACTGGCGCACGACCACCGCGAGATCGCAAGGCTCGGTGACACCCTCGTCGGGGTGCGCCATCTGCATCAGCTGGTCCAGCAGCGGCCGCGTGTTCTCGAGTGTCTCCTCGATCATCGCAAGGCGGCGCACGCGTTCGGCGTCATCGGACATCTCGCCCAGAGTCACGTGACCAGCCAGAACCTGGAACGTGTTCCGCAGCTGATGGCAGACCATCCCCGCGAGATCCCCGACCGTTTCGACGCGCAGCGCATGGCGCAGCAGCTTTTCGCGATGACGCAGCGCACGGCTCGACTCGAGATTCTTTCGCCGTTGAGCCTCGACCGCGAGCAGTGCCATGAAGAGGAGCCGGTTGGTGATCGATCCGGCCAAGGCCGACGCGAGCGACACTGCGGAGAGACTTGCGACGTGAACCCACAGATGCGGTCGCAGATCGACTTCGACAGTGCTCGTGGACCAATAGGCGTTCGCGAGCAGGGTGGCGACACCGAGCAGGGTCAGCGACAACCCTGGTTTCACGCCAAGACAGGTCGCAGACAGCAACGACAGAACCGGATGCAGAAACCAGATGGCGCTGAAAGCGCCCCGCGGCCAGGTTGCGAGGCTCGATAGTGTGAACATCGCCACGAACAACATCGTGGCGGCACGCTGCATGCGGTTGCCACGCCAGTCCCTCCACGCAGCAAAGAACAGCGGCGCGGCCACCAATGCCGGTAGAGCCCCCGACCACGGCAGCGACGCGGACCACAAGCCATCATCCGCAAACAGCAGGCAGGCGACGCCAAAAACCAGACAGGAAGTCCAAAGCCCCAGCGAGATCCACCGGATCATGCCGGACAAGCTGGACACGACAGGCAGCCGGGTGCTCGTGAGGAACCCGAACAGCGACTCCTGGGACATCTGGATCGGAGTGCGCACGCGGTGCGAATTCTATTGGCACCGGATCCCCCGTGGCCAGCGCGCTTTCGACGCCGCGTGCGAGCTCAGGGGCACAGCGACGGTTCAGGCGGCAGCGTTTCAACGCGAACTTCGGCACCGCGGATCGGATGCGCGAACCGCATGCGCCACGAATGCAGCATGACCCTCGTGAACCGCTCGCCAGCACGCGCCCGGAAGCCGTACTTGCGGTCCCCGGCAACCGGACATCCGAGTGCCGCGAGATGGACTCTGATCTGGTTGCGACGGCCGGTCTCGAGCCGGCAGCGCACGAGCGTGCAGCGACCGCGCCGCGCGAGCGTCTCGTAGTGGGTAACCGCTCGCAAGCCACCGCGCGGCACGACACGGACGATGCCGTCAGCGTCTTCTTGCAGATTCGACTCGATCTTGCCTGCGGCCGGAGTCGGCGCGGCCGACACGAGGACCAGGTAGTCGCGCTCGATCGCGTGGTCGCGGAACAAGGCCTCCATTCCGACGCGTGCGGTGTCGTTCAGTGCCAGCGCCAATGCTCCCGTAGTGTCTTCGTCGAGACGGTGCACGGCTTGCACGCGGCAGCCCAACTGGGCCCCGAGCAGGTCCACGATCGTCGCCGAGTTCCTGCCTGGAGCCTGCACGACGAGCACGCCGGACGGCTTGTCGATCACGACGAGATGCTCGTCCTGGTAGAGCACCGATAGCGGACGCATTGGACCCGTAGTCTCGCAAACTGTCGCGCTGCGCGACAGTTTGCGTTAACGCAAGGGATCCACAAGCGGCCCAGGGGCCGCATGGCACTGCTGGCGCTGCTACTGCAGCCGGAGACGGTACTGCTGGATCTTGCGATACAGAGTGGCGCGGCCGATTCCCAGCAGTTGGGCAGCTCGCCGCACGTTCCCTTTCGTTGCTCGCAGCGCGCGGGAGAGCAACAGCTGCTCTTCTTCTTCGAACGGTCGGATCAGATCCTCGGTCAGTTCACCGGCGGAGGCATCGGCGCGCGTCGTGCTCGTTGCAGCCGCACTCTGGGGCTGCGTGCCTGCTGGTGGAGCCAACAGGTGGTCCCGGTCGATCGCGCCACCACCAGCCAGCACCATGGCGCGGCGGACAGCCATCTCGAGCTGGGCGACGTTGCCAGGCCACTGCATGCTCTCGAGCAGCTGGCGCGCTGCAGGAGTGAAGTCCGGACGCGGGCGCCCGGTCTGCAGCGAGCTGGCTTCGAGGATGGAGTCGGCAATCGGCCCGATGTCGGAGACTCGCTCACGAAGAGAAGGCACCACGATCGGCAGCGCGTGCAACCGGTAGTACAGGTCCTCCCGGAAGGAGCCCTTGGCAACCAACTCGGGCAGGTGCGCCGACGTCGTGGCAACAAGCCGCGGAGCGCTGCCCGCGGCAGTCCGCTCCTTCAGGTGACGAACGAGGACCGCCTGCGCCTGGACTGGCAATCGGTCGATGTCCTCGAGGACCAGAGTGGTGCTCCGCGACGCTTCAATCGCCTGGCTCAGGGCTTCGGCCTGGGTTTCGCCGCATGAAACCACGACGATCGGTCGATCCGAGCGCCGGCTCTTGCAATGAACTGCGCGCGCCGCAAGCGACTTGCCCGAGCCGCGAGGCCCTTCGATCAGCACCGTGGCATCACAGTCCGCAGCTCGCCGCAGCGAGCTCTGCAGTCGCCGCATCACAGGACTGTTGCCGACGAGCACGTCACCCGAGCGAACTCCCTCGAAGAGCCGTTCGAGCTCTCGGCATCTGCTCGCGCTCTGGCTCAGTTCCACGGCCAGGGCCAACAAGGGTTCGAGCGCAGATTCGATGGCGGCCGCCGACGCCAACCCGACGTGCCCGGCTGCTACACCAGAAGGCCTTTCGGAGACCATCAGCGCAGGGACCGACAGGTTGCTCGGCAGGTCGTTGGACAGATCTTCGTCGTACAACACCAGGTCGACTGGTGTGTTGGCCTTCGCGAAACCCATCCAATCGCCACATTCCCAGACTTCGTGACCGGATCTCATGATCACGGCGGCCAGGTGCGTAGACCCGCTCCTCGAGACCAGCGCTACACGCGCCTTGGCTGTGACGGAGCCGTTCTTGCCATGGAGTGCAGTTGTCATGCTTTCCCATTCCTGGATCGACATTCTCTGCGTCTGCCATGAAGGCCCTCTGGGATGAGCTGCGGGCGCACGGGCAGCACGACGCTCAGGACTTCGGCAATCGCCCACGCCATCGCGCACTCGCGGTGCGCGGCGGCGGCGGGCACCAGGATCCAGGGTGCCGAGAAAGTCGGACTCAGTCGCGCCCGATCGGGCTCACGAGTCCGTCAGCTTTCGAGCGAGCTCGTCGAAGTCGATGTTCGCGAGATCGTTCAGCGCAATTGGCTCCATCTTCCTGAACTTGCGGTACTCATCGATGCTGCTCAGTTCGACGTAGTCCCGTGCGCTCATCGGCTTCTTGTCGGCGTTGCGCGCCCCAATCGGCTTCTGGCCGGTCACCGTGCGATCCAACGTCTGCTTCGCGCGGTGGCAGATCGAGAGAGTATTCTCGAGATTGCTCCTGATCTTGAGCAACCGCTCTTCGTTCGCGCCCGGCAGTTCCATGCTCTTCGCAATCTTGGCGATCGCGACTTCGAGCACGGCAATCAGGCAGTTCAGCTTCGTCGTCAACCGCGCGCGGTACTCAGCGGAACTGAGTGCGGGGAGCTTGCGCGGGTCGTTCCTTTCGGCGTCCATCAAGTTTCTCGGGCGGGGTGTTGAGAGGTGAACTAGCACCCCTGATGCCAACCTCGGCACCCGACGCCTGGCGCCCATGGCAAGCGCTCGTGGAGAAAGCCGGTGGCGAAGCCAAGTCCCGCACCGTCCGAAGGGCAGGACGGCAACCGGGGCGTTTTCGCGACGGTGCCACATCGACCGCATGGGTGGCCGCGGACGCATCCCGCTGCCGAAACCGTCAGTCCGAAACCGTCAGTCCGAGACCGTCAGTTCGAAGACAGGGCCTGCAGGTAGAGTCGGCGAGCCAGATCGTCCAGCCGTTGCAGGCCCCCGCGGCCGGCAACCTGGAACGCCACGCCGCCCTCCCAGAACAACAGCACGCTCATCGCCGGGTCTCGGTACCGTGCGATCGTGTGATTCGTGGCCTGGCTCGCACTATCTTGCTTCGCGAGGCCGGCAAAGACATCGTCGAGTCCGAGAGTCTCCGCGATCATGAACTGGTCGACACCATCGGTGTAGGTGATGACCAGCTTCTGCAGGCCATTCAGCGGATCGACCCGGACCACGATCCGTTCGACAGCGTAGTCGTTCGCAATCGAAACATTCGGCTCGATCAGACCCTGTGGGTGACCGAGGAAGGTCTCGGCAGACGCATAATCCTGGTGCACAGTGGACCCGCCCCCACCAGGTGGCGGTGGCGACATTATCACCGCAGTCACGAACGTCAGCGCTTCGACCTCTGACAGCAGCCGCAGTTGGGAATCGAACTCGGCTGCGTAGAGCGGTACCCCCGTCTGGGCGTCGACCTCGAGCAGGTACATGGCCTTGTCCAACGACTGCGGGAACACCACGACACGGCTCGCGATCCGGTTTGCACGCAGTGTCGTGCCAAATGGGAACAACGTGTAGTTGGCTTGCGCCTTGGGCAGGTCGCGAATCCGGAAGGTGCTGTGTTCGAAGAAGAGGTCGCCCATCCGGCTGTAGATCTGCTGCCACTTCAGGAAGGCGGGCGAGCCCTGCAGTTGCCCCTCGACCCCCACGAACGTCACCGCAAAGGCCGGCGAGTTCGAACCATTGGCGTCGACCTGCAGGCACTCACGGATAGCCACGACGTTGGCATGTTCGTCGCGGAAGCGACGCAACTGCACCATCGTGTAGTCGACCGACTGGATGGCCTGCTGCATCGACTGGAACGTCGGCGGAGCATAGGTCGGAGCAGTAGCAGGAGCAGCAGGCGCGGTGTCCGTCGGACTACCCTGCGTCACGCCGCTCCCGACGAGGCCCGCCACGGCAGCCGCCACCCACAAGACTGCCCCAGACGAGGAGCGCAGCGACTTCATCGCAGTGCTCCTTGGCGAAGAAACGCGTACTCTACCGCCGGAGCTCGGTCGTAGTCGACAATGACGATGGATGGCGGCTCATGCGAATTGGCAAGCAGCAACGTGCATGCGATCGCAACCACGGCAGCGCTGGCAAGGCCGAGCAGCCACCAACGGGCCGCGCGTTGCGGAATGCGCGTCATGATGCTGGCGAGAATCGAACGACGCACCTGCGCCCAAACTGCAGGCGAGTTGGCACGCCCAGTCATCGAGGTGCCAGTCACCGACGAGAGACGACCGACGCGGGATTCGAGGAGAGACTCGGGCCAGCCAGCATCTTCACCCACCAGAGGACTGCTCGGCATTCCTCGTTTCAGAATGCTGCCCAGCCTCGATTCACTCGATTGCTCGACAATCCGAGCAAAGACTCCCTCCACCGTGACCACCGCCGAGAATCCAGCGGGAATCTCCGGAGGCCTTGCCAAGAGGGAGGCCAAGCGATCCCGCGCTGCCATGCGCGCGGCACAGAACGAACACGAGTCGCGATGTGCCCGCGAGACGTCGCGCACATCCCAACCTCCGAGAGCTTCTCGCAGGTAGGCGCGGCATTGGGCAGAGCCAGGTAGCGACCCTTCGTTGGATTCCTCGCGAATCATCCAACACCTCCGACGGAATCAGGGGCCGCGCCACTCAGGTCCAGCTGCGGAAACCGGGAACGAACTACATTCTCGAGAGAGAGGTGAGCACGCGCGAGGCGTGATTTTACGGTTCCCATGGACAGGCCGAGTGTCGCGGCAAGTTCTTCGTACGACATGTCCTCCAAATAGCGGAGTGCAAGGATGACCCGCAGTTTCGGACTCAATGTCGAAATGGCTTCTTGGACTTGATCGCCGAGCTCGCGAGTAGCCGCACTCTCGCGCGGACTCGGGGCTTGGTCGACCGGCTCTGAAGGAAGGTCCTCGTGGCCGACGAGAGCTATCAGTCCGCGCGGGCGCGCCCGACGTCGTTGATCGATGCTGCAGTTGGCGACGATGCGGAAGAGCCACGTGCTGAACAACGAGCCACCGCGGAATCCATCCAGCTTGCGAAACACCAACGCAAAGCTGTCCTGCACGACATCCATCGCGTCGATGGCCGAGCCCGTGATTCGGAACGCGATGGCGTAGACTCGATCGCGATACCGCGTGAAAAGCTCTTCGAAGGCCTGCTCGAAGCCGTCGCTGTCGGGCTGCCGGCAGGCAGCCACGAGACTGGCGTCGGGGTCACAAAGGAACTCCACGGACAAGAGACGTCGGCGAGGCAAGCGCAAGTTCCCTATTTCAGGGCATTCCTGGCATCATCCATGGCATGGCATCATGCCAGAAGCTACTGGAAGGTAGGAGGATGCACCACAAACCACCCTCCGCGCCCTCAAACCTGCCCGACGGGCAGGCTCATCCGCCCAACGCTGCCAGCCCCCCAGGAACCGTCAGGATCCAGCCAATGGATTGCGAGCAGCTGGCGTCGCATTCGAGCTCGTTGCAGTCGTCGCAGAACGCGTCGACAACTTGGTAGATCGTGCCGCCTGGGCCCGACCCGACCTCCTCCAGTTCGATCAGGCAGACGCGGTTGGACACCGCCGTCGGGCTACCCGGATTCGGTGTTATGGCCTGGATCGCAAAGTGGTTCCTGTAGGGAACGAGTGTCGACACCACACCTTGCATGTCGACCACCTGCACTCCCGTGTGCACGTAGCGTCCGCCAATCGACGCTTCCGCGTGGAAGCTGCATGGCAGGAAGAGCTGCAGGACACTGATCGAAGCGATTGGTGCCGACACCTGCGCCCAGTACCCGTCTTGCGCAGTCATGCGATCGCGGAAAACGATTGGGCCCGCAGCAAGGATGGCCAGGGGCACTCGCAGGCCGGGATACTGCGGTAGATCCACCCAGACATCGAAATTGGAGATCGGCGGCGCGACGCCGACAAACCGGAAGAACAGATGAATCCAGGCTGTTTGCGGCCCACTGCTGATCCCTGGCCCAGTCACCACGATGCGCATCTCCTGGTCCAACGCCAGCGGTGTGCTTGGCTCCCGTGGTTGGCCGCGTTGCACGACTTCGATGAAGTCGGCCGTCCCGTCTCCATCGGTGTCGGGACTCGCCGAGTTGGTCATCACCGCCCACTCGACGCAGTTCGGTAGGAAGTCGTTGTCGGAGTCTTCGAGGACCCCCAGTTCCCACGCGTGCGCTGTCGCCCGTTCAACGGGCAAGACCCACCACGTCGCCGTCAGGGCGATGCAGGTGGCCAGTAGCGAGTAGAGTTTCTTTCCGGGCATTCGGAATGCGCAAGCCAGAAGATCTAGCCAGCAGCGCCTAGGGGTTTCACCGGAGATTACCAGATAATCCGCCAACGGGGACACCCGAGAGAGGCCGGGCAGCGCAGGGGTTGGCGCGCAACCGCGCCCGGTTGCCTTATGCCGATCTGCCCGATAAGACCGGGCCGACATGCGCCCGTAGCTCAGTTGGATAGAGCGACGGTCTCCGAAGCCGTAGGTCAGAGGTTCGACTCCTCTCGGGCGTGCCACTCCAAAGCAATCCGGTAGCTAGCATTACGATCGGGCGTCGGCATCGGATGCTCGGGCTCCTCCGTTCGAGAAGACACGTGCCAGGCCTCGACTTCCGCCTAGATGCGACCCGATCCAGTTCGCACGAGTTGTCCGTCGCGCTCGAGTTTGCCTGCTCGGAATGCTTGCCGCCCGGATGGAACAGGGAAGGCAAGGCTGAAGCCGAGGACGGCGAAATCGTCCTGTTCCTGCCCACCTGGACGCCGGGCAGCTACCTGATCCGCGAGTATGCGCGTCACCTCAGCCGCGTGAACGCCGTCGACGCCGAGAGCGGTGAAGCCGTCTCGTGCCAGAAAGTGAGCAAGAACCGGTTCCGGATCCGGGCCGGCCGCAGCCGACGGGTCCGCGTGACGTATCGCGTGTACGCGCACGAGTTGAGCGTGCGAACCGCAGATCTCACGGCCGAGCACGCCTACTGGAACCATGCGTGCGTGCTGCTCTGGCCCATCGACATGCCGCAACTCGAAGCGAGGCTCACCGTGGTGTTCCCCGCCGCGTGGGATCTTGCCTGCGCCTTGCCGGCAGCATCCCGGCAGGACGCAGTTCACGCTGGCGTCAAGACACGTCGCCTCGTCGCACGCAACATGGACGCAGCATTCGATGCGCCTTGCCTCGTCGGTGAATTTGTTCGGCTCGAATGGAAGGTTGGTTTGGTCGAGCACGCTGCCGTTCTCGAGGGTCTCGGCGGCATTGCTCCGCCACCAACGTTGCTCAGTGATCTCCGGGCCATCGTCGAGACTGCAGCCGCGGTGTTCGGCGGTGAACTGCCGTACGAAAGCTACCTGTTCCTCTGCCTGTTCGCTGCTGACGGACATGGCGGGCTCGAACATGCCGATTCGACCACGCTGCTGATGTCGCGCACGAGCCTGTGCAGCGAGAAGGGCTATCGCGAGTTCCTGTCGCTGGCCGCGCACGAACTGTTCCACTCTTGGAATGTCAAGCGGATGCGCCCCGTCGAGTTCTGGACCTACGACTACGAGAACGAGAACTACACCGCGTTGTTATGGCTCATCGAGGGATGGACCGCGTACTACGACGATCTGTTGTGCTTGCGCGCAGGCCTGATGACCCGCTCCGACTACTTGGCGATCGTCGCCAAGAACGTCGCGACGATGCTCGCGGCTCCCGGCAGGTATCAGCTGACTCTGCAGGAGTCGAGCCTCGATGCGTGGATCCGTCTCTACCGTCCGGACGCGAACACGCGCAACTCGTCGCAGAACTACTACGTGAACGGCGCGATCGCAGCCATGTGCCTCGACCTGCTCGTGCGCCGCAAGACGGGAACGCAGTGTCTCGACGAAGTGCTGCGCGAACTCTACGTCACGACGTTCGGACGGCACCGCGGCTACACGATGGACGACGTCCTGGCGGCCGTTCGCAAGATCGCGGGGGACGAAGCTGTCCGCGCCCTGCTCGATCTCGTCGAGAAGAGCCTCGAGCCCGACCTCAAACTGCTGCTCGCGGACTTCGGCATCCGTCTGGTCGCCCGCGAGGCCGATCGCGCCCATCTGGGCCTCACGTTCGAACCGGGTGGCACGACGGTGGCTACCGTCACGACTGGCGCGGCGGCAAGCCTGGCCGGAATCGCACCGGGAGACGAAGTGCTCGCTATCCAGAACCTCCGTGTCGACGCCGCGCGTTGGTCCGACGTCTTTCAGGCAACGGCAAGGGTCGACGCGCCGCTCGAGGTCCTGTTGTCGCGCCGCGGAGTAGTCACGCGATGCACCGCCGTTCCACAACGAGGCCCCGGCACCATCGCGCTCGAGATCGACGAGTCGGCGACACAGTCTCGGCAGACGCTGCGTGATCGGTGGCTGCCACCGCGCCCTCCTGCGAGTGTGGATCAGGTCGCACGCGCCGCGACGTCCTGAACCGGATGCGGGTGCCGCAGTGGCGCCGAGTATGCTCCGCGCGCCATGAAGACCCCGGCTTCGTCGATCGTGATGTTCCTGGTCGCGGCGCTGTTGGGTGCGGTGGGGCAGTATCTCTACAAGGTCGGCTCTGCGCGGATCGGCGTTGGTTGGCGGGGCTGCTTGCTCAACGCGCCACTGCTCGGCGGCGTGTTCTGCTACGTCGCCGTCATGGTGCTGTTCGTCGCCGCGTTCCGGCGCGGCGGCAACATGGCCGTTCTCTACCCGCTCTATGCGTCGACGTTCATCTGGGCCGCGCTGATCGCACTGCTTGCGTTCGATACGCCGATCAAGCCCGTGAACATCGCCGGAATGGCCCTGCTGGTCGGCGGCATGGTGCTGATGGGCTGCTGATCATGGCCACCTCGCGGCCAGAGCCGGGGCCGGATCGCCGCCCGATCGCCGTGCGGCAACATCGCTGGGCACAGCAAATCGCCGGATGGCTCGTGGCAAACGGCGCGTCGGCCAACGCGATCTCGCTGTGGAGCATGGTCGCGGGCGGTGCCGCCGGAGTCGCCTTCGCCGCAACGGCGTGGTGGCCCGACGCCGCGCGCCTGTGGTGGCTGTTGGGCGCCGTCATGGTGCAACTGCGATTGCTCTGCAACCTGTTCGACGGCATGGTTGCCACCGCCTCGGGTCGCCAGTCCGCAGTGGGAGAGCTCTACAACGAAGTGCCCGATCGCGTGTCCGACGCAGCGGCGCTGGTTGGTCTCGGCTACGCCGCAGGCGGCATGTCGTGGCTCGGCTACCTCGCGGCCCTGTCCGCCGTGTTCACCGCCTACATCCGCGCGATGGGCAAGGCGACCGGCGCGGGCAGCGACTTCCGTGGGCCGATGGCCAAGCAGCAGCGCATGTTCCTGGTCACGGCAGCCGCGGTCTACGCAGCCCTGACGCCCCGCGAGTGGCAGCCTTGCCTCGGTGGGGAACACGGCTGGCATCTGCCGGCGCTGGTGCTCGCCGTTGTCGTCGTGGGCTCAGTGTGGACCAGTGTGCGGCGACTCCGCGGCATAGCGATACGTCTGAGGGAAGCGCAGCAATGACCCACGACCCCGGCGAGCGCTTGTTCGGTTGGCGACACGCGTTCGACCATCCAGCCACCGTATGGATCGCCACAGGCGTACTCGGCGCGCTCGCAGGCGCCGCGTTGTTGATCCAGACACTCGCCGCCACCGGCCGACTCTCTGCTGCAACTCGCACCGAGTTGTGGCGGCGCCTTGGCTCTTGGTGCGTAATGGCTCCACTGTTCCTCGGCCCCGTTCTGCTCGGCGCTGCGTGGACGATCGGCGCCGTCGCCCTGCTCAGCCTGCTCTGCTACCGCGAGTTTGCGCGCGCCACCGGGCTGTTCCGCGAACGGGAAGTCAGCAGCCTCGTCGTGCTCGGCATCCTCGCGATCACGTTCGCGTGCATCGACCACTGGTACGACCTGTTCATGGCGCTGACGCCGCTCAGCGTCGTCATGATCGCCGCCGTCGCGGTCGCCGCGGACCAACCGCGCGGATACATCCAGCGCACGGCGCTCGGCGTGTTCGCTTTCATGTTCTTCGGCACATGCCTCGGGCACCTCGGCTACTTTGCCAACGACACGGGCTACCGGCCGATGGTGTTGCTGATCCTGGTCACCGTCGAGCTCAACGACGTGTTTGCCTACACGTGCGGCCGGTTGTTCGGGCGACGCAAGCTGGCGCCAGCCACGAGCCCGAACAAGACCTGGGCAGGCGCGATCGGCGCCATGGTCCTGACTACGCTGCTCATGCTGGCGCTAGGCGCGCTCGTGTTCGAAGGCACCGAGATCAACCGCATCGAGCACCTTGTCGCGCTCGGGTTGATCGTCAGTGTAGGCGGCCAGCTCGGTGATCTGATGCTGTCGGCGATCAAGCGCGATCTCGGACTCAAGGACTTCGCCGCCACGATCCCGGGCCACGGCGGCCTGCTCGATCGGTTCGACAGCCTGATCCTCGTGGCACCCGCCGTGTTTCACTACATCGGCTACCTTCAGGGCATCGGCCTCAACGACGCCCGCCGGATCTTGACCGGAGGCTGAGCGTGGACCGTTGGCAACTGCGACCAGCTCGGGATCTCGGCATGTCGCAGGGCCAACGTCTTGCCAGCACAGCCCGCGAGCCGGGGCTCATCGAAGGGATCGGCCAACGCACGTGGGCCTTGGCAATGCGTTGTTACCTCCGCATCTGCCACCGGCTCACCGTGCACGGCCGCGAAAGGTTGCCGGCGCAGCTGCCATTCGTGTTGATCGGAAACCACACGAGCCATCTGGACGCGCTCGTGCTGTCTTCGCTGGTTCCCTGGCGATTGCGAAGATGGCTGTTTCCGATCGCCGCCGGCGACGTCTTCTTCGAGACTCCCGCGAGATCGGCTCTCTCGGCACTGCTGCTCAATGCGCTGCCGATGCGGCGAAAACAGGCGGGGCGACACGCGCTTGACGAACTGCGCGTGCGACTCCTGCAGGACCCATGCGGCTTCGTGCTGTTTCCCGAAGGGACGCGCAGCGCGAACGGCGAGCTGCAACCGTTCAAGGCGGGACTCGGCATGCTCGTGGCCGGTACCGGCGTTCCGGTCGTGCCCTGCCATCTCGAAGGCGCGTTCACTGCCTGGCCGCGGCAGGCTCGACTCCCGCGACCGGGCCGCATCGTCGTGCGCGTCGGCACGCCGTTGGTGTTCGCGACCGAACCGAACGAACGTCAGGGTTGGGAGCGCATCGCCGATGTGACGGCGCAAGCTGTGCGCCAACTCGCAGCTGTCCCGCCCGCATGAGCGAGCCTGGTCGCCACGCGGGGAGCAGGCTCACGGCCGGCAATGCGTCTGGTCGCAGAAGGGCTTGGTGCCGCTTTCGCCACACGCACACCACTCGACGGTGCAAGGCTTGTCGAAGACGACCTTCAGCGGAGTGATTTCGGTGCCGCGATGAGAACCGTCACAGTACGGGTACGAAGCGCTGCGACCACACCGGCACCACGCGTACTTGCCTTCCAGGCACTGGTCGACGAACGGGCCTCGTTGCTTGTGACCTGGTGGTCGCGCCATCGGGTTCGGTGATCATCGACGCGTCAACGGAACCGACGGATCACGCCGCGGACGATCCCGCGAACTTGCACGCGTGTCGTGTAGATTGGCTCCATGCTCGAATTGGCTGGTTGCAGACGGATGCCACCATTTCGCTCGCGGTAGAAGCGCTTCAACGTGGCCTCTTCGCCCTCGAGGATCGCGACGACGATGTCGCCATCGTTCGCCGTCTCGCGGCGCTCGACGACCACGAGATCCCCATCGTCGATGTGATCCTCGATCATCGACTTGCCGCGCACGCGCAACAGGTAGATCTGGTCCCCCGATGGCACGAGCTCGGTCAGGCTCATCTCCTGTCGATCCTCGAGCGCTTCGATCGGACGGCCGGCGGCGATCACGCCGAGCAAAGGCAGGCTGGGCATCGCTGACCTCGATGGTGACTCCGCGGCATCGGGGTCGTGCAAGATCGCCACCGCGCGCGCTTTGGCCCGGTCTCGATGGATCGCCCCCTTTCGGCTCAGTTGGTTGAGGTGCTCGTGGATGGTGATCTTGCTCACCCCGAGCGACTGCGCCGCCTCCTCGAGGGTCGGTGCGATTCCCTTGTCGCGCCGGTAGTCACGGAAGTACCGCAAGACTCGGATCTGCTTCTCCGTAAGCATGAGCTTCACAGGTAGGACCCTCACGTTGGCGAGATTCTGGGTGGCTTGTTCTCTCACGGTTCGTCTTGTCTTCTGACTGGGTGCCGCAGTTCGTTGGGTGTTCGCCCGCAAGCACCTCAGGCGAAGATCGCTAGTGCCAGGAAGGCAACTATCAGCATACAGGAGCCGAACAGCTCGATGGTATGATGGATTCGCTTTCTGGCAAACAAGTTGCCCGGTTGTGCCGCGGCCGCAACCGATGCTGCCGGATTCGCGGACATTCCCCTCGAACGATGGTATCTCTGGCCGGTTACGGCAGGGTGGCTCGCTCGGACGCTCGAAGGCGTCCACGCAATGCGAGAGGGAACGGAGGGACGGGAGGGCTGGTTGGATACGAACGGCATGTTAACTTTTGTTCGATTTGTGTTCGCTGCATGTTAGCTATTTGTTTGGTATTGTCAAGAGGGGGAATGAAGCTCGGGCAGGCAATTCCACCCCAGGGGCTCGCACATGGGAGCAAACCGAAATCTCCCCCTCATCGGGCTGTTGTTGTTTCCACCATGCTAGGGCCGCTCGCCCCCAGAACTCGCCGGATGCTTCGCCTTACCGACAACCTGCGCGCCGACCATGCCGTGACCGCCGTCGGCTTGGCGGCTCTGGCAGCAGTGGGCGAACACGTGCGCCGTGGCGGCGCGTTTCCGGCCGAGGACTGCGCGCTCCTGCTTCGCTTCGTGCGAGAGTTCGTGCTGGCAGTCCACATGCGCAAGGAAACCGACCTCGTCTGTCCCGCCGTCGCCATGCGGGGTGACGACCGTGCGGCCACCGCCGTCGGTGAGCTGCTGCGCTTGCACGAAGAGGTGACGGAACTCTCTCACTCGCTCGTGCTCTTCTGGGAACCTGCGGGAGAACTTTCCACTGCCGAACGCCTTGGCTTCGCCGACACAGCAGCGGGACTCGCATCGCGCATCCTGCTCATGCAATCGATCGAAGAACGCGAGCTCTTCCCCGCCTGCGATGCATCCGTCCCGGCCGACGACCAGCTCGAGTGGGTCGCCGCCACCGATCGGCTCGAGGCGGATCGGGGATCGTGCAGCAGTTGGCAGAAGCGCATCACCACTCTCGCCAGGAAGTGGGTCGCGTAGGCTGGCGTTGGTTCGCCGCTTGTGCGGAGCGGGCCGATGCGCAGAATGGCCCCACTTGAGAACGCCGCAGCACAAGGGCCGGTCAGCCCGGGCGGAGTTCGGAGGCGCCTTCCCGATGATCCTTTCCCTCTCCCGTCCGCTCGTCTTCCTCGACTTCGAAGCCACCGGCCTCGATACACAGCGCGATCGCATCGTCGAGCTGGCGTTCGTGCGCTTGATGCCCGACGGCACGAAGCAGTCGCTGGTCCGCACCGTGAACCCAGGCGCCGCCGCCATGAGCAAGGGTGCGACCAGGGTGACCGGCATCCACACGAATGACGCATGCGGCCTGTTCGGCAACAACGGGAGCGGCCCCGCACAGCCGCTGCGCAAGCTCGGCCCCGAGCTGCTGGCCTTCCTCGGCGACAGCGACTTCGCCGGCTTCAACCAGATCGCCTTCGACGTGCCGATGTGGTTGGCGGAGTGCAATCGCCACGGCATCGCGTTCGAGATGAAGGGCCGCCTGCAGGTCGACGTGAGGATCCTGTTCCACGTCTGTGAGACCAGCTGGGACCGGTTCCTCATGGGCCCGCGCAACCTCAGCGCGGCGGTTCGCCACTACTGCGGCCGCGAGCTCGAAGGAGCGCACTCGGCCGAAGCCGACACGCTGGCCACGATCGACGTGCTGCTGGCACAACTGCAACGCCACCCCCAACTGCCGCGCGACGTCGCCGGGCTCAGCGAGTTCTGCGCACGCCATAGCGAGCAGAACCGCGACGAAGAGCCGGCCGCCAGCAGGTCGCGTGGCGCCACGGCATGACGTTCCGCACGCGGCTCCGCTATCGGTTCGGCGACATCGACGATGCCGGAATCGCCTACTACCCGAAGCTGCTGCACTACTTTCACTGCGCGTTCGAGGACTGGTGGAGCGATGCGTTGGGCCGGCCGTACGCGTTGTTGATGCACGAGGACAAGCTCGGGTTGCCCGCGGTGAAGCTCGAGGCAGAGTTCTTCGCGCCGGTGCGCTACGGAGACGAACCATGGGTGCACCTCGGCGTGCTTCGCCTCGGCACCTCGTCCGTGGAGTTCGGGTTCTGGATGACGAAGGCGGAGCAGGTGGAGCCACTGTGTCGCGCGCGCGTGCTCACGGCAGCCGTGGACATGGACACGATGAAGAAGCGCGAGCTGCCCGATGTCTGGCGAGAGAAGTTCCAGGACTTCCTGCTGCGCGAAGCGGACTTCCCGCGCGGCCGGTAGGCGACCTGGTCCACGCGAGCGGGAGAACGACGAAGCCGCGGCATCCGCGCGCGTCACTTCACACGCTTGCCCAGTTCGTAGGTGCCGGCATTCTTGACGTTCACACCTCTCGATTGGTAGCGACCATGAATACGGCGTCGCCGGAGCGCTGACCGAGAGCTGCTGACCCGGAGTTCCCGCGACGGCGATCTTGCTTCACGGCGCGCCTCGCGACAGTGTTCGCGACAAACCCAATTCCGGGTTCACTTCAAGCAGACCATGAAGACCTTCGCCTGCAAGGCCGGCGCGATGCTCGCGCTCGCGGCCTGTCTCTCGACCACGTCGTGCATCGGCCCCAACAACGCCTTCAACGGCCTCTCGAGCTGGAACTCGAAACTCAGCGACTCGAAGTGGGTCAACGAGCTCGCGTTCTTCGGCCTGAACATCATCCCCGTCTACGGGGTATTCCTGTTGGGGGATTGTCTCATCTTCAACTCGGTGGAGTTCTGGACCGGCAGCAACTGGATCGCGAAGCCGGAGCCATTCAAGCCGCAGGAGACGGCCACCGAGAGCAAGTGACGAGAGGCGCGTGCCCGGCGTGGGCGCGCGATCCTCGTGTAGTCGTGCCGATCACCGGCTACCCGACGGGAGCCGGCGGAGATGGTTCACTGCCGTCGCCCGCCGCTCTGACTACAACCGATACTCGCGCGGGAAGAAGCCGGAACCCGACGCGGACTTCACGCCGAACACGGTCTCCACGTTCGCTGCGTCGAGCGCTTGCTCGGGTCGCGCGTCGGCGAACACCTTGCCTGCGTGCAGCAGCACGACGCGATCGCAGTGCGGCGCCAGCAGGTTCAGATCGTGTGACGCGACGAGGACGCCGCGTCTCGCAGCCGCGAGCTTCCGCAACAGCCCCACGAGTTGCAGCGCGTGTTCGAGATCGAGGTTGCTGGTCGGTTCGTCGAGCAGCAAGAGCGGCGCTTCGGTCGCCAGCGCGCGTGCGACGGCGATCCGGCGCTGCTCACCGCCCGACAACGTCGTGACCGGACGATCCGCGAGCGTGCTGGCGTCCACTGCAGCGAGAGCGCGCTCGATGGCGGAGAGGTCGTCGGGCAACAGGGCGCTGCTGCGCTGCCGATGCGGATGCCGCCCCATCGTCACGAGCTCGCGGCCCGTGAACTCGAACGGGTTCTCGGCGTCCTGCGGCACGAAGGCGATCTCTCGCGCGCGCGCCAGCGACTGCCATTCCGAGAGCGGCCGCTCGTGCAGGTCGACACGACCGCTGCCAGGTCTCAGGGCACCGATCAGGAGCCGCAGCAGCGTGCTCTTGCCGGCGCCGTTGCGCCCCGCCAACAACACGAGCTGTCCGGGCCGCAGCTCGAACGAGACGCCGTCGAGCACGCGGTGGTCCCCGAGCTGCACCCGCAGGTCGCGTGCGCAGAGCGCGTTCACAGCACCTCCCCGCGCCGGTGCCGCGCCAGCAAGAAGAGGAAATAGGGCGCACCGAGCACCGCGGTCACGACGCCGAGCCGCAGGTTGGCGTCGGGCGGAGCCAGACGGCACAAGAGATCGCTGCCGACGAGCAACAGCGCGCCGAGCACCGCGGACACCGGTAACAGGATCCGATGCGTCGGGCCTGTGAGCAACCGTGCGAGGTGCGGGACGACCAACCCGACGAACGCGATGCCACCCGTGTTCGCAACCGTGGTGGCCGTCAGGCCGCAGGCATACCACAGCATCACGCGGCGCGAGCGCTGCGCATCGATGCCGAGGCTGTGGGCGCTGTCGTCGCGCAGCGTGAGCAAGTCGAGCTCGCTCGCGCGTCGTCGGACCAGCGCGCCGAACACCAGAAACCCACCCCCCGTGATCAACACGTGGGCCCACGTCCTGCCCTCGAGTCCGCCCATGAGCCAAAACAACACGCGCGAGCTCGCACTGTAGTTGTCGAACCGGAACGTGACGGCAAACGCGGTCAGCGCCCCGACGAGCGTGTTCAACGCCACGCCTGCCAGCAGCAGCCCGGCCACCGAGAACCGCCCGTAGGAGCCGCCGAGCACGAACACGAGCCCCGTGACGAGCGTGGCCCCCGCGAGCGACGCCAGCGGCACCGCCACCATGACGCTGTCCTCGAGTCTGAACACGAGCGCGAGCGCGCCGCCGAACGCAGCGCCGGCAGCCGTGCCGACGAGATCCGGTGACGCGAGCGGATTGCGGAACGTCGACTGCATGACGGCGCCGGCCACGGCGAGTGCGGCGCCGCCGAACCCGGCGACCAGCAACCGCGGCAGCCTGATCTGCAGGAAGACA